>Ga0079224_100007432_pt1 | contig 14710 bp, 10 predicted proteins | sample Stecom2015_FD_80414 | JGI IMG/M metagenome (GOLD analysis project Ga0079224, IMG submission 80414) | Agricultural soil microbial communities from Utah to study Nitrogen management - Steer compost 2015 | ecosystem: Environmental > Terrestrial > Soil > Agricultural land | place: USA: Utah...
CCTCACGCTTGCCGGCCTCGAGGCCGGCGCCGCCGAGTATGTCCTGCCGAAGGAGCACGACGTCATCGGCGAAGTGCAGCGTATTGCCGCCCGCCACGAGGACACGTTCGTCTCGCTCGCGCGCCGCTACGGCGTCGGCTTCGAGGAGCTGAAGCTCGCGAATCCCGGCGTCGACGCCTGGCTGCCGGGAGAAGGCACCGAGATCGTGCTGCCGACGCGCTTCGTGCTTCCGCGCGCGCCGCGCGAGGGCATCGTCGTCAATGTCGCCGAGCTCAGGCTCTATTACTTCCCGAAGAACGAGCCGGACAAGGTCTATACCTATCCGATCAGCATCGGGCGCATGGACTGGGGCACGCCGCTCGGCAAGACGAGCGTCGTCGCGAAGACCGAGAACCCATCGTGGTATCCGCCGGAGTCGATCCGCAAGGAGCATGCCGAGCGGGGCGACATCCTGCCGGCGGTCGTTCCGCCCGGGCCGGATAATCCGCTCGGCAAGCATGCGATGCGCCTCGGGCTGCCCGGCTACCTGATCCACGGCACGAACCGGCCGTCCGGCGTCGGCATGCGGGTGACGCATGGGTGCATTCGGATGTTCCCCGAGGACATCGAGGCGCTGTTCGCCCGCGTGCCGGTCGGCACGAGCGTGCACATCGTGAACCAGCCGTTCAAGCTCGGCTGGAACGAAGCGGGCGCGTTGACGCTCGAGGTTCATCCGCCGCTTGCGGAGGAGGTCGAGGCCGGAATGTGGACGCTGACGGATCTCACTCGGGAGATCGTCGCCGTCACGGAGGAAGGCTTCACGCAGGTCGACTGGGACGAGGCCGAAAGCGTCCTGCGCAATCCGCTCGGTGTGCCGTTCCCGGTTTCGCCTGCGATCGAGCGCGATCAGCTCGATGACTCCGCCGCGGACGGCGAAGCACTCGAGGCTGCGATCCACGATTCCGAGGCTTCCGCTCGCGGCGACGACGCATAAGTCGTCTCGCGCCGCGAGGAACGCCCGGCATTATCAGAAGACGAGGCGCGGTCTCCGAGCGTAAAAAAAGAGCCGCCGACGGCTCGTCGGCGACTCTTCCAGAATACTGGCGATGCGGTACGAAGCTCCGCTTCGCAGTCTCGCTTTGTTCTCTTTAGTCGTTTCGGACTTCGAACTACTTCTGCTGCAGCTCGTCGAACATGCGATCGACGCGCTGATTCGTCGCATCGCAGCAGGCCTGCGCAGCTTGTGCCGCCTGCAGCGCCTGGTTCGCCGTGCTCTGCGCGCCCTGAGCTGCTTGACGGGCTTCGTTCGCGGCACGCTGCGCGGCATCCGCCGCGTTCTGGGCTGCCGTGGCCGCCGCTCGAACTTCATCGAGTTGTTCAGTGGTCACGGATGCGCAGCCGGTCGCAACGGCAGCGCCGACGACCAAGGCGGCCGCGCGCAGTACGCCCGTAAGGTTCATTGCCATTAGCTATCCCCTGAAGTGGTTAGTGGACAAAAACAGGCGTGATTATTGACTAAAGCGAACCTTACTGCAATTGCGGTTATATGGGCGTCTGTATTAGCAGACAATTGACGTTACACAAATTTTTTTGTTTTACGCGCGCGCTTGACCGTGTCTTGTGCTGTATATAAGATCAGAGCTAGTCGATCATACAGTTCCGCTTCGAGGTTCAGTCCGATGCGCGATCTCACTCCTCGTCAAAGACAAATTCTGAATCTGATCCAGAAGACGATTCACAGCACCGGTATGCCGCCGACCCGGGCAGAGATTGCTCAGCGGCTGAAGTTCAGGTCGGTCAATGCGGCCGAGGAGCATCTGCGCGCGCTCGAGCGCAAAGGTGCGATCGAGCTGCTGCCCGGCACGTCGCGCGGCATTCGTTTGAAGGATTCGCTGCGCGAGCAGCTCGGCCTGCCGCTCGTCGGCCGCGTCGCGGCGGGCGCGCCGATTCTTGCCGAGGAGCATATCGAGGCGCGCTATCAGATCGATCCCGATCTGTTCAAGACGCAGCCGCATTTTCTGCTCCGGGTAAAGGGCATGAGCATGCGGGACGCCGGTATTTTGGACGGCGATCTCGTGGCCGTGCACCGCACGCCGGACGTCAGGAACCGACAGATCATCGTCGCGCGTCTCGAGAACGACGTCACGGTCAAACGCTATCGGCAGGAAGGCCATCGCGTCTGGCTGATGCCCGCGAATCCCGATTTCGAGCCGATCGAGATCGATTTGCGCAAGGAATCGTTGATGATCGAGGGCGTCGTCGTCGGCGTCGTCAGGCACGCGATGGAGTAAGCGTGCGATGAACGCCGGCATCGACGCGCTCACCGGGCCGCATCTGTGGCGAGGGCGGACGGGATGTTCGGCGCACAGCGTTCGCGCAACCGGCTTCGATGCGCTCGATCGCGCGTTGGGCGGCGGGTGGCCGTGGGGCGCGGTCGTCGAAATTTTCGTCGAGCGTTACGGCTGCGGCGAGTTGAGCCTGCTGATGCCCGTGCTCGCATCGCTCTGCGCTGCCGATGAAGCCGAGCCCGGGTTTCTGGTCTTCGTCTCGCCGCCGTTGCTGCCTTATCCCCCGGCGCTGATTCGTCACGGCATCGACGTCGGGCGGGTGCTCGTCGTGCAGCGCCCGGCCGACGAGGAAGAAAGTCTCTGGGCCACGGAGCAGGCCGTGCGCTCGGGCGCGAGCGCGGCGGTGCTCGCATGGCTCGGCTCCGCGAACGATACCGTGCTGAGGCGCCTGCAGCTTTCGGCCGAGGAGCGCGGTTGCGGCCTCGTGTTGTTTCGTCCCGAGCGCGCGATGCGGCAGAGGTCGCCCGCAGCGCTCAGATTGAAGGTCTCGATCGAGCGCAACGAGACGCGTATCGACGTTTTGAAGTGCCGCGGCGGTGCGCCGCACTCGCTTCGTCTCGATCTTTTCGGCCGGCCGTATTTGCGCGCCGCGGCCGCCGTCGGTGCTCAGCCGGTTCGAGCGCGCGTCTGACCAGGGAGCTCTTCGAGCTCGTTCGTTCTTTCGCCGAGCTTCGGCATTTCGTTCTCGTATGTTCGTCAAACCGCTTGCTCTGCCTCTCGGAGAGGCTCGCTGTCCCCCGGACGAAGCGGAGCTTCGCCCGCGCAGCGAGCAGCTGTGGATCGCGGTGCACTGGCCAGCGCTTGCGTTGCAGGCGGTCGAGACAACCGGCGCGCACGAGGACCGTCGTCCGACCGTCGTCGTCGAGCCCTCCGGAGGGCGGCTCCGGGTCGTCGCCCTGAATCCCGCCGCACGGCAAAGAGGCATCCGCTCGGGTCTCGATCTCGGCGCGGCCTTCGCGTTCTCCGGCGCATTGAGAGTGCTCGAGCGATCGCATCGGGCCGAGCGCGGCTTGCTCGAGGCGCTCGCCGTAGCCGGCCTGCGCTTCACGCCGAGCGTGAGTCTCGAGCCGCCGGACGGGCTGCTGCTCGAGGTGCACGCGAGTCTCGCGTTGTTCGGCGGCCTCGATCGCCTCCGGACGACGTTGTGCGATGCGCTGTCCGCGCTCGCGCCCGGCTTTCGCGCGGCCGTCGCGCCGACGCCGCTCGCCGCGCTGTGGCTGTCTCGCGCTCGAAGGGAGGAGTCGGCCGGCGAGACGCTGGCCGCACGCCTCGGTCCGTTGCCGCTCGGCGTCACGCGCTGGCCCGACACCGCGCTCGATCTGCTCGAAGGCATCGGCGTCACGACGATCGGAGAGTGCCTGCGGCTTCCGCGAGACGGTTTTGCACGCAGAGTCGGCCACGCCTATCTCGCGGCCCTCGACAAGGCGCTCGGCAAGCTGGCCGATCCGCGGGTTCCTTTCGAGCCGTCGAAGCATCTCGATTTCGAGATCGAGCTTGCGGACGAGAGCACGAGCCTTGCGGTTTTCGTCGATGCGGTCACCCGCATGGCGGAGCAACTGGCTCGCGAGCTGACGATCCGGCACGCGCAGGTCGGGAAGCTCGTGCTCGTCTTCGAGCATCGGCGCGCCGAGCCAACCGTTCACCGGCTCGAGCTCCTCGAGCATACCGGCAACGGCTTGAGGCTCCTCGAGCTCTTGTGCGACAAGCTCGAGCGCATCGAGCTGCCGGCGCCGGCCACGGCGCTGCGCCTTCGGGCGGGACCGCTCGAGCCCGCCGTCGCCGAGGCCGGCCGCCTGTTCAAAGGCGACGGGAGCACCGAGGGCGGAGCGCGTGCGCGTCTCGTCGAGCGTCTGCGCGGCCGGCTCGGCGAGTCCGCGGTGCATGGACTTGCGCCGGCGGCCGATCATCGTCCGGAGCGCGCATCGACTGCGACGGAGGTGCCGGGCGTCCTGCTGCGCCGCAGCGGTGCGGAGCGGCGTCGGGCGGCGCGTGCGCGCGAGTCGGGCGCGGGTGGGACAGGAACGAGCGGCGCGGATGTGCGCGGGACGGGTGCGAGCGACGCGGCCGCGAGCGGCGCACCGGGCTCGGCGCGCGCAGGCGATACGAGCGGCACGCTCCGCGAGCCGTCCGGCGAGCGGCCCCTCTGGCTTTCGCCGGCCCCCGAGCCTCTTCGTTGTGTCGCGGGCAAACCGTATCTCGCCGGCACGCTGCGGATGATCGACGGCCCCGAGCGCATCGAAAGCGGCTGGTGGGACGGCCAGGACATCGGCCGCGACTACTTCATTGCCTTGGGAGCGGCCGGCGAGCGGCTCTGGGTGTTCCGGGATCGGGCGGACGGGCGCTGGTACTTGCACGGAAGGTTCGGCTGATGCGCTACGCGGAGCTCCATGCTTTGAGCAACTTCACGTTCCTCCGAGGCGCATCGCATCCCGAGGAGCTCGTCGAGCGGGCGGCGGATCTCGGCTACGCCGCGCTTGCAGTGACCGACGAATGCTCGGTCGCGGGCGTCGTGCGCGCACACGTCGCCGCGGAGAAGCGCGGCATCAAGCTCATCGTCGGCAGCGAATTCTCGATCGAAGGCTCGTCCCTGCCGGAGGCTTCGCCGTCTCGCGCGCCGTCGCGCGGCTTCGACGCGGTCGTCCTCGCTCCGAACCGCGCGTCCTACGGCGCGCTCTGCGCATTGATCAGCTGCGCGCGCCGTGCGGCGCCGAAGGGCGAGTATCGGCTCGCTCCGGAGGATTTTGCGCGTTATCTCGAGCCGTCCGATTGCATGATCCTGTGGCGGCCGGGCGGAGCGCCCGATATCGAGGTCGGCGCATGGCTCGAGGCGCGCTTTCGGGGCCGCCTATGGCTCGCCGTGTCGCTGCTGCGCCGGGGCGGCGAGCGGCGCATGCTCGAGCGCTGGCGAGAGGCCGCGGAGGCGCTCGACTTGCCGATGACCGCCGCGGGCGGCGTGCTGATGCACGTGCGCGAGCGCCGTCCGCTGCAGGACACGCTGACGGCGATTCGCCTGAATACCCGGGTCGACGCGCTCGGCTTCGCGGCCCATTCGAACGGCGAGCGGCATCTTCGCCCGCTCGAGGAGCTTGCACGGCTCTACCCGCAGGCGCTGCTCGAGGAGACGATCGCGATCGCCGACCGCGTCGACTTCTCGCTCCGGGAGCTGCGCTACGAGTACCCGTACGAGCTCGTCCCCGAGCGTGAGACGCCGGCGAGCCATCTGCGCGCGCTGACGGAGCAGGGGCTCGCATGGCGATGGCCCGAAGGCGCGCCCGACAAGGTGCGGCAGATGGTCGAGCACGAGCTCGCGTTGATCCGCGAGCTCGAGTACGAGGCGTATTTCCTCACCGTGCACGACATCGTCCGTTTCGCGCGCGAGCGGGGGATCCTGTGCCAGGGCAGGGGGTCGGCCGCGAATTCCGCCGTCTGCTATTGCCTCGGGATTACCGAGGTCGATCCTTCCCGGATGGAGATGCTGTTCGAGCGGTTCATCTCGAAAGAGCGCAACGAGCCGCCCGATATCGACGTCGACTTCGAGCACGAGCGCCGCGAGGAGGTCATTCAATATATCTATCGAAAATACTCGCGCGAGCGGGCCGCGCTCGCCGCGACCGTGATTACCTATCGGCCGCGCAGCGCGGTGCGGGACGTCGGCAAGGCGCTCGGTCTCGGCGAGATGCAGGTGGACACGCTCGCGAAGTCGCTGCATTGGTGGGACGGGAGCGAGCTCGATCGCGAGCGGCTGGCGGAGGTCGGTCTCGATCCCGACAGCCCGCGCCTGAAGCTGCTGAAGGCCCTCGTCGGGCAGATCCTCGGCTTCCCGCGGCATCTGTCACAGCATGTCGGCGGCTTCGTGATCTCGCATGGGCCGTTGAACCGTCTCGTGCCGATCGAGAACGCGGCGATGCCCGAGCGCACGGTGATTCAATGGGACAAGGACGATCTCGAGGAGCTCGGCCTCCTCAAGGTCGACGTCCTGGGGCTCGGCATGCTGACCGCGATCAGGCGCAGCTTCGACCTGATCAATGCGTTCTACGCCGGAAGAAAGGCCTCAGACACTTTCTCCGGAAAAATGGTGTCAAAAAAAATTGGTGTCAGACACCATTTTTCCGGCGCAGGCAGCGTGACCCGGCTGTTTGTTCCGTCGGAAAAATGGTGTCTGACACCAATTTTTTTTCCGGCGATGCTGCCGATGTCGATCGCGAAGATTCCGGCCGAGGATCCGGCGGTCTACCGCATGATCTCGAAGGCCGACACGGTCGGCGTGTTTCAGATCGAGTCGCGCGCGCAGATGGCGATGCTGCCGCGCCTGAAGCCGAGCTGCTATTACGACCTCGTGATCGAGGTCGCGATCATTCGCCCGGGGCCGATCCAGGGCGACATGGTCCATCCGTATCTCAGGAGACGCAACGGCGAGGAGCCGGTCACGTATCCGAGCGACGAGGTGCGCCGCGTGCTCGAGCGCACGCTCGGCGTGCCGATCTTCCAGGAACAGGTCATGCAGCTCGCGATCGTCGCGGCGGGCTTCACGCCCGGCGAGGCGGATCAGCTTCGCCGCGCGATGGCGGCCTGGAAACGGCGCGGCGGGCTCGGCCATTTCGAGAGGCGACTCATCGACGGGATGCTCGAGCGCGGCTACTCGCCGGAGTTCGCGAAGCGGCTGTTCGAGCAGATCAAGGGCTTCGGCGAATACGGCTTCCCGGAATCGCATTCGGCGAGCTTCGCGCTCCTCGTCTACGTCTCGGCGTGGCTCAAGTGCCACGCTCCCGCGGCGTTCTTCTGCGCACTGCTGAACAGCCAGCCGATGGGTTTCTATGCGCCTGCGCAGCTGCTGCGCGCAGCGCGCGCACAGGGCGTCGAGGTACGGCCCGTGGACGTCACGGCGAGCGGCGCCGAGTCTTCGCTCGAGCCGGACGAGCGGGGCGCGCCCGCGCTCAGGCTCGGCTTCGATCGGGTGAAAGGGCTCGCCGCAAAGGCTGCGGAGGCGATCGTCGCCGCGCGCGCCGAGGCGCCGTTCACGGACGTGCAGGATCTCGCCCGCCGCGCGGGTCTCGATGCGAAAGCGCTCGACGTGCTGGCCGCCGCCGGAGCATTGCAGCCGCTCGCGAGCCATCGCCATCGCGCCCGCTGGGACGTCGCCGGCGTCGAGCGCCGCCAGCCGTTGCTCGAAGCTACCCGCATCCCGGAAGGCGATCCGCTTCTGCGCCGCCCGAAGGAGGGAGAGGATATCGTCGCCGACTACAAGCGCCTCGGTTTCACGCTCGGCCGCCACCCGCTTGCGCTGCTACGCGCACGGCTCGAGCGGATGGGTGTCGTTGCGGCGGCCGACGTGCACGCGCTCGAAGCGGGTAGCCGCGTGCACGCAGCGGGCATCGTGATCACGCGTCAGCGTCCGTCGAGCGCATCGGGAGTCATCTTCGTCACGCTCGAGGACGAGACGGGCTATCTGAATCTGATCGTCTGGACCAACGTGGCCGAACGCTTTCGCCGCGCGCTGCTCGGCGCGAGACTACTGGGCGTGATCGGGCGAATACAAAAGGAAGGGGAGGTGGTGCACCTTGTGGCGGAAAAGATGCTCGACTACAGCGGACTGATAGGGGATTTGGCGGCCGAAGCCAGAAACTTTCACTGATCGGCCGCCGCTAAATTTCGTAGTCTTCGAAGTCCTCTAGCTCTCTCTTTGCTCTCTTTTGCTCCATCAGCTCCTCGAGGCGACGACGCGTCCTTGCTTCCTTATCGAGCCGGCGTTGAAGCGTTTGCAGCTCGATCTCGTGAATCAGCTCTTCGACGTTGATTTCGACCGACGCGTCCCCGACGTTGTCCGTGATGGCATCGACGTCTTCGTCGTCGTCTTCCGCCGTCTCCGTCTCCGTCTCCTCTTCCGGAAGTTCGTCCTCGACTTCCGGCTCGTCGTGTTTCATCGCTTCCTCCAAAAGCATCAGAGTCCGCAACGCACCGCCCCTGCGGTGCGCGCTGTTATAAACCTAAGGTAAGACCTTGGCAATAGGGCTGCAAGACGTCCGTTCACCGGCTTTTGACGCTCGTCACAGTGCACGAAACGTACCCATCGCGGAAGAGTTACGTTCTGCGCAGAGAACCGCGGTGAAGCACGTCACACGAGCGAAAGAACGCACGTCGTCGGCGTGCGGAAAACGCAACGGCGAGAACGCGCGCCCCGCCGCAACGAAAGAAGCAACGGGCAAGCTCAGCCGACGAGCTGGTTGATCTGAAAAATAGGCAACAGGATCGCCATCACGATCGCGAGCACGATCAAACCCATGATGACGATCAAGGCGGGCTCGAGCACGCTCAGCATCGTGCCGAGCAAGCTGTCCATCTCGCTTTCCTGATGCGTAGCCGCGCGCTCGAGCATCTGGTCGAGCTCGCCGCTCGCCTCGCCGCTGCCGATCAGGTGGATCGCCATCGGCGGGAACAGCTTGGATTGTCCGAGCGATCGGCCGATCGCGCCGCCCTCGCTGACGCGCACGGCCGCGTCCTGAACGGCCTCCCGCATCGGCAGGTTTGCGACGACCGTCGCGCTGATGCGTAAGGCCTCGAGCACCGGCACGCCGCTCGACGTCAGGATGCTCAGGGTCCGCGTAAAGCGCGCGGTATTGACGCCCCGGTTCACGCGGCCGATGACCGGCGCCCGCAGCAGCCAGCGATGAAAGCGGCGCCGAAAGTTCTCGACCTTGAACATGCGTCCGATGCCGAAAACGAGCAGCGCGATCGCCGCGATCACGGCAAGCCACCAGGACTGCAGGAAATCCGACAGCCAGATCAGTGCCCGGGTCAGTACAGGCAGCTCCTGATTCGTGCTCTCGAATACGCTGACGACGCGCGGCACGACGTAAACAAGCATCATGACGATGATGCCGAGCGACAGCACCGTGAGCACGATCGGATAGATGAGGGCGTGGCTCACCTTCTGCCGAAGCGCGTGCCGCGACTCGGTGTAGTCGGCGAGCCGCTCGAGCACGGCGTCGAGCCGTCCCGCCTGCTCGCCGGCCGAGACCGTCGCGCGATACACGTGCGGGAATGCGTGCGGGAAGTCGTCGAGGCCCCTTGCGAGCGAATGCCCTTCGAGCACCTTGCCCCGGACGCCGAGCACGATGCTCTTGATGCGTGCCTTCTCGCTCTGATCGCTGACGGCGAGCAGCGCCTCCTCGAGAGGGAGCCCCGCGCGGAGCAGCGTGGCGAGCTGCCGCGTGACGAGCGCAAGGTCGAGGCTCGACATGCCGCGCCGGAACGAGAAGCTGCCGCCCGTGCGGCGCTCGCGCGCTTCGATCTCGGAGACGTCGACGGGCAGCAACGAACGTTCGCGCAGGAGCTGGCGCACGTGCCGAGGCGTGTCGCCCTCGAGGACGCCCTTGTGCTCCTTGCCGCTCGCGTCGACGGCGACGTATTGATAGGCCCCCATCGCTCAGCGCACCCGATCAGTCGCTGCGGGTCACGCGCAGCACTTCCTCCAGCGTAGTAGTGCCCGCCAGCACTTTGCGCAATCCGTCCTCGCGGATGCTCGGACCGCGCTGGCGCGCGTAGCGTTCGAGCTCGTGCTCGCCGGCGCCGTCGTGGATCATCGTGCGCATCGTGCCGTCGACCGTGATCAGCTCGTAGATGCCCGTGCGGCCGTGGTAGCTCGTGCCGTCGCTCGGACGATACAACGTCGGCGGATTGCTCGGATCGACGCCGAGCAGCCGGCATTCGTACTCGGTCGCGCGATACGCTTCGCGGCGCGCCGGGTCGATCACGCGCACGAGGCGCTGCGCAAGCACGCCGATCAGGCTCGACGACAGCAGGAACGGCTCGACCCCCATGTCGCGCAGCCGCGTGACCGCGCCGACGGCGGTATTCGTGTGCAGCGTCGAGAGCACCAGATGGCCCGTAAGGCTCGCCTGCACGGCGATCTCCGCCGTCTCGAGGTCGCGAATCTCGCCGACCATCACCACGTCCGGGTCCTGACGCAGGATCGCGCGCAGCCCCCGCGCGAACGTCATGTCGACCTTCGTATTCACCTGCGTCTGGCCGATACCGTCGACGTGATACTCGATCGGGTCCTCGACGGTGAGGATGTTGCGGCTCGCGTCGTTGATCCGCTCGAGCGCGGCGTAGAGCGTCGTCGTCTTGCCGGAGCCGGTCGGGCCCGTGACGAGCAGGATGCCGTGCGGCCGGTGGATCAGCTCGTCCATGTTCGTCTGATCGTCGGGCGACATGCCGAGATGCTCGAGCGTGAGGCGTCCCGCCTGCTTGTCGAGCAGGCGCAGCACGACCCTCTCGCCGTGCCCGGACGGGATCGTCGATACGCGCACGTCGACCGCGCGGCCGGCGATCCGCAATGAGATGCGCCCGTCCTGCGGCAGGCGCTTCTCGGCGATGTCGAGCTTCGACATGACCTTGATGCGCGAGACGACGAGCGGCGCGACGGCACGTCGCGTCGTCAGCGCCTCGCGCAGCACGCCGTCGATCCGGAAGCGCACGACGAGCCGGTTCTCGTACGGCTCGATATGGATGTCGGACGCGTTGTCCTTCACGGCCTGCGTCAACAGCGCGTTGATCAGCCGGATGATCGGCGCCTCGTCGTCGCTATCGAGCAGGTCCGATGGCTCGGGCAGCTGCTGTGCGACGGCGAAGAGATCCTCGTCGTCGTCGAAACCCTCGACCATTGTGCGCGCCGCGCCGCTTTCGTACGCCGCCTGCAGCTGCTGATCGAACGTCTCGACGTCGACCTCGACGAAGCGGATCGGCGCGCCGGCGAAGCGCCGCACCTCCGCGAGGCTCAGCATCGACGCGCCCTTGCGGTAGATCGCGGTCATCGGCTCGCTTTCGGCGTCCTGGATCAGCACGCCGTTGCGCTTCGCGAAAGCGAGCGGGAGCCTGCGGGAGGCGGACGGCTCCTCGGGCAGCTCGGCGGCGACCGCCGCCGCTTCGAGGCCGGGATCGGGATTAGTCGCCATCGTTCGACTCGGACTCCTGGGCGCCGTCCGGCGTGCTCGGCTCCTGTTCCGGCTGCGCCGGGACGGGCTCGAGCTCCGGCAGCAGCGGCACCGTCTCCTCGCGCATCAGCCGGATCGGCTGCTCGGACTGCTCGAGCTGCAGCTGACGGAAATACTCGTACTTCTCCGTCGTCACGCTCTGCCGCTGCACGCTGTCGCGCAGGATCACCGGGCGGATGAACATCATCATGTTCGTCCTCGCCCGCTCGGTGTTGCGCGCGCGGAAGAGCCAGCCGAGGCCGGGGATACGGCCGAGCCCCGGCACGCGCTGCTCGTTTTGCCGGAGCTGATCGTCGATGAGGCCGCCGAGCACGATGATCTCGCCGTCCTCGGCGAAAACCTCGGTCGTGATGCGGCGCGTATTGAGAATGAGGTCCGCCGCGCCCTGCGCGCCTGGCGCAATGCTCGACTGCTCGAGCTGAATCGTGAGGATCATGCCGCTGCCCTCGTTGATCTGCGGCCTGATCGTGAGCGTCGTGCCGACATCCTCGCGCTGGATCGTCGTGAACGGGTTGATCGCGCCCGGCACCTGGCCGACCTGCGCGTACTCGCCGGTCCTGAAAGGGACTTCCTGGCCGACGTGCTGCTCCGCCTCCGCGTTGTCGAGCACCATGATCTGCGGCTCGGAGATGATGTTCACCGTGCCGTCGCCGCGCAGCGCCGAGACGATCGCGGCCCAGCTCGTGCCGGCGTCGCGGATTCGGCCGACCGCGAATACGCCGCCTTCGGGGATCAGCGCGGGGGAGGGCGTATCCCCCTGCGCGGCCGCGCCGAGCTGCACGATCCCGGGCGTCGTCGAGCCGAAGTTCGTGAGGCCGATCGCGTCGTCGTCACCCGAGCCGTCGATAGCCCATGTCACGCCGAGCTGCGCGGCCTTGTCCTCGCTCATCTCGACGATGATCGCGTTGACCTGCACCTGCGCGCGCGGAATGTCGATCTGATTGACGACGGCGAGGATGTTCTGCATCACGCGCGCCGGCGAGTTGATCACGAGCGCATTCGTCGGGAGATGGGGCCAGATCTGCACCGGCCCCTCGTCGGGCAGCGCGCCGTCGGCCGGCGCCGCGCCGGGCGCGGTGGGCCGGCCGCCGCCGAACTGCTCGTTGAGGCGCATCGCGAGCTCCTCGGCGTCCGCGTAGCGGAGGAAGTGCACACGCGTATCCCCGCCTCCCTGCACGGGCTCGTCGAGGAACGCGATCAGCGCGCGGTAGCGCAGCCGCTCGGTCTCCGAGCCGCTCAGCAGCACGCTGTTCGTGCGCTCGTGAGCCTGGAGCTGCACGGGGGGCACGCCGCCCGACGCGGCCTGCGCGCCTTGCGCCATTGCGGTCAGCGTGCGGACGACGTCGGTCGCGAACGCGTGCTCGAGCCGAATAACCTCGATGTCCTGCTCCGCTTCGCGGTCCATCACGTCGATGATCGACAAGAGGCGGTCGATGTTGGATTGCCGATCGACGAGAACGAGAACGTTCGAGTTCGGCAGCGCCGTCATGTGCGCGCTCTGCCCCATCATCGGCCGGAGCACCGGCACGATCTGCGCGGCGCTGACGTTCTCGACGCGCGCAACCTGCGTGACGAGCGCCCCGCGCTCGTCCGCTTCCGCGGGGCTCGCCAGCGTGCGCGCGGCCGTGTCCGGAACGATCGAGATGAACTCGCCCTCGGGCACCGCGACGAAGCCGTTCATCGCGAGCATCTGCAGGAACGCCTCGTACAGCGCCTCCGCGGACAACGGGGTATTCGTCAGGAACGTGACGTTGATGTTGCGGACCCGCTGGTCGAGCAGGAAATTGCGCCCCGTGACCGCCCCGACCGCGTCGATGACCTCCCTGAGATCGGTGTCGCGATAGTTCGGCGTGAACTGCGCGTAGGCGGGATACGCGGCCAGCACGAGCGCGGCCAGCGCGGCCAGCCGTGCGAGCCGGCCCGAGCTCGAGCTCAACTTTCTCCCCTTTCTCGTGATGTCGGGTTCATGTTGCTGCCCCCCCTGATTCCTGGGCCTCGTTATTGCCGTTCGCTCATCACGCTCTGAATCTGCGTCGTATCGAGGACCATCACGTTCGGCACGCCGTCCCGAAGGACCGTGACCGACGCCTGCGTCGACTCGCCGAGCGCCTCGAAGACCTGCAGCGCCTTGTCCGGACCATCCAGCATGATCCCATTGATCTCGGTGACCACGTCGCCCGGAATCAGGCCGAGCGCGTCGAACAGCTCGCGGTCGCGGCCGGGATTCACGCGGAATCCGAGCATCTGGCCGCCCTCCATATGGGGCTGCATCCGGAAAACCTGCGACAAATTCGCCGAGTTCTCGGTCACGACGTTGCGCAGCGTCGGCTCCTCGTACGCGACGTCCTGCTGGACGGGCGGCGGCGGAGGCGGCGGCGCGAGCCGGCCGGTGCTCGCCGACATGTTCCGGGTCTCGTCGAAGCGGAGCGTCTCGAGCTGCCCGCCGCGATTAATAAGGACTCGATCCCCATAGACCGCGTGCAGCTTGGCGCCGCCGGCGTTCTCGATCACGTCCCCGATCGCGTAAGTGCGCTGCTGCGTGCGGCCGCTCATGATATGCGCTCGCGACAGCTCCCCGTTCTCGTCCGCCGTAACCCCCGTCAAGATCAGGGGCAGCGTCGTCTCGGGCGCGTCGAGCTCGCTGTTCACCGGCTCGGCCGGCGCCGCCTCGACGCGTGCTTCCCCGAAGAGGTGTGAGTTCTCGAGCGCCGAGAAGTTCGCCGCCGAGCGCCCGTCGCTGCCCGTCGGCTGAACGATTCGGGGGGGTGGGCGGTCGAAGGCATGGTGCGGGATCAGCGCCCAGGTCAGCTCCGCGAGCTGGTAGGCGATTGCGAGAAGCAGCAGGGCCGTCACGGCGGGCGGCAGGACGCGGTTCGCGGATCGCGCCCACTGCTCGGGCGACTGCTCTTTGAAGGACGCGAGAGATTTTGCGACGTCCATCACGGTGACCTCCGGTCCCGGCGGTAACGAATCATAGGCGCGCGCGCCGCGTCGTCACAAGTCGCTCGTGGGCGACAAGTGGCTGAATTTAGTGAAGCTAGTGCTCGGATCACGAGTGTATGGAGAAGCGATTGCCGGAACATTGCGAGGTTCCGAATCCGTCGGTAAATTGGGGGACGAAAGGCCGGATGAATTGCACGCATGTCCGATGATCGACTGAAACCGGGTAGAGACGACGACCACGGGCTCGCCACGGAAGAGGCCCGCCCGATACTGAAGCGGCCTCCGCTGTATCGCGTCATTCTACTCAATGACGACTACACTCCGATGGAGTTCGTCGTGCAGGTGCTGCAGAAGGTCTTTTCGCTGGACCGCAACACGGCGACGCGCATCATGCTGGAGGTGCATACCAAAGGGAAGGGTGTCTGCGGTGTCTACACCTATGAGATC
>Ga0079224_100007433_pt1 | contig 14710 bp, 11 predicted proteins | sample Stecom2015_FD_80414 | JGI IMG/M metagenome (GOLD analysis project Ga0079224, IMG submission 80414) | Agricultural soil microbial communities from Utah to study Nitrogen management - Steer compost 2015 | ecosystem: Environmental > Terrestrial > Soil > Agricultural land | place: USA: Utah...
CTCCGCCAGGGTCTTCGACAGCCAGGTCTTGCCGACGCCCGAGGGGCCGGCGAAGATGAACGACCCGCCGGGACGCTTGGGGTCCTTCAGGCCGGCACGGGTGCGGCGGATCGCCCGGGACAGCGCCCGGACGGCCTCCTCCTGGCCGATGACGCGCTTGTGGAGCTCCTCCTCCATCTTGAGCAGGCGGCTGGACTCCTCCTCGCTGAGCTTCACGATCGGAATGCCCGTGGCGACGGCGAGGACCTCGGCGATCAGCTCCTCGTCGACCTCGGCCACGACGTCCATGTCGCCGGCCTTCCACTGCTTCTCCCGCTCGGCCTTGCGCAGGATGAGCTGCTTCTCCTCATCGCGCAGCGAGGCGGCGAGCTCGAAATCCTGACCGTCGATCGCGCTCTCCTTGCGGCGGCGCACGTCGGCGATCTTGTCGTCGTACTCCTTGAGGTCCGGCGGCGCGGTCATCCGCTTGATCCGCAACCGCGAGCCCGCCTCGTCGATCAGGTCGATCGCCTTGTCGGGCAGGAACCGGTCGGAGATGTAGCGGTCAGCCAGCGTCGCGGCCGAGACCAACGCCTCGTCGGTGATGGTGACACGGTGGTGGGCCTCGTAGCGGTCGCGCAGCCCCTTGAGCATCTCGATGGTGTGCGCGATCGAGGGCTCCTGCACCTGGATGGGCTGGAACCGGCGCTCGAGGGCGGCGTCCTTCTCGAGGTACTTGCGGTACTCGTCGAGGGTCGTCGCCCCGACGGTCTGCAGCTCGCCGCGGGCCAGCATCGGCTTCAGGATGCTGGCAGCGTCGATCGCGCCCTCGGCGGCGCCGGCCCCGACGAGGGTGTGGATCTCGTCGATGAACAGCACGATGTCGCCGCGGGTCTTGATCTCCTTGAGGACCTTCTTCAGCCGCTCCTCGAAGTCACCGCGGTAGCGCGAGCCGGCGACCAGCGCGCCGAGGTCGAGGGTGTAGATCTGCTTGTCGCGCAGGGTCTCGGGGACGTTGCCGGCCACGATGTCCTGGGCGAGGCCCTCGACGATGGTCGTCTTGCCGACGCCGGGCTCGCCGATGAGCACCGGGTTGTTCTTCGTACGGCGCGAGAGGATCTGCATCACGCGCTCGATCTCCTGCTCGCGCCCGATGACCGGGTCGAGCTTGCCCTCGCGCGCGGCCTGGGTGAGGTTGCGACCGAACTGGTCGAGCACCAGGCTCGAGGACGGGGCGCCCTCCTGCGGCGCACCGGCCGAGGCGGTCTCCTTGCCCTGGAAGCCCGAGAGCAGCTGGATGACCTGCTGGCGGACCCGGTTGAGGTCGGCGCCGAGCTTGACCAGCACCTGGGCGGCGACGCCCTCGCCCTCACGGATCAGGCCGAGCAGGATGTGCTCGGTGCCGATGTAGTTGTGGCCCAACTGCAGCGCCTCACGCAGCGACAGCTCGAGCACCTTCTTGGCACGCGGGGTGAAGGGGATGTGCCCGCTGGGCGCCTGCTGGCCCTGCCCGATGATCTCCTCGACCTGGGCGCGCACGGCCTCCAGCGAGATGTCGAGGCTCTCCAGCGCCTTCGCGGCGACACCCTCGCCCTCGTGGATGAGCCCGAGCAGGATGTGCTCCGTGCCGATGTAGTTGTGGCTGAGCATCCGGGCCTCTTCCTGGGCCAGGACCACCACTCGCCTTGCTCGGTCGGTGAACCGCTCGAACATCTTCGCCTCGCTCCCGCCGTCGCCACAGACGGCCATGTCACACGTCGCTGTGCGCGCTCACGGTCGAGCGCGCTCAGTGGGTTCAACCCATCACCCAGCCTACGTGTTCCCCGCGGCGCCGGTTCCACCCTTCGCTGTGGGCGAACGCCGCGGCGGACATGCCGCGGCCCGAGGCGCGGGGCCTCGGGCCGGGGGCTGGTGCTGGCGCTGGTGCTGGGTGCGGATGCCGAGTACCGGCTCGGCACCCAGCGTCGGTGCGCGTCAGTGCGCGGCTTCGTACGCCTCCCGCAGCTCGGCGGGGATCCGCCCGCGCTCGGGGACGTCGTAGCCGTTCTCCCGACCCCAGGCCCGGATGTCGGCGGCACTGGGCCCGCCGGAGGAGGCCCGGGGCCGGCCGCCGCCGCTGCGGCGTCCGCCCGACCCGGCCTTGCGGGCGTGGCCGATGTAGAGCGCCAGGGCGTCCCGCAGCTCCTGGGCGTGCTGGGCGTTGAGGTCGATCTCGTAGGAGGTGCCGTCGAGTGCGAACCGCACGGTCTCGTCGGCGTCGCTGCCATCGATGTCGTCGATCAAGATGATGCTGACCTTCTGCGCCATTGGCGAATGCCTCACTCTTTGCCCGGATTTCACTGAATACGCGTGACGATAGCGCATTCTGCGAACACCCCGCGAAATTGATGTCGAAGACGCCGTGAATCCACACTAATCTGCAGCGAAGGATGCGCAGAAGTTTGCGGTCCCCGATCATTCTGCGCCGGGTGGTGGGTTCCACCGGATTTTCCCGATCATCGCTGCACGACCACCCCGGACATTGACCGGGAATTGCCCGCCGGCGAAATAGCCCGATAGTCCCCGGTCGGCGACCTCACTCCGGGCGCAGCAGCGGGAACAGGATGGTCTCGCGGATACCGACGCCGGTCAGCAGCATCACCAAGCGGTCGACGCCGATGCCGATGCCGCCGGCGGGCGGCATGCCGTGCTCCATCGCGCGCAGGAAGACCTCGTCGAGCTCCATCGCCTCCGGGTCGCCCTCGGCCGCCCGGAGCGACTGCTCCTCGAGCCGCTCGCGCTGGATGACCGGGTCGTTGAGCTCGGAGTACGCCGCGCCCAGCTCCACCCCGTTGATGATCAGGTCCCAGGCCTCGTTCAGCCCCCGCTGCGAACGGTGCGGCTTGGCCAGCGGCTTGACCTCGGTGGGGTAGTCCATGACGAAGGTCGGCTGGATCAGCGAGTCCTCGACCAGCTGCTCGAACAGCTCCACGACGATCTCGGCCGCGCCCCAGTCGTCCTGCAGCTCCACCTCGTGCTCGGCGGCGATCGCCCGCAGCTCCTCGGCCGGGGTGTCGACGGTGATGGTGCGGCCGGTCGCCTCGGTGACGAGATCCATGATGGAGACCTCGCGCCACTCGGCCTCGAGGTCGATCTCGGTCCCGTCGCGCCCGGTGACCCGGGTGCGCCCGACGGCCCGGGCGGCGTTGCGGATCAACGCCTTCGCCAGCGCGATCATCGAGAACTGGTCGCCGTAGGCCTCATATGCCTCCAGCATCGAGAACTCCGCGGCGTGGGTGGAGTCGAGCCCCTCGTTGCGGAAGGTGCGCCCGATCTCGTACACCCGGTCGACGCCGCCGATCATCGCGCGCTTGAGGTCGAGCTCGAGGGCGATGCGCAGCAGCATCTCCTGGTCGAAGGCGTTCAGGTGGGTCTTGAACGGCCGGGCCGCCGCACCGCCGTTGGTCAACTGCAGGATCGGCGTCTCGACCTCGACGAACTCCCGCTCGTCGAGCGTCGCGCGCAGCGCCTTGAGCACCGCGGCCTTCGCGCGCACGATCTCGCGTGCCTCGGGCCGCACGATCATGTCGAGGTAGCGCAGCCGGACCCGCGCCTCCTCGCTCAGCGGCTTGTGCTCGTTGGGGAGCGGGCGCAGCGCCTTGGCCGCCATCGTCCACGCCGTCGCGGCCACCGACAGCTCGCCGCGGCGGCTGGTGATGACCTCGCCCTCGACGCTGAGCAGGTCGCCGATGTCGACCAGCGCCTTGAACTCCTCGAGCGACTCCTGCCCGACCTCGGCCAGCGAGAGCATCGCCTGGATCTCGGCGCCATTGCCCTCGCGCAGCCGCGCGAAGCAGAGCTTGCCGGTGTTGCGCAGGAAGATCACGCGACCGGTGATCGCGACCTGCTGGCCCGTGCGGGTGTCGGGCTCGAGGTCCTGGTCGTCGTAGAACTCCCGGATCGCGGTGATCGTGTGGGTCCGCGGCACCGCGATCGGGTACGCCTCCTTGCCGGCCGCGATCAGCCGGTCCCGCTTCTCACGCCGCACCCGCATCTGCTCGGGCAGGTCGTCGGCCGGGGTGTCGGGGGGCGCGGGCTGGTCGGTCATGGTGCTCGATCCTAGGACTCGTACGGTCCCGCACCCGCTGCGGTCCCGTGGACCGCGCTTTGTGACATCCAGCAGGTTCGGGCGGCGCTATTTCCTGCGCACTGTCACACGGGTGGGTCTCGACGGCGCTCCGCCGGCTTGGGGCTGTGGATGACGCGCACGCGCACCACGGGAATCGGCCCAAGGTGACCCGATGCACCCACGCTGCACGCCCCCACGTCTCGTCGCACCGGTCGAGGTCGACGCCGGCGAGGGCACACCCACACGGGGAGAGGCCGCCGGTCCCCGGTGGCGGCGCGCCGGCCCCGGTCTCTATGTCCCCGCGGCCATCGCGCGGACCCCCGAGCAACGTGCCTTCGAGCAGTGGTGGCGGATTCCGGAGTCGTTCGTGACCGGCTGGGCGGCCTGCCGGATGCACGGCGCGGCCTACCTCGACGGGGTGAGCCCCTCCGGCGCAGAGCTCCCGGTACCACTCGTCGTGGCGCCGACACAGTCCCCCCGTCCGGCTGGCGCCCGGATCCTGCGTCAGCCCTTGGACCGGCGCCACCGCACGGCGCTGCGCGGGATGGCACTGACGACAGCGGACCGCGCCGTCCTCGACCTCGCGCGCCTCACCGACGACCCGGACGAGGCCATCGTCGCGGTCGATATGGCCTATGCCGCGGGGATCACCCTCCCCGAGCACGTCGAACAGGCGCGTGCGCTCGCTACGTCGTGGCGAGCGCGGCGTACCGCCGATGTGCTCAGCCGGGCCAGCGTTCGCAGTTGCTCACCGCCCGAGTCCCGGCTGCGTCTGGTCTGTCATGCCCTCGGGTGGCGGCCGTCGGTCAACGTGGAGGTCTTCGCCGCCGATGGTCGCTTCCTCGCCCGTCCCGACCTGTTCGTCGAGGAGCTCGGAATGGCGATCGAGTACGACGGAGCGCTCCACCGTGACAGGAGCCGGCACCAGCACGACAACCGGCGTCTGCATCTGCTTCGACAGGCTGGCGTCGAGGTCGTGACGATCGTCGGGGGTGGGGTGGTCACCCGCGAGGCGCGCGCCGAGGCGCGACAGATGTTGCTCGACGGAGCGCGTCTGGCGTCCCGCCCTCGTGATCAGAGCTGGACCCTGACCGCGCCGGCGAACGCACGCCTGTGGGTGCCGGCCGTCGATCATCTCCGCGCGCGGTCACGAATGTGACATCACGCAGGATTCGGCGTCGACGAAACCTGCTGGATGTCACATTCCATGTCGCAAACCCCGAACTCCCCACTAGGCGTTGCGCTCGAAGACCAGCTCCAGCCCGAGCAGGGTGAGCAGGGGGCGGTGTTCGGTGAGGGTGGTGCACTCCTCCAGCACCAACGGCGCGAGGGTGCCGGTCGCGACCACGTCGAGTGCCCCGAGCGGGACGCCGAGCTCGTCGGCGATCCTGGTGACGATGCCGTCGACCTGGCTGGCGTACCCGTAGAGCGCACCGGCCTGCAGGGCCTCGACGGTGTTCTTGGCGATCACCGACCGTGGGCGACGCAACTCGACCTTGCGCAGTTGGGCTCCCCGGCGGCCGAGGGCCTCGAGGGAGATCTCGACACCCGGAGCGATGGCGCCGCCGACGTACTGCCCGTGGGCGTTGACGACCTCGAAGGTGGTGGCGGTGCCGAAGGCGACGACCACGACCGGCCCGTCGTAGAGGCGGGCGGCGGCCAGGGCGTTGACGATCCGATCGGTGCCGACCTCGCGGGGGTTGTCCATCAGGACCGGGATGCCGGTGCGGATGCCGGGCTCCACCACGACGTGGGGGCAGTCGGGGAAGTACGCGGCGAGCATCGCGCGCCACTCGTGGAGCACGGCCGGCACGGTCGAGCAGAGGGCGACGCCGGCGGGCGCGATCTCGTCGTCGAGCCGCTGGAGGAGCCCGTCGACCAGGAAGCCCCACTCATCGGCGGTCCGGCGCTCGTCGGTCTGCACGATCCAGTGCTGGAGCACCTCCCCGGCGCGGACCAGCCCGAGGACGGTGCGGGTGTTGCCGATGTCGACGCACAGCAGCGGGTCGCTGCCCGGCCCGGATCCCATCGCGAGCTCAACCATCGCGCGCTCCGGCGGGGGTGCGGGACCGCAGGTCCATCCCGATGTCGAGGACCCGGGCGGAGTGGGTGAGGGCGCCGACCGCCAGGAAGTCGACGCCGGCACGCGCGTACGCCGCGGCGACCTCGAGGTCGAGTCCGCCGGAGGCCTCCAGCCGGGCGCGGCCCGCGGTCAGTGCGACCGCCTCGGCGACCTCCTCGGGCGACATGTTGTCGAGCAGCACCTCGTCGGCGCCGGCGTCGAGCACCTCGCGCAGTTGGTCGAGGGAGTCGACCTCGACCTGGATCGGCAGCGGCGGTTGCTGCCCGGCGTACCGCTCGCGCACGGCCAGGTAGGCGGCGACGACCCCGCCGGCGCCCAGCACGTGGTTGTCCTTGACCAGCGCCTGGTCCGACAGCGAGCGCCGGTGGTTGGCCCCACCACCGCAGCGCACGGCGTACTTCTCCAGGTCACGCCAACCGGGCGTGGTCTTGCGGGTGTCGCGCACGCGGGCCGCGGTGCCGGCGACGGCGTCGACCCACCGGGCCGTCTCGGTGGCGATGCCCGAGAGCCGGCCGAGGTAGTTGAGGGTCGTGCGCTCGGCGACCAGCAGCCGCAGCACCGGACCGGAGACGCTCAGGAGCTTCGCGCCCGCCTCGACCCGGTCGCCGTCGGCGACGTGCCGCTCGACGGTGACGTCGGCGTCGACGACGTAGCGCAGCACCAGCTCGGCGACCGCCAGGCCGGCGACGGTGCCGGGGCGGCGCGCGACCAGGTCGGCGGTGCCGATCAGGTCGACGGGGATGGTGGCCACGCTCGTGACGTCGGTGCCGGGCACGTCCTCGCTGATCGCGCGGGCGACGGCGCCGTACAGGTCCTCGGGGTTGAGCCCGGCGGCGCGGAGCTCGGTGGTGAGCGTGGAGGGGAGGTCGGCGTAGGAGGTACGCGCGACGACGGGTTCGAGGGCAGGGGTGGTCATGCGGATCCTTCGGGCACGAGCAGCGGGGAGTGGTCGAGGGAGGGGCGGAAGGTGGAGCTGATCCGGCTCCCGCCGGCGGTGGGCTCGAGGGTGAGGTCGAGGTGGCCGCGCCAGGCATCGTCGGCGTCGGCGAAGTCCTCGCGCCAGTGGGACCCCCGGGTCTCCTCGCGGGCCGCGGCCGCAGTGACCAGGGCGGCGGCGACGGTGAGCAGGTTGGTGGACTCCCACGCCGCCGCTGCGGGCTCGTCGGTGGCGGCGAGCGCGCAGACCTCGACCAGCTCACCGGTCGCGCGGGCCAGCCCGTCGGCGGACCGGAGCACGCCGACCAGGGCGCTGGTGGTGGCCTGGATCCGGTCGCGGGCCGCGGGCGCCACGAGCCCGGGCGTACGCCGATCCGGCGCCGGCTCCCGGCGTGGCGGCAGCGCGTCGCCGAGGTGCGCGGCGATCCGGCGGGCGAAGACCAGGCCCTCGAGCAGGGAGTTGGAGGCCAGCCGGTTGGCGCCGTGCACGCCCGAGCAGGCGACCTCACCGCACGCGTAGAGACCGGGCACCGAGGTGCGCCCCACCAGGTCGGTGACGACGCCGCCCGAGGCGTAGTGGCAGGCCGGGACGACCGGGATGAGGTCGGTGACCGGGTCGACGCCGTGTGCCCGGCAGGTGGCGAGGATGGTGGGGAAGCGCCGTTCCCACTTCGCCGCGCCGAAGTGCCGCGCGTCGAGCCAGACGTGATCGCTGCCCTGGTCGCGCATGCGCCGCTTGATCGCCTTGGCGACCACGTCGCGCGGGGCGAGGTCGGCCAGCTCGTGCTCGCCCTGCAGGAACCGGACCCCCGCGTCGTCGACGAGGAAGGCCCCCTCGCCGCGGACGGCCTCGGAGATCAGCGGCTGCTGACCGCGGGAGTCGCCGCCGAGCCACATCACGGTGGGGTGGAACTGGACGAACTCCAGGTCGCGCAGCACTGCTCCCGCGCGCAGCGCGAGCGCGGTGCCGTCGCCGGTCGCGACGGCCGGGTTGGTGGTGGCGGCGAACACCTGACCCAGCCCTCCGCTGGCGAGGACGACCGCGCGGCAGTGCACGGCGCCGACGCCGTCGCGCTGTCCCTCGCCGAGCACGTGCAGGGTCACCCCGGCCACGCCGCCGTCGGCGCCGGGGATCAGGTCGAGCGCCATCGCGTGCTCGATGACCTCGATGTCGGGGTGCGCTCGGATCGCGGCGACCAGCGCCCGCTGGATCTCCGCCCCCGTGGCGTCGCCGCCGGCGTGGGCGATCCGGTCGCGGTGGTGGCCGCCCTCGCGGGTGAGGGCGAGCATCCCCGCGGGGTCGCGGTCGAAGGCCGCGCCGAGCGCGATCAGCTCACGGACCGCCTCGGGTCCCTCGGTGACCAGCACCCGCACCGCCTCGGGGTCGCACACGCCGGCGCCAGCGAGGAGGGTGTCGCGCAGATGCTCCTCGGGGGTGTCCTCCGGACCCAGTGCCGCGGCGATGCCGCCCTGCGCCCATTGGGTCGAACCGGCCGAGAGCTGGTCCTTGGTGACGACCAGCACCGTCGGGTCGGCACTTCCCCGGTCCGCGGTCGCGAGCGCCTCGCGGATCCGGAGCGCCGCGGTGAGCCCCGCGATGCCCGAGCCGACGACCACGACGTCGGCGTACCGCGCCCATCCGGGGGGTGGCGCGGACAGGCGGGCGGGGAGCAGCACGGCTCAGCCCTGGGTGTGGACCAGGTCGCCGCGGAGCAGACCCTGCTGGGGCAGCGCCTCGGCCGGGTCGTGGCCGTAGCCGATCACCTTGTTGTCGGCGTCGACGAAGACCACGTCGGGCTGGTAGCTGCGGGCCTCGGCGTCCTCCATCTGCGCGTAGGCGATGAGAATGACCAGGTCGCCGGGCTGCACCAGGCGGGCGGCGGCGCCGTTGATGCCGATGATCCCGGAGCCGCGCTCGCCGGCGATCGTGTAGGTCTCCAGCCGCGCGCCGTTGGTGATGTCGACGATGTGGACCAGCTCGCCGGGGAGCAGGTTCGCCGCGTCGAGCAGGTCGGCGTCGACCGTCACCGAGCCGACGTAGTGCAGGTCGGCCTGCGTCACGGTCGCGCGGTGGATCTTGGACTTCATCATCGTGCGCAGCATCAGTGAGCTCCCTCGTGGACTGGCTGGCGGGCTGAGGTGGGGGTCGGGGCGGAGCTGGAGGCGGGGGTGGATCCGGGGCCGCCCAGGACGAGCGGCACGTTGTCGATCAACCGGGTGGAGCCGACGCGGGCGGCGACGAGCAGCCGCGCCTCCCCGGAGCCCGGGGCGTCGCCCAGGTCGGGGGCGGTGAGGGCGAGGTAGTCGATCTCGACGTCGGCACCCTCCCCCCGCAGTACGGCGTGCGCGGCGGCGAGCACGGCCTCGGTGCCGCGATCCGCGCTCGCGGCACCGGCGGAGAGGGCACGCGAGAGCACCAGCGCCGCACGCCGTTGCGCGTCGTCGAGGTAGCGGTTGCGCGACGACAGCGCTAGGCCGTCGTCCTCGCGGATGGTGGGCGCACCGACGACCTCGACCCCGAGGCACAGCTCGGCGGCCATCCGCCGCACCAGGACGAGTTGCTGGTAGTCCTTCTGGCCGAAAACCGCGACGTCGGGCCGGACGAGCCCGAAGAGCTTCGCCACGACGGTGAGCACGCCGCGGAAGTGGGTGGGCCGGGCCGCACCCTCGAGCACCCCGCCGAGCGGTCCCGGGTCGACGGTGATCGCGGCACCCGCGGAGCCGGCACCGACCCCCTCGGGGTAGACCTCCTCGACCGCCGGGACGAACACGACGTCGACGCCGTGCGCGGCGCAGACGGCGAGGTCGGCGTCGAGGGTGCGCGGGTAGCGGTCGAGGTCCTCGCCGGGGGCGAACTGCAGCGGGTTGACGAAGATCGACACCACGACCGCGCCGTCCTCGCCGACCCGGTCGCGGGCGTGGGTCATGAGGCTGGCGTGGCCGACATGCAGGGCGCCCATCGTCGGGACGAGCCCGACCCGGTGGCCCTGCGCACGGATCTCGGCGAGCGCGGCGGCGAGCTCGGCCCGCGTGCCGACCACCCGCGGCGCGGGAGCGGTCACAGGAGGGTCCGCTCGGTCTCGGCGGCGTCGTCGACCGGCGCCAGCGGCTCGGCGTCGGGCAACGCTGCGCTGAGGGTCTCGTGGAGAGCGGCGACCCGGCCGCCGGCCAGCCGACCGTCGGCGGCGGTGCGGTCGACGGTCGCGCGGGCGAGCGCGACGTAGGTGTCGAGCACGCTCGGGGCGTGCTCGGTGATCTGGGCGAGGTGGGCCCGCACCGTACGCCGGTCGCCCCGCGCCACGGGGCCGGTGAGGGCGGCGTCGCCGTCGGCCAGGGCGTTGTCGAGGGCGGCGGTCAGCAGCGGCCGCAGCGTCCCGGCGGGGTCGGCGACGCCCGAGGCGGTCAGCAGGTCCATCGCCTGCGCCACCAGGGTCACCAGGTGGTTGGCGCCGTGCGCCAGGCCCGCGTGGTAGAGCGCGCGCTGCTCCTCCGCGACCCGGACGGGCCGGCCGCCCAGCACGGCGACCAGGTGGTCGGCGAACGCGCGGTCGTCGGTCGCCGCGGTGACCCCGAAGACGCAGCCGGGCAGGCGCTCGGCGTCGACGGCGGTGCCGGTGAAGGTCATCGCCGGGTGCAGCGCGAGCACGTGGGCGCCCAGATCGGCGGCCGGCTGCAGGACCGCGAGGCCGTGCTTGCCGGAGGTGTGGACGACGTACTGGCCCGCGCGGATCGCGCCGCTGCCGACGAGGCTCTCCACGACCCCGGCGAGCCGGTCGTCGGGCACCGTCAGCAGCAGCAGGTCGGCGGCGCGGGCGACATCGGTGGGCTTGCGTACGGCGGTGCCGGGCAGCAGGTCGGCGATGCGCTCGCGGGTCGTGGTCGTCTCCCCCGACACCGCCGCGAGGGTGAAGCCCGCGGTCGCGTCGAGGATCGCTCCGAGCACCGCGCCCACGCGGCCGGCACCGATCACCCCGACGGCGACGTCGGTGGGGGTGTCGGGGGTCGCGGGCGTGGCCGGGCTGCCCGCGGGAACGGGCGCAGGCGTGGTGCGCATGTCGGGGCCTTTCGTTCCAGTCCACCAGGGGTACCGGACGGTCAGTGGCTCGTGCACCGTCGAGCGTACGCCGCACCTCCAGGTCGGCGGAACCGTGGCTTCCGTCACACGGGAGCCGGCGCGGGGCTCAGAGGGGGAGGTGGGCCGACAGGTCCGACCGCTCCCCCGAGGCGCTGATGCGGCCGGCGCCGGCGGCCTCGTCCCAGGTGAGATCCCCGGTCGCGAGCGCGATCCAGGTCGCCGGGTCGGTCTCCACCACGGCCGGCGGGGTGCCGCGGGTGTGGCTGGTGCCGGCGATGCACTGCACCGCGGCGTACGGCGGGACCCGGACCTCCACGGCCCCGCCCGGGGCACGCTGGGCGAGCACCGCCAGGTAGTGCTTGGTGAGCAGTCGCAGCGCCGCGCGGTCGTCGGGGTCGGCGGCCAGGGCGGCGTGCGCCTCGGTGACGGCGGCGCTGGGCTGGGGTCGGAGACGGACGGCCACGGGCCCGAGTATCGCCCGGACGCCCCCGAGGAGGGCGATCGGGGCGTACCGTGAGCGGCCCTTGTCTGAGTGTGGCCCTGTCACCGCCCCTGGAGTCCCCCGTGCCTGCCCACCCCTCCGCCCGCCGCGCCCGCCGCGTTCGCCGCCTGCTCGCCGCCCTGCTCGGTGTGACGCTCGCCGCGCCGCTGCTCAACGGCGGCTCGGCCGCGCCCGACCACCGCACCCGCCTGTCGCCCACCGCGGTCGACCAGGCCGCCGCAGCCACCCGACCGATGCCGGGTCGGATGACCGGCTACGTCTTCGACCAGTGCCAGGCCCCCAGCCAGGAGGAGATGGACGCCTGGTGGGAGTCCTCGCCGTACCGCGGTATCGGCATCTACATCGCCGGCGACAACCGGTTCTGCAAGGACCAGGCGAACCTCGACGCAACCTGGGTGCGGACCCAGGCGCGCCGCGGGTGGGCGCTGTTCCCGATCGTCGTCGGCCGACAGGCGTCGTGCTCGGCCGTCGAGCGGTACGCCGGACGACGGATCTCGCCGCGCCCGGCCGGCGACTACGCCGCCGCGCGGACCCAGGCCGCACAGGAGGCCCGGGCCGCCGTCGACGCCGCCCGCGCGCTCGGGATCGGCGAGCGCAGCGTGCTGTGGTTCGACCTCGAGGCGTTCCCGACGACCCGGGCCCGGTGCCGCGAGTCGGCGTTGGCCTTCCTCTCGGCGTGGACCACCCAGGTGCGCAGGCTCGGCTACCGCTCGGGGGTCTACTCCTCCGCGGCGTCGGGCATCGCGCTGCTCGACCGGGCACGCCGGGCCGGGCAACACACCATGCCCGACCGGATCTGGGTCGCGGAGTGGCGACCGGCGAAGGGCTACCGGGTGCCGCCGACGGCGAATCCGCCCACCTTCGCGTCGACGTTCTACGACCACGCCTGGTGGTCGGCGCGGGGCAGGGTGATGCGCCAGTACCGCGGCGACCACGACGAGCGGCACGGCGGGGTGCGGATCAACATCGACACCAACTACGCCGTGCTCGGCGCCGGGACCCGCGTCCCCCGACCCTCGAAGACCTGCCGTCGGCTGATCGAGCAACCGCGCTACCGGCCGTGGCGCCGCGGCGACGTCGACCGGCAGGTCCGTACGGCCCAGTGCCTGCTGCGGGTGCAGGGTCACTACCGACCGGCCCGGCTGCGCTCGAAGTTCACCGCCCGGACCGAGGTCGCCGTACGGCGCTTCCAGGAGAGCGTCGGCCTGCGCGCCCATGGGCGACTGACCCGGGCCACCTGGGTCGCCCTCCTCAGCGCCGGGCCGGGACCGGTGAGCAAGTACGGCAGCGGCAGCCACGCCGTCCGCCGGCTCCAGCGCGCGCTGAAGGTGGCCGGCTCACCCCGGCTCCCTGTCACCGGCTTCTACGGGTTCGAGACCACCCGGGCCGTGCGCACCTACCAGCGGCGCGTGGGTCTACCGGTCACCGGCGTCGCCGACACCGCCACCTGGCTCGCGCTCCGGTCCGGGAGGCGTTGAGCCCAGCGGATCGGGCGTCGCGGCCGTGTCCGGTACGGGCGCCGGCTCGTCGGGGGCATCCGGCAGGGTCCGCATCCCCAGCAGCGGGGAGAGCAGCACGGGCAGGGCGGCCAGCACCAAGAGCCCGACCGCGACCCACATCGTGGGGACGACGCCGATCCGGTTGCCGAGGAAGCCCGACAGCAGCGCCGCGAGCGGCATGATCCCCCACACGAAGAACCGGATGGAGGCGTTCATCCGCCCCAGTAGGTGTTCGGGGCAGATCCGCTGGCGCATGCTGACCTGCATCACGTTGTAGACCAGCACCGAGAACGAGAAGCAGAACTCCGCGAGCACCAGCATCGCCGCTGCGAGGTACGGCGACCCCACCGACGCCGACAGCGGGACCAGCGCCCATGTCGGCCCGGCGATCAGGGCGGACAGCGGGATGGCGGTGCCCTCGCCGACGACCCGGGCGATGCGGGGGGCGAGCACGGCGCCGAGGATGCCGCCGACCGCGCCGGCGCCCATCACGACGCCGAACCAGAACGGCTCGAGCCCGATCATCCGCAGCACGAGGATGGGCAGCAGGGTGAAGGCGAGGGTGGAGGCGAGGTTCGACAGGGTCGTGCACGCGACGATCCGCACCAGCAGCGGGTGGCGGACCACGAAGGCCAGGCCCGCGGCGATCTCGGTGCGCAGCCGCGCCTCGGGCGCTCGCGTCCGGGGCACCTCCCGGTCGCGGACCCGGGAGAGGAAGAGCGCCGAGCCGGCGTACCCGATCGCATCGGCGAGGAAGAGCAACGGGGCGCTGACCACCTTGAGCAGCAGACCACCGGCAGCCGGCCCGGCGACCCGCGCGACCTGGGCGACACCCTCGAGCTTGCCGTTGGCGTCGGCGACCTGGTCGCGGCGGACGAGGAAGGGCAGGACGGACTGGTAGGCGACGTCGAAGAACACGGTCGCGACGCCGATCACGGCGGCCACGACGTAGAGGTGCCACATCGCCAGCGCATCGAACGCCCAGAGCACGGGGATCGCGCTGATCGTGACCGCGCGGACGACGTCGGCGCGGATCATCACCCGGCGCTTGGCCCACCGGTCGACCCAGGCTCCGGCCGGGAGCCCGACGAGCAGGAAGGCCGCGGTCGCCGAGGCGTTGAGCACACCGAGCTGCAGCTCGCTGGCGAGCAGCAACTGCACCGCGACGACGGGCAGGGCGATGTTGCCCAGCTGGGCGCCGAGCTGCCCCAGCGTCACCCCGGCCCAGAAGTGCCGGAAGTTGGGGTCCTTCGCCAACGAGGGCGCCGGACCGCCGGCGTCCGGGACGGCCGCGTCGCGCGCTGCAGGGGTGCTCACCGGAGCAGTCTGGCATGAGTGATTAGGATTTGCTAACCACTCGGCGTCTGGCAGGGTGCGCGCCATGAGCAGTGTGTCGTCGGGGCCATCGGATTCACCGGGACAGCCGAGCCCGTCGACCGTGGAGGCGCGCGGCCGCGCCCTCAGCTCACCGTTGCGCCTGCGGATCCTGCGGATCTGCCTGCACCGCCCGCGCACCAACAAGGAGATC
>Ga0079224_100007434_pt1 | contig 14710 bp, 14 predicted proteins | sample Stecom2015_FD_80414 | JGI IMG/M metagenome (GOLD analysis project Ga0079224, IMG submission 80414) | Agricultural soil microbial communities from Utah to study Nitrogen management - Steer compost 2015 | ecosystem: Environmental > Terrestrial > Soil > Agricultural land | place: USA: Utah...
ATGCCGAACCCGAAGGAGAACAACTCCGACAACGTCTTCCAGATCACCGAGATCGAGAAGGAAGGCGCGTTCGTCGGCCGTTGCGCCGAGATGTGCGGCACCTACCACTCGATGATGAACTTCGAGGTCCGCGCGGTCTCGCCGGAGAAGTTCACCCGGTACCTGGACGAGCGTCGCGCGGGTAAGACCAACGCCGAGGCCCTGCTGGCGATCGGTGAGTCCCCGGTGGCCACCTCCACCAGCCCGTTCCACACGGATCGCTCGGTGAAGAGCGCGTCCGGCGAGTCCGAGTGAGGAATTGATCTGACATGAGGATCGAAGCGCGCATCTTCGAACTGCTGACGGTGTTCTTCATCATCGTCGCGGTCGTCTACGGCTTCTTCACCGCGCAGTCGCGCACCGGCATCGAGTGGGCGGGCACCACCGCCATCGTGCTGACCGCGGGTCTGTCGCTGATCATCGGCACCTACTTCCGCTTCATCGCCCGCCGCCTGGACCTGCGCCCGGAGGACTACGAGGACGCGGAGATCGCCGACGGCGCCGGTGACCTCGGCTTCTTCTCGCCGGGCAGCTTCTGGCCCATCCTGCTGGCCGCCGCAGGCTCGGTCGCGGCCCTCGGCCTGGCCTTCTTCGAGCCGTGGCTGATCGCGGTCGGCGTCGTGTGTGTCGTCGCCGCGGCCGCCGGCCTGGTGTTCGAGTACCACCTCGGCCCCGAGAAGCACTGAGTCCCGGGAAACCCTGAGTCCGGGGAAGCACTGAGCGGAGCCGTCGCGGGTCGTCGAGCCCGCGCCATCCGTGGCAGCGCCCCACCGTTTCGACGGTGGGGCGCTGTCGCGTCTCGGGGGTGTCGTCGCCCGCGGAAACGACGAGGGCCGGATGCGTCCGCCAACGCATCCGGCCCTCGGCAGGGGTATCGCCGCTACTGCTCCGATTCGTAACGCAGGGCGCGTTCGGAGGCGCAGATGTCGTCGATGGCGGCCACGATGTCGCGCAACTGACCCGAGGGCAGCGCCGAGGGGCGAAGGCGGCAGGTGAAGGTGATCAGGCCGTGGTCCTCGTGCGGCAGGTTGCGCGCGGCGGCCTCGGTGCGCAGGTACCGCGAGCGCACGCCGTAGGTCATCGCGGAGATGACGGTGAAGCAGCCGGTGCGCTCGCGGTGCCCGGCGAACAGGTCGTGCAGGCGGTAGAACACCGAGGAGTAGGTCGACAGCGGGGCGAAGATGCCGACGCGATAGGCCGGGCCGCGCTCGGAGGAGCTGATGACCGTGTCGGCGAGGTACTCCGCGTCGCGCAGGGTCAGCACCTTGGGCGCGAACATGAGCGCGCCCGCGGCGGCATTGCGCACCGGCATGCCCGCGCGGCCGCTGGCGTGCGAGGCGATGGCGCCGAGGCCCTTGCGGGCGCGGGTGCCCACGTCGCGGCGGGCCTTGAGCGAGCGGGTCGCCACGGTCGGGAACAGGCTCGACCACTGGCCGAAGCGCACCGTGCCCAGCTGCACGTGGCCGGTGCCGACCGGGCGGGCCACCTTCAGCGGCTGGGTGTCGACCCAGCGGCCCACCTGCAGGGCGGCGTTGCCCGGATTGGCGATCTCGTTCTGGGCGTGCTCGACGAAGGAGTCGAAGTCGAGGAACCGGTGGGCGTCGGTGGTGAGCCAGGTGTGTTCCTTGTCGACCTCGATGGTGTCGAGGGTGAGCGCGGTGATGATGCCCGCGCGCCCGCCCGCGCCGAGGATGCGGTGGAACCGCTCGGTGTTGTGGTCGCGGCCGCAGGTGCCGATGCGGCCGTCCGGGTCGACGTACTCGAGGTCGGCGACCTGGTCGATGAACAGGCCGTGCCGATGCGAGGCGCTGGAGACGCCGCCGACCGAGGCGAAGCCGCCTGCGGTGATGTCGCGGTGGTCGCCGACGATCGGCAGGCCAAGGCCGTGCGCGCCGAGCCTGCGGTCGATCTCGGAGAGCTTGGCCCCCGCCTGCACCCGGACCGTCTTGCGGCCGAGGTTGATGTCGAGCACGGCGTTCATCCGCCGCAGCGACACCACCGCGCGGTGATCGGGCACCTGCAGTCCCTCGTCGAGGACCTCGCCACCGACGACCGTGAGACCTTCGGCCCGCACCCGCGAATCCCGAACAGTACGAACGACATCCGCGGTGTCACGAGGTAGATATTCTTCGGCGGAGACAGACTGCGACGTGCTCATGGCTCAAAACTTAACCACAGCCGAGCCACTTGTGCGCACTCGAATCCTGGACAGATCCCGAGACCGATCTCAGGAGGCCAGACGGGCGATCCGGTGGTGGAACTCGCCCGCCCAATCGATGCCGTCGAGGCGGTGGTGTTCCATCCACAGCGCGTCGAACACATCGCGGCCCTCGGTGAAGAATCCGCCCCGTTTGTCGGCCTCGAAGACCACGCTCATACCGGCATCGGTGGCGACGAAGGTGACCTCCAATTGGTCGAGGCTCGGGTAGTGCGGCGAGGGGCCGAACTCGATCTCCTGGTAGAACGGCAGCGTCTGCGGGGTGTTGTGCACCCGGCCCTGTTCCACGTCAGCGCTGCGCAGGGGGAAACCGAGGCGCTCCACGGCCGCCAGCGCCACGTGCTGGGCGGGCAGCGCGCCGATGCCGATCGGATCGGTGTCGGCGGCGTCGACCGCGTCTCTGATGCCCACCCGGGTGCGCAGCGAGACCACGGTGCCCGGCAGGTGCCTGCCGTCGTAGAACGTAATGGGGGTTTCCATCGGCGCTCGCGCCGCGAACCGGAACGACAACTCGGCCTCGGCGGGCAGATGGAACGGCCCGGTGACCCCGGTGGGCGCGAAGCCGAGATCGTGCAGGGTCTCGCCCTCGTCGGACTCGCGCTCGACCCGGGTCACGAACTCGACGCCGATGTGGTCGATGTCCTGGCCGACCCGGCCGCCGCGCAGCCGGATGACCCCCTCGACCGTGCCACCCGGCTGCACGCCCGCGGTGAACAGTTCGGTCTGGACCTCGGCGCCGCCGACGCCGACGGCGGCAAGCAATTTCTTGAACATGCCGGGAAGCATGGCGGGCGGTCCTGAAGAAGTTCTTGCGGTCGGCTTGCGTTGTGAGCAAGCTCATCACGCGAAAGGCCCCGGAATCGCGGGGATTCCGGGGCCCGGTGGGAAGCTCGCTCAGCTCGCCTTGCTGTCGGGAATGCGCGCGGCGTCCGGCCGGGAACCCGAGGGGGTGCCCTTGAGGCCGTGCGCGTACATGTCCACGTATTCCTGGCCGCTCAGCCGCATCAGCTCGTACATCACCTCGTCGGTGACGGCGCGCTCGACGAAATGATTGCCCGCCATGCCCTCGTAGCGCGAGAAGTCGATCGGGGCGCCGAATTTCACGGTCACCTTGTGCCTGCGCCAGCGGAACGGTCCGGGCGGGGACACCTTGTCGGTGCCGATGACGGCCACCGGGATGACCGGCACGCCGGTCTCCAGCGCCAGCCGCGCCACACCGGTCTTGCCCTTGTACAGGCGGCCGTCGGGGGAGCGGGTGCCCTCGGGGTACAGGCCGACCAGCTTGCCCTGGTCGAGCAGCCTGCGCGCGGCGTTCAGCGCGTCCTCGGCCGCGTCGGCGCCGCTGCGGTCGATCGGGTACTGACCGGTGCCGCTGAAGAAGAACTTCTGCAGGCGGCCCTTGATGCCGGGGGTGGTGAAGTACTCGGCCTTGGCCAGATAGTTGATCCGGCGCGGGCTCATCAGGGGAGCGAAAAGCCAGTCGGCGAACGACAGGTGATTACCCGCCATGATCGCCGGGCCTTCGGCCGGAATATTCTCCAGGCCTTCGACCGTCGGGCGATTGTAGATGTGGATGAATGGCCCCAACAGCGCGAATTTCAGAAGCCAGTAGAACATGACATCCTTCCCCCAGGGACCGGGATCGGTGGGTGGCCGGGCTGCGACTAGTGCGAGACATGTGCGACTTTACCGCTGGTCGGAGCACTCATCCAATCACGGAGGTCGCTGTGGTCGCGGGCAGCCGCGCCGCACCGCGCCGTTCGGGCCACATGCGGGTTACCGGCGAGTTGCGTGCCTGTTGTCGATATTGTCCGCCCGGCCGATTCAGCGCCGGCGACCGGTATCCGAAATCGCCGCCCTGGCCAGTTCCGCAGCGCCGATCTCCCCGGCCGCCTCACCCAATTGCGTGGTGCGGATGCGGGCCAGCGGCCGGTGCCCGGCGCCGGTGACCGCGCGGGCGTACGCCACGCGCGCGTCGTCGAGGAACAGCGCGGCCGAACTGCTCACCCCGCCCGCGATGACGATCAGATCCGGGTCGAAGATGTCGCTGACGAAGGCCAGGCCGAGACCGAGCCAGCGGGCGAAGTCGGCGACCGCCGCCTCGGCCACCGGATCGCCGTCCTGCGCCGCGCCCGCCACCCGCCTGCCGGTGAGCGCGCGGGAGTCGGCGGCCACCTCCGCGGCGAGCACCGTCGAGGCCGACGGGTCGGTGGCCAGCAGTTCGATGGCGGTCTCGGCCAGCGCGGTGCCGCTGCAGTAGCGCTCCCAGCAGCCGTGCTTGCCGCAGGCGCAGGCCCGGCCCTGCGGAACCACCTGCAGGTGGCCGAGTTCCGGCGCGACGCCGTGGGTTCCGCGATACAGCTCGCCGCCGACGAGCAGCGCGGCCCCGATCCCGGTGCCGATCGCCACCAGCACCACGTTGTGCCCGCCCGCGGCGGCGCCGAAGCGGTACTCCGCCCAGGCGGCGGCGTTGGCGTCGTGCTCGAGGATCACCGGCAGCCCGAGCCGCTCGCCGAGTTGCGTGGCCACCGGGGCATCGCGCCAGGGCAGATGCGGGGCGAACCGGACGGTGTGGCGGTGTTCGTTGACGAAACCGGCCACCGCGAGGCCGACCGCGGCCACCGGATGCCTGCCGCGCAACTCGCCGACGGCGCGGGCGAGGGCATCCTCCAACGCGCGGGCGCTGCGCGGGGTGAGGGCCTGGACGGTGTCGAGCACCTCGCCGTCGGCGTCCACCACGGACGCGCGGATATTGGTGCCGCCGACATCGACGCCGACGGTCAGGGGAGCGACGGTCACCTCAGGTCCTGATCGTCACGGGGATGTCGGTGTAGCCGGAACGCCGGTGCGAGCCCGTCGCGCGCCGGGAGGAGCGGGACGGCTCGCCCACGCCGCCGCGGGCGTGCGCCGCGCTCGCTGTCCGGCCCGCCGCCGGGCCGCCGTCGGGGTGTCCGGTGGGAACAGCGCCGTCGGCTCGCGGTGCGGCGCTCGCCGCGCCCGTGTTCGGCCCGGCCGGTCGGGCGCCGTCGGCACCCGGTTGGTCCCCGGCACCCGGTTCGTCCTCGGGCAGCACCGGTTCGACGGGCGCGCCCGCGAGCGCCTCGCGCAGGACGGTGACGATGGCGGTGCCGTGGTCGGCCAGGGCGGTCAGCACGTCGTGGTGTTCCCCGCGCACCAGGGCCGCGGTCGCGCAGACCGGGCACCAGCTGCAACTCGACCACTCGGCCCGGTCCTCGGCGGCGCCGCGCAGCACCGGCTCCACGCGCTCGAGCACGGCCTCGGCGAGCAGGCGCAGTTCCTCGGCGAACTCGGCGAAGGCGTCCGGGCGATGCTGGTGGGCGGAGGGACGGGGCTCGTGCGTGGACGACGGGGACATCTCACGCGCCTTCCGTGCTCGCCGGCCACAACGCCGGGTCCGGGCGGAACCGCACCACCAGACGGCCGGAGTCCAGTTCGGCACCGGCGACCGTGCACCGCCGCAACACCGGGGCGAGGCGCACCCGGCGCCGCACCCCGTCCGCTCCCACGATCAAATCGTCCTCCACTCGTCCCAGGCGCAGCGTCGCCGGATCCACGACCGGCAGCCGCATCCACAGCGCGTACACCGAGTCGACACCGGTGCCCGACTCCCATCGAACCACCGGCTCCCCGGATCGCACATCGACACGCGTCGGGGTGTCGTCCGGCTCGCCGGACTCGCCGTCGCCGCCCGTACCGCCGTCGCCGCCCGTACAGCCGTCGCCGCCCGGACCGGAGCGGCCTGCGGCGAACCCCGGTTCCCGCGCGCGGTCCGCTCGTGGTTCGCCGTCGGGCCACGGCGCGGGCGCGAGCGCCGCCAGCGCGTCGGGGCCGATAGGTTCCGCGCCGGTGTGCGCGGCCGTCAGCAGCGCGACGTCGTCGAGGTCGGCGCGCAGCGCCGCCAGCGCCGCCTGCTGGTCGGCGCGGCGGTTCAGATACCAGTGCACGGCCGGATGCGCCGCCTCCAGCGGGCCCGAGGGGGCCGGGGCCGGCGGCAGCAGCTTGTTGACCACCACCGCGTCCAGGCGCAGCCCGAGCAGCGCGGCGGCCGAACGCACCCGGCGGGTCTCGGCCACCGCCACCCGCTCGGCCGCGGCGACCAGCCGCAGGCCGGTGCGCTCGTGGTCGACCAGCAGGTCGCGCACCCCGGTCACCGTGCCGACGATCCGCTCCACGGTGGCGGCCAGCACCGCGCGCCGGGGATCGAAGCCGGACACCGACACCGCGCGCGCGTGCGGCGGCCACAGGCGTTCGAGGTAGTCGAGCAGCGTCTGCGGGGCGGTGAGCAGGCGCAGCATGTCGGCCGAGGGCGGGCAGTCCACCACGAGCACGTCCCAGTCGGCGTCCTCGGCGAAACCGGCAAGCTCGGTCAGCGCCAGCAGTTCCTGCACCCCGGGCAGGCCGGTCAGCTCGGCCGGGTCGAGCGCGCTGGGGTCGATGCCGGCGGAGTGGCGGTGCGAGCCGCCCGCCGAGAGCATCGAGGTGACCTCGGCGAAACGGTCCTCGAGCAGGGCCAGCGAGTCGATCTCGATGACATCGAGTCCCGGCTCCACCCTGGTGATGCCGGTGACCGTGCCCGGATCGTGCGGCAGCCGCACGCCCAGCGCGTCGCCGATCGAGTGCGCCTGGTCCAGTGAGGCCAGCAGCACGTCCCGGCCTGCCCTGGCGTGGGAGACCGCGCTCGCACAGGCGAGGGTGGTCTTGCCGACTCCGCCCTTGCCGACGAACAGTTCGAGCCGGGTGCGCCGCGGCCCGTGTGGTGCGGCCGTCAGCCTTCGACCCGTTTCTTCAGTTCCTTGAGGGCCGTGTCGGTGATGACCTTCTCGGCCTTGCGCTTGAACATGCCGATCATCGGGATGTTCAGATCGACCGTCAGCTCGTAGACCACCTCGGTCACCCCGCCGGACTTCTCCCGCAGCACGTAGCTGCCGTCCTGGGCCTTCTGCAGCTCGCCTTCGATCAACCGCCAGCTCACCGCGAGGTCGTCGGGACGCCAGGCGTAGGACAGCACGTAGGTGTCCTTGACCACGCCCGCGTCGAGCACGAATCGGGCGGTGCGGGCCCGGCCGTCGGCGCCCCGGTCGAGCACCTCCACGGACTTGGCCGCCGACACCCACTCCGGGTAGGACTCCAGATCGGCGATGACGGCCATCACCCGCGCTGCGGGGGCCTCGATGAGGATCGACCTCTGGGTCCGGTCGGCCATGGGGTCAGCGGTTCCTTTCCAGCGACGATGCGGGGTGGTTCCGGGTGACGACAGCTCAGGCGGCCGGGGTGACGCCCGCGGGACGTCCGGCCTCCAACAGCGCCTTGAGCTCGAACGACATCTTCTTGCCCGCCACGCGCCGTGCCCGGTTCAGCGCGGCCAGCGCGCGGGGCGAGAGGTTCTGCGGCGGCTCCGGTTCGGCGTGCAGGAAGTAGTGCAGGATGACCCCGTCCAGCGCGGGCTCGAGCCACACCTCCATCGTGCCGGTCAGCGGACCGGACACCAGCCAGCGAATGCCCTTGTCACCGCGGTCCTCCCGGACCTCCAGCTGGAGATCCGGCCACCACCGGCGCCACCGGCCGCGATCGGCCAGCACCTCGGCGACCGCGGCGCCGGAGGCGACGACGAACGTCTGGTCGGCGACCTGAATGCTGCTCACTCCGCTGAGCGTAATGGATGCCTCCGTCACACCTGCGGGGCATGTCGGTGTGCGGCCCGCGCGGCGGCAGCACCCGGCGGCTCGACCGTCGGCAGGTGCTCAGCGCAGCAGTTCGCGCAGCCGCGCGCCGATCGCGTCCCAGTGCCAGTGCCGTCGCACCCAGGCCCGGCCCGCCGCGCCCATCGCCGCGGCCGCGTCCAGGTCGGACAGGATCGCCACCACCGCGTCGGCGACCTCGCTCACCCGTCTGCCGTCGACCACCAGACCGGTCTCGCCCTCGCGCACCGTCTCCGGCGCACCGCCCGAGCGGCCCGCGATCACCGGGACACCGGTGGCCGAGGCCTCCAGGTAGACGATGCCGAGCCCCTCCACGTCCAGGCCCGCGCCCCTGGTGCGCGCCGGCATGGCGAACACGTCGGCGATGGTGTGGTGGGCCGCCAGTTCCGCGGCGGGGACGCGGCCGGTGAAGACCACGTCGTCGGTCACCTCGAGCACCTGCGCCAGCGAGCGCAACCGATCCTCGTACGGACCGCCGCCCGCGATCACCAGCACCGCGCCGTCGACACGGGTGCGGATCTCGCGCATGGCCGCGATCAGGATGTCCTGGCCCTTGCGCGGCACCAGCCGTGACAGGCACAGGATGGTCGGGCGCTCACCGAGGCCGTAGCGGGCGCGCAGCTCGGCGCGGGCGGCCGGATCGGGCCGGAAGATTTCGGGGTCGACGCCGGGCGGCAGGTACTCCAGCGCCGCGTTCGCGCCGAAGGCGGAGGCGAACCGGCCGCGGGTGTACTTGCTGACGTAGGTGACCACGTCGGTGGTCTCGCCGATCACCCGCAGCGCCTGGCGCGCGCCCGGCAGCATCGACCAGCCGACCTCGTGACCGTGGGTGCTGGCCAGCACCCGCTCCGCGCCCGCACGGCGCAATCCGGGGGTGAGCAGGGCCAGCGGCGCGGCGGCGCCGAACCACACGGTGTCGCACCGTTCCTCACGCACCAGCCGTGCCGCGCGGCGCAGCACCGGCGGGGTCGGCAGCATGAGCGTGGTGGGGTGGCGGACCACCCGGAAATCCTGGTTCGCGTCGAATTTCTTGTGCGAGTCGCCGCGCCAGCGTGGTGCGTACACCACCAGCTCCTCGGGGGGCAGCTGTCCGGCGAGCGCCTGCAGATACGACTGGATACCACCCGGCCGAGGCGGGAAATCATTGGTAACCAGCAGGGTTCGGGCCATACCGGACAACCTACTCGGCGCGCCCGCCCGAGTGCCGCCGTGGTCGCGCCGTCGGCGGGCGCGGTCCTGGTCAGCGCGCGCGTTCGGTGAGCCAGGAGCGCCAGCGGTCGAGGAAGTCGGCGCGGGCGACGCCGAGGACCTCGCCCAGCAACCGTTCCTCGTCGTCGGCCGAGGCCGCGGCCAGTGCCCGGTACAGCCGGATCAGGTGCGGCTCACCGTAGGACTCGGCCACGAACGCGCACCCGGTCCAGGCCAGCTCGTAGGCCATGGCGGCGGCCGGACCGGTGAAGTCGGCGTCGGCGGGCAGGGCCGGGGGCGGGTGACCCGCGTGGACGGCGGCTCGCACGGTCGGGGCGACCTCGGTGAAGGCCGCGCCGAGCCCGCGGTGGGCGGCGTAGTCGGCGAAGCCCTCGGTCAGCCACAGCGGGGCATCGGCTCCGGTGTGGGTGCGGGTGGCCAGGTGGGTGAGTTCGTGGCGCAGCACGGCGCGCAGCTGGTCCTCGCCGAGCCGGGCGCCGACGTCGGGGGCGAAGACGACACGTTGGTTCGCCGGGGCCGTGCCGGGCCGGAACGGGTCGGAGTACGCGGCGGCGGCCACCTCCGCGGACAGCGGTGGACCGGCATCCCGGCCGCCGGGCACCTCCGTCGCCGTCGCACCGCGGAGGAGGGCGGCGAATTCCGTGCGGTCGGCGGCCACGGCGACGACGGCGCGGTCGGTCCACGCGGTGTCGGCGGGGTTCCAGAAGTCCGCCACGGCGGTGAGCGCGGCGGGAAGTTCCGCGGCCAGCCGCCTCGCGACGGCCGCCTGGCCGGGATGGGCGAGGACCACCGCGGCGGACAGCGGATCGGCACGGAACTCGCTCACCTCGCCGTACGGCGTCATGAGCTGCCGGACGGTGTCGAGCCGGGAGCTCTCGGTCGCCGTGGGTGTGGGCGCGAGCCCGGCCGACTCGAGCTCGGGGGAATCCTGGGCGCAACCGGCCGCTGCCAGCGCGATCGATGCCGCGACGAGGAGATACGGTGCGCGGCGGGCGGGCCGGGAGCCGGCGCGGGGACGGCGCCTCACGCGGGGGTCAGTACCGCCGCGCGGAGTGGTAGGGCGTCGACCCCATCGGCGCCACGGCGACGGGGACGCCGAAGGTGGAGGCGTGCAACATCATTCCGTTGCCCGCGTAGATGCCGACGTGGGAGACGTCGGAGTAGAAGAAGACGACGTCGCCGGGCTGGAGGTCGTCCTTGTCCACGGGGGTGCCGTACTGGGCCTGGGCGGAGCTGGTGCGTGGCACGTCCTTGCCGACCTGTTTGAACGCCCACTGCACCAGACCGGAGCAGTCGAACTGGTCGGGGCCGGTGGCGCCCCAGACGTACGGGTCGCCGACGCGGGTGAGGCCCGCGGCCAGGGCGCTGGTGCCGCTGCCGGGGACCAGGCCCTGCAACAGGGTGTCGCGGTCGAAACCGGGCGGGAAGGGTGAGCCGGCGAGGGCCGAGCGGTCGGAGGTCGACAGCTGGCCCCATGCCTGCACGGTGGCGGCGATGGCGCCGGCCAGTTCGCTGCGCTTGCGCTCGAGGTCGGCCCGGACCTCTTCGGCTGTGCGCGCGGCCTCGCGGGCGGCGTCGGCGGCGGCTCGCGCGCTGTCCTCGGCGGCCGTGGCCGCGTCGACGGCCTTCTTGAACCGGCGCAGTTCCTCGGTGGTCTGAGCGGTGAGCACGTCCATGGTGGACATGCGGTCGAGCATCTGCTGCGGGGAGTCGCTGACCAGCACCGCGAACATACGGTTCGGGCGCACCCCCTGATAGGCGGCGATGGCGGTGCGGTCGATGACCGGCTGGAAGGCGCGCACCTCGGCCCGCGCGGCGTCGGCCACGGCGGTGCGGGCGGCCAGTTCGGCCTCGGCGGCGTGCTGGGCGGCCAGCTTGACGTCCAGATCCTCCTGCACGCCCAGCGCCTGCTGGTTGAGCTGCTCGGACTGGCGGGACAGCTCGATCATGCTCTGCACCGCCTCGCTCGCGGTGCTCGGCAGCGCGACCGGGTCGGCCAGGGCGGCGGGCCCGGACGGCAGGCCCGCGGTGGTCATGCCGGTGGCGAGAAACCCGGCGGCGACCATGCCGCAGAACAGGCGCTTGGTGCGAGAGGTGCGCGGATCGACTGCCACAGCTCGACGTGCTCCTTCGTTGCCGAAGCGCTGGAACCGGTGAAGGTCACCGGCCGACACTCCGTTCGGTCTCGATTAGATTACGAAACGGCAGCGGCCCGTGTCCAGGTGGACACGAGCCGCTGTGCCGTATGGGGCCTGCGGGGCCGCTGTGTCGTCAGGGGCAGCGGACCGCGGTGCCGGGTGGCGGCCGGATCAGTACCGGCGGGCGCCCGCGAAGGGCATGGAGGAGATCGGTGCGACGTGCACCGGGCTGCCTGCGTTGGCCGCGTGCACGACATTGCCGTTACCCGCGTACAGGCCGGAGTGGCCGCCGCCGTAGAAGGAGACCATGTCGCCGGGCTGCAGGTTGTCCAGGGAGACCGGGACGCCCGCGGCCAGCTGCGCGCCGCTGGTGCGCGGCAGCTCGCGGCCTGCCTGGCGGTAGGCCCACTGGACCAGACCCGAGCAGTCGAAGGCGTTCGGGCCTGCGGCGCCGTAGACGTAGGGGGAGCCGACCTTGGACAGCGCGGCGTCGAGGGCCACCTCGCCGAGAGTCTTCTGCGGCGCCACGAACGGCGGCGGCGCGAACGGCGCGGCCGGGAAGGCGGGCTCGATGCCCGGGATGCCGGACGGGATCGGGATCTCGTCGGGAACCTCGAAGACGCCGACGCCCGGGATGGTGACCGGCTGGGCCGAGGCCGTGGCGGGGAGCAGGAACGCGCTGATGGTGGCAGCGCCGATCGCTCCGGCGGCCACGGCACGCCGCGCCTGCCGTTTGACGGTGTTTGTCGCCATGTTGCGTTGCTTCCTATCTGCCCCACGACGCCACACCCGTGTGGTGCGACGGACTGCGACGTACGCACCGGATCGGCGCGTCGAACTCCGTGAGGTCTCGAAACGATTACGAACCGATCACGGAAGTTTGTAAAGCCGCGTCGCCGTCGAATGCGCGCGCACCCCTCGGGCCTGCGTGAATTTCTGCGACAGATCTCACAGCGATCACGAAACGGTGACGGAGACATTTCGCCGTCCGATTCGTCCGGGTCGTCTCGGGGCCGCCGGAGGTGGGGGAGGGCGATGTCGATCTTGGAAAATGACAACGGATGCCCAGGTCGGCGCGGTATGTCCGCCGAACTTCGGGACGCTGTTCTGGACAAGCGTACAAGTCTGCGTCGAACCGGGCCGGGCGGTCGGTTCGATCTGCGCCGCGATCTTCGGACACGCCCGGAATTCGATAGTTCATGGAAGAAAACGTGAGCTGTGACACTTTTTGTGTTCCAAGATCGTTTATCGGTTCGCGAGGCGGGAATTTCTCCGGGTCACGCCGCACGCGATTGTCGCGACAGTTGTCCGATGATCTTGTCGGAGGCCGGCCCTACGCTGACCGCCGTGCCCGACTCCGATCCCTCCGCCGCCGCCCGGCAGCTGGCCTTCGACGAGCTGGACACCCCGCTCTACGACACCACCTTCGTCGTGGTCGACCTGGAGACCACCGGCACCAGCCCGGAGGGCGACGCCATCACCGAGATCGGCGCGGTCAAGGTGCGCGGCGGGGAGGTGCTCGGCGAGTTCGCCACCCTGGTCGATCCCGGTCGCGCCATCCCGCCGGAGGTCGTGCGGATCACCGGCATCACCACCGCGCTGGTCTGCGCGGCGCCGCGCATCGATGCCGTGCTGCCCGGGTTCCTCGAGTTCGCCGCCGGCGCGGTGCTGGTGGCCCACAATGCCCGCTTCGACATGGCCTTCCTGCGCGCGGCCGCCGCCCGCGGCGGGCTGCCGTGGCCGAACGCCCCGGTGCTGTGCACGGTCAAGCTGGCCAGGCGGGTGCTCGGCCGCGACGAGGCGCCCTCGGTGCGGCTGTCGGCACTGGCCCAGCTGTTCGGCGCGTCCACCCGGCCCACCCACCGCGCCCTCGACGACGCCCGCGCCACCGTCGACGTCCTGCACACTCTCATCGGCCGCGTCGGCAACCAGGGCGTGCACAGCCTGACCGAACTGCTCGACTACCTGCCCGACGTCGGCCCCGCCCGGCGCGCCAAGCGCGTGCTCGCCACCGGCCTGCCCGCCGAGCCCGGGGTGTACCTGTTCCGCGGACCGTCCGACGAAGTCCTCTATATAGGCACCGCCGTGAATCTGCGCCGCCGCGTGCGCACCTACTTCACCGGCTCGGAGACGCGCGGCCGGATGAAGGAGATGGTCGCCCTCGCCACCCGCGTCGACCACGTGGTGTGCGCGCACGGCCTGGAGGCCGGAGTTCGAGAACTGCGCCTGCTCGTCGCGCACGCCCCGCCCTACAACCGGCGTTCCAAGTTTCCCAAGCGCGCCTGGTGGATCACCCTCACCGACGAGGCGTTCCCGCGCCTGGCCGTGACCCGCACACCCGTCCGGGATGCGCTCGGCCCCTTCAACTCCCGCGCCGACGCCGCCGACCTCGCCGCCACCCTGGCCGAGCACGCGGGCCTGCGCACCTGCACCACCCGGCTCGCGCGCGCCGCGGTCCACCACTGCCCGCCCGCCGTGGTCGGCGGCTGCCCCGCGGCGCGCACGCGCGAGACTCCGCTCACCGCACGGGAATACGCGCCCGCCGTGACGGCCGTGCGCGAGCTGATCGCCGGCCGTGACGACAGCCTGCTCACCGGCCTGCTCGACCTGATCGAAAGCCACGCCCGCGCCGAGCGTTTCGAGACCGCCGCCCGCCTGCGCGACCGCGCCGCCGCTCTCATCCGCGCCCTGCGCCGCACCCAGCGCCTGGCCGCCCTCGCCCGCGTGGCCGAATTGATCGCCGCCGCCCCCGACGGCGCGGGCGGCTGGGAATTCGCCGTCGTCCGCCACGGCAGGCTCGCCGCCGCGGGTGTCGCGCGCCGCGGCACGCCTCCGATGCCGGTCGTCGAACATCTGGTCGCGGCCGCCGAAACCGTTGTCCCCGACGGGTGTCCCGTCCCGGCCGCCCCGCTCGGTGGCCCACCGGACCCGCGCGCCGTCCGCGGCGGAACGGACCACCCGGCACACGACCCCACGAGCCCACCGGTCGCGGCCGACGGCTCGGGCGCCGCCGCCCCGCCGGGAACCGGCCCCCGGCGGGGCGGCGATGTTCCCGGCGAGCGCGCCGGGGTGACGCCCGATCGGTCGGCGAACCGCGCCGGTGAAGCTGTTGAGGCCGGGGAGGCCGGGGAGGCCGGGGAGGCCGGGGAGAGCGTCGAGTGGGTGGGGCCGCCACTGCTGGGCGCGCCCCCGGAGGAGGCCGCGCTCGTCGCGCGCTGGCTGGAACGGCCCGGGGTGCGCATCGTGCGCACCAGCCACGGCTACCACGAGCCCCGTCGCGGCGCCGGCCGGTTCCTCGCCTGGGCGGAAACGGCCGCCGCGGCGGCGCGGACAGGCGCGGAGGGCGCCGACTACCTCGAGCAGACCGGCTGAATCGAGCAGACCGG
>Ga0079224_100007435_pt1 | contig 14709 bp, 12 predicted proteins | sample Stecom2015_FD_80414 | JGI IMG/M metagenome (GOLD analysis project Ga0079224, IMG submission 80414) | Agricultural soil microbial communities from Utah to study Nitrogen management - Steer compost 2015 | ecosystem: Environmental > Terrestrial > Soil > Agricultural land | place: USA: Utah...
CCAGCGGAGCAAACACCTCCGCCGCGAACTTCTCCAACCGGCCACGCACCCGAGCGAGATCACCCTGCTTCACAACAAGATCATCCCACACCAAGATCCACACCTAACAAAGCACTACTAGGTCGCGTCTGACAATCCCGTCGCGGGTGGGATCACCGACGGGCCGCGCCGGCCCCGCGTACCGGGCGACGGCATCGTCAGAACCGACCCGACCCCGAACGGGTGGCGCCGGTCCGGATGTGGCGGGCGTCATCGCAGGTCACGGTCGATTTTCGGGGTTGAGCCCAAACTTTTCGGAAAATGAGTTGCTCCGGCGTGCCGGAGCGCAATAACCTGCAGTGACCAGGTCAAAGAGCGCGGCTGTCCCGGCGACGGCTGCCCGTATCGAGAGGAGGTGTCGGCAGTGAAGTTCATGAACATCGGTATCGCCGACATCTCCGGTCTGCGTGCCTGCGCTGGACTCCGTACCGCCGATGCGGTCCACCGCGACCGTCGGCGTACGGCTGTGTCCCTGAACGAGCGTCACCTCGGCGCGCGCGTCGCGCGCGTGGGGGCTCCGACCCGTATCCCGGCCGTGGCCGGGACGCCGGCCGGTGCCGAGGTGCGCGTCGACGTTTCGACGGGCGACTCGACGATTCGTCCGCCGTACGTCCAGCTGCGCCGACTCCAGGGCAAGTCCAGGGTTCCGTTGTGCTCTCCTGAGAGACACCGCCTAGCCATCGCCTAGGCATCTGGCTCTCGAAGGCCGCGGAACCGCACTCCGGATCCGCGGCCTTCGTGCTGTTCGAGGGTTTGTGGATCCGCCGATCAATCCGCACACACTCGTCATCGAAGGAGAGCCGACATGCCAACGGCCACCGTCTCCGCGTCAGAGGAGGCGTTTTCCGCCCTGTTGGCCGGGACGACCGGGGTCGCCGAACTGATCGACTCCGGATCGTCGACCGATCTCGACCTGCCCTGTCAGGTGGGCGACGCGGACCTGTGGTTCGCCGAGAAGCCCGCGGACCTGGAACGCGCGAAGGTCCTCTGTGGGGACTGCCCGGTGCGCTCGGCCTGCCTGGCCGGCGCCCTCGCCCGCGGCGAACCGTGGGGCGTGTGGGGCGGCGAGATCTTCGAACGCGGCGTCGTGGTCGCCCGCAAGCGGCCGCGCGGCCGGCCTCGCAAGCACCCGGTGCCCGAGTCGCGGGAGTGGAGCGCGGCATGACCGTCCGAGGTCACGCCGTCCTGCCCGTCCCCGGCTCGGGGCCGTGCCCACACGGTCGACAGGGACCACACCGTTCGCGAGCTCGACACGGGCGCGTCCGATCCCGAGACGCGGCCGTAGCGGGTACACCGCACAGATCCACATCGATCCGTCCGAACAGGATTCACGCGAACACGGAGACCTCCCTCATGTTGCTTCACGAAGAAATGGCCCGAGACCGAATACGTGAACTACGCCGGTTCACCGAGGGCAGACGGGATCATCGGCGTGCGCTGGCCGCACGCCGATGGAACCGGATCGCCCGATGGGCGGCGCGCCGTTCGGCGTATTACCAGCGCTGACCGCACCCGCTCGGGAACCGATTCCGCCCGGCGGGCTCAACGACGATGCCGTAGGGCAGGCCACCGTCGTTGAGCCCGCCGCTTTCGACTCCACCGGTCGTCGGCCGTGACCCTCGGCGGCTGTCGTGTGCTGTCGTGGGCCGTCGCCGCACACTCGCGAGCGTCACGGAATCGATGTTGAATGGCGGGGTGTCCGCACACACGCACGACGATGTCGACTGGGCCGCCCGACTCGCCGGGATGCGCAGGCTCGACGAGCTCGAACGTTCCGCGCTCGCCGACGTGGCGTCGAAACTGGTCGCAGACCTCCCTTCCGGAGCCACGGTGGTGGATGTCGGGTCCGGTTCGGGCGGGATGAGCGCCGCGCTCGCCGAGGCGCTGCGCACCCGCGGTGGTGGGACGGTGGTGCTCGTCGACGCCGTCGACGAGTTGCTCGCCGCCGCCGCACAGCAGGCCCGAGGCGCGGGCGGCGACCACGTCACGGTGCACGAGGTGGTGGCCGACGCGGGCACGCAGCCGCTCGCGGACGCGGTTCCCGGTGCGGATCTGGTGTGGGCCTCGGCCGTGGTGCACCACCTGCCCGATCAACAGCTGGCCGTCGATCGCCTCGTCGCGGCGCTGAATCCCGGAGGGGTGCTCGCCGTCGCCGAAGGTGGTCTCGGCATGCGGTGTCTGCCGTGGGACCTCGGCCTCGGCAGGCCCGGACTCGAGCTTCGCCTGCTCGCCCACCGCGATGCCTGGTTCGAGGACATGCGCGCGGACATGCCCGATGCACGCCGCATGGGACACGGCTGGAACGTCGCACTCGGCCGCGCGGGGCTGGAGCACGTGAGCTCATTCAGCTACGTCGTCGACTATCCAGCGCCCGGCGGACCGGCGGTCCGCGAGTTCGTCCTCGACCACCTCGACGGGCTCGCCGGCATGGTCGAGGACCGGCTCGGCGACGAGGATCGGGAGACCGTGCAGCGGCTGCTCGATCCGCAGGATCGCGAACACCTCGGGCACCGGGACGACCTGTACCTGTTGAGCACACGGACCGTGCACGCGGGGACGCGGCCATGACCGGCGAGGCGGTGCGCTGCCACTGGTGCGGTGATCGGGGGCCGACGGAGACGGTCGCCGTTGCGAGCGGGTGGATGCCCGAGACCGCCGCCGACGTGTCCGGTGCCGAGGGCCGTGGCACCCGCTGGGTGTGCCCGGCCTGCGTGCGGGAGCACGTCCGCGCCATCGAGGGCAAGCTTCCCGCCGAGTACTGGTGAACGCCTCACCCGGCCGACTCCCACGCCGCGTCGATGCACTGCACCGGGGGCCGTTCACACCGTGCCGCCAGTTCGAAAGCCCTGACCAGTTCGGCCAGTACTCGCGAACGATCCGTGCGCAGGGCATCGGGTTCGGTACGCACCACGACGACTCCGGCGGCACTCAACGCGAGGTGGCCGAGATGCGCGCCGCCCGGGGGATGGAACTGCCAGCCGAGGCCGACCTCGTCCCACCACGCGTCGACGGTGCCGATCGCCCTGCCGCGGCGGTCGCACACGGTCACGTCCCAGCGCGGTGGTGGTAGCGGTCCCTGCCGCAGCAGCGTGCGTGCCCAGCCGTGGACGTAGGTGTCGCGGTCGCGTTCGATCGCCTTCAACTCGGTGCGGACCGCTGCTGATCCGCGCTGGTTGCCCGCGTCGAGTTCGCGGCGCAGTTCGGCGCACGTACTCAAGCCGTAGTAGACGGGAAGGGACAGCAGGTCGCGGAGCCGGGCCACCTCCTTCTCCCTGCGTGCGGCATCGAGCGCGGCACGGGTGGCCGGTGCGAACGGGATCCCGTCGACGAGCACGGGGTCGGGGAGCCTGGACGTACGTTCGAGCAGGGCGAAGGTCGGGGAGAGCATGCGTCTGCTCGGCGACACGAGCATGTGGATCGCAGGCGGTCGGGCCAGTTCGAGCCCGTGCGCGCCGAGCGCGTCCACGCCCGTGACGACGGCGCCGGCCCCGAGATACAGCACGAGTGCGCGCAGCATCTGCCTGCGGGTCGGCACGCTCGGGGCGAGCAGCACCACGCCCGGCAGAAGCCGCCGCCAGGGGCCGTCCGGTCTGCAGCGCCGGTTGATCTTTCCGTCGGAGATGCCCTGTGCGCGCAGTTCGGCACAGGTGAGGACCTTGTCGGTGGCGGCAGGGGTCAGTCGTGCCGCGTCAGCGAGAGCAGTCATGCCCTCGAGCGTGTCGAGTGGGCGGCTGGAGAGGGAGAGGTTGACGAAAATGTGGATAAGTGGAGGCCGCGAACGGTGAATTCTCTCCGTTTCCGCGAAAACTGTGGATAACTGAGGGCCTCGCGCCGTTCAGTCGTCGAATCCCGGTTGCCACCGCTGCACAATCGAACGCAGCGGAAGTTCCGCGTCCAATTGACACAGAATGCCGATCGCGCCTGCGGTCACGCGGTGGATCAACAGCCAGTGCGGCGGCAGGTTGAGGGACCGTCCGGTGCGGAAATCCTGGCTGCGCAGGTCGCCCATGCGCAGCGCCTGCTCCTGGGCCCACTGCCGAGTGAAATGGAACCGCTCCTGTTCGAGGGGCGCCACGATGGGTTGGAGGTATGCGTATACGTCATCCGGATCGATCTCGGTGTCCGGTCGGACGAACCCCTCGGCGCGCAGCACGTCGTAGAGCTCCTGGGAACGCCCGTCCAGAGCCAGTCGCATGATCCTTCCCAGGGCGGGCGGTGCGCCATGGGGCAGCCGTGCGACCGCACCGAAGTCGATCACACAGACGCGGCCGTCCTCCCGCAGCATGAAGTTGCCCGGGTGCGGGTCCGAGTGCAGTAGGTGCGCGCGGGCGGGCGAGGAGTAGTGGAATTCGGACAGGAGCCTGCCTGCGTCGTCCCGCTGCTGTTTCGTGCCGGACCGGATGATCTCCGAGTACGGCGTGCCGGTGACCCATTCGCTCACGACGACCTTGGGTGCGCTCGCCACGACTCTGGGCACGAGCACGCGTTCGTCGCCCGCGAAGGCCTTGGCGAAGGCACGCTGGTTGTCGGCCTCCCTGCGGTAGTCGAGTTCCTCGTCCATCCGCTCGGCGAGTTCGTTGAGCAGGGGTTTGACGTCGGTGCCGGGCACGAGGCTCTGGAACAGCCTGCTGAACCGCTGGAGTTGCCGGAGATCGCCCCGCAGCGCGTCGTCGGCACCGGGGTACTGCACCTTGACGGCGACTTCGCGCCCGTCGTGCCACACCCCGCGATGGACCTGACCGATGCTGGCCGATGCGGTCGGGTCGTCGTCGAAGGAGGCGAACCGCTGCCGCCACGACCGGCCCAGCTGCTCGGTGAGCACGCGATGGGTCTGCCGCGCGGGCATCGGAGGAGCGGCGGCCTGCAAGCGGGTGAGTGCGTCGCGGTACGGCTCGGCGAGATCGTCGGGGATGGCGGCCTCGAACACGCTCAGCGCCTGGCCGAACTTCATGGCTCCGCCCTTGAGCGTGCCAAGCACCTCGAAGAGCTGTTCGGCGGCCTTCGCGGACAGGTTCGCGTTGACCTCGTCGGCGCTCTGGCCGGTCAGCCTGCGGCCCCAGCCGCCGACCGCGCGCCCGGCCATACCCAGCGGCAGGCTGGCGAGCTTCGCCGTCCTGGCCATGGTGCGGCGGGGCAGCGCCGTGCCCTCATCGTCCGCGCTGAGGTCTGCGTTGTCGTCGTTGCTGCTCTGAGTGGTGCTGGTTTGGGTGGTGCTGCTCTGGGCGGTGTTGTTCTGGGCGCTGTCGCCGACGCTGTGGCTGCCGTTCCGATCGGCCTGGGCGCGGCCGGTCGTCGTGTCCGGCTGTTCGAGCTCTTCGTCGCCACCGCGGTATTCCGTCACACCCGCGATTCTGCCTTCTCGATCAATGCTTGTGGAGTTGAACGAGCAGATGGTGGCGCCCGGACGGCGGTGACGACCCGAACAGGACCGGCCCGTACCTACGCGGCGACCAGCCGGGCTCCGGTGGGGACCGAGCCGGTGGGGACCGGGCGGCCGCGCGGCCGCCGTGAGCTCACGACCGCGGTGAGTTCACGACCCTGGCGTGTGCACGACCAGGGCGTACTCACGACCGCTGTGTATTCACGGTCGCTGCGTGCGCACGGTCGCAGGCCGTCACGGCGCGGTGATGGTCAGGACGAGCCGGCCCCGGCCTTGGCGGTCGCCTTCGCTTTCTCCGCCGCCGCTGCCTTGGCGGCCTCGGCCGCGGCTGTGCGTTCCAGGTGCGCGGCGGCGCCGCACGGGCAGGCCGCCTGCGGTGCCCACCTTCGCGTGTACAGGGAGGCGCCGAAGGCGTCGACCTCGATCGTGCTGTTCCACGCCGGCGGAATGCTGTCGTCGGGATCGAGCATGCGCAGGATCTGTCCTCCCGCGATGCCGGCCGCGGTGATCACGCTGCACAGATCCGTTCGCGGGATGCGGCCTGCGAGCTGGCTCGCGACCCGCGGCCAGCACTCGTCGAACCCGGTACGTTCCAGATCGGCGCAGCGGAGGCAGGCGCTGCGTCCCGGATACACCAGTGGGCCGACGATGCCGATGCCGTCGCGCACGCGCACGAGCAGGTGTGGTTGCCGCTGCGCCATGAGGTCGTTGACCACTTCCGGCGCCGGCACGACGGTGTCGGCCAGTACGACGAGATCCGGCCGGTTCTTCCCGCGCACCTTGCCGGTTTTGGTGGACGAGTTCGTCCGCCGTACGAGCTCGGTGATGGCCTGCCTGCGCGGGGTCCCGACGTCGCCGTCGACGAAACCCGAGCCCAGGTCCTCCGGGCCGACGCGGCCTTCGGCCTGGGCATCGATGTGCCCGACGCCCGCGGTCGCGAGTGTGCGCGCGAGCGCGGCCGCCAGACGCCCGCCACCCTGGAGCAGCACCGTGCTCTGGGCCCATCGGGCCGCGGTGGTGCGCCGCTGACGGGACGACGTGAGCGACCACAGCGCCGGCTCGTCGGAGCGCACCGAGCGGGTGTGCGCGGGCGCGTCGGTGTCCTCGAGCAGCCCGCGCCGCGTCAGTTCGGTCAGGAGTCTGCGCAGGTGCTCGGCACCTCCGCCCTCGGTGGCATGGCCCGGTTCCGAGGCGGCGAGTTGCATGAGCGTGCCCGTGCTGCGACTGCCGTCGAGGCCGCGGAGGAGGTCCACGAGCATGGGCGAGAGTTTGTTCAGCACGACGGCGTGCCGCGGATCGAGGCCGATCTGCAACTCGCCCTCGCGCCGGTGGAGGACGTCCAGCCCGGGAACTACCCGGGGCCGGGCCGGCAGCGTGACGGCTTCCTGCTCCGTCGAGGCGGAACCCGCGGCGGTCGGCGGTTCCGGATCGGTGGCGTTCTCGGTCTCGTCGGTATCCGGACCTGCGTCGGTGTCACTGAGTGTTCGAGTCATGACCACAGGGTGACGGCAAAACGGACATCCGTGGGGTGAAACGCCTCAGTTGTCCACAGGCAAACCTGATTGTGGACAACTGAGGCGCTGTGACATTTGAGCCATCCCGGATGTCGGTGGCTCGCTTTACCGTGTACGAGTGGCCGAAGCACGGGTTCCTTCATTGCGGAGTCAACGCGGGAAAGCGCAGGATGCGCCTGCCCGCGGAGGGCGCGCGAAGCGCGGACGAACGCCGCGTGCCGAACAGAACCAACGACAGGGCAGGGGGCAGACGACGGCAGTGCCCAACGACAGGTCGGGGCCCGACGGGTCCGGCGACGCGCGCGAGGAGAAGATCGAGGTCCGGCGCAGTGCCCGCAGGCGCAGGACGGTGACCGCGTATCGGGACGGCGACACCATGGTCGTCCTGATCCCGGCGACCATGACGAAGGCCGAGGAGCGTCACTGGGTCGCCGAGATGCAGAAGAAGCTGCAGCGCACCGAGAACAAACGGGCGTCGCCGGCACGAGCCTCCGACGAAGCGCTGTTGTTGCGGTGCACCGAGTTGTCCGGTCGGTACCTGGACGGGACCGCGAAGCCTGCCAGCGTGCGCTGGGTGCCGCCGATGCGGACGCGGTGGGCGTCGTGCACACCCGTGAATCGCACGATCCGGGTCAGTGACCGGCTGCGCGACGTGCCGCCGTGGGTGCTGGACTACGTGCTCGTGCACGAGCTGGCGCACCTGCGGGTCGCCGACCACAACGAGGAGTTCTGGGAACTCGTCCGGCGCTATCCGAAGACCGAACGTGCGATCGGCTACCTCGAAGGGCTGTCGGCGGCGGCCAACCTCGGCATCGCCACCACCGACGAGGACACCGACGACGGGGACTGCTCCGGCGACTGAGTGGCCACGTGGCCACTCAGTCGCGGCGGTGCCGACGGCGTGTGCCGTGCCGCCGGCACCGATCAGCGGTCGTCGTTCGAGGCAGACCCGCCGGCGGAATCCGAACCACCGTCCGCGTCGTCACCGGACTCGCTGCCGGAAGCCCCTTCCGCGTCGCCGTTCGAGCCACCTTCGGCCTCGGAGGACTCGGAGGACTCGGAGGACTCGGAGTCCGCTCCCGACTCGGACTCGGCGCGCTGGGTCTTCTCCAGCTCGGCGATCGGGTCGACGTCGGCGCCGATGACGGTGCCGCCGAGGCGGTCGGCGAAGTCCATCGGCTCGTCCAGGTCGTCGGTCGTCGGCATGAGGTCGGGGTGCGACCACAGGTGGTCGCGCGTCTCGGTGCCGTGCCGGTCGCCGACGAGCTTCCACAGCGCCGAGGCGGCGCGCATCCGTCGGGGCCGCAGCTCGAGGCCGACGAGCGTGGCGAAGGTCTGCTCCGCGGGTCCGCCGGTGGCCCGCCGCCTGCGCAACGTCTCGCGAAGCGCATCCGCCCCTGGCAGCCGGTTGCCGACCGCGTCGGCGACCACGACGTCGACCCAGCCCTCGACGAGGGCCAGCAGCGTTTCGAGCCTGGTCAGCGCCGCCTTCTGCTCCGGCGTGGTCTGCGGCTCGAACAGTCCGGAGGACATCGCCTGCTCGATGCTCTGCGGGTTGGTGGGGTCGATCTGCCCGGCCAGCTGCTCCAGCCCGGAGACGTCGACCGTGATGCCCTTGGCGAACTCCTCGACGGTCGCCAGCAGCCGCTGCCGCAGCCACGGGACGTGCGCGAACAGTCGCTGGTGGGCGGCCTCGCGCGCGGCGAGGAACACGAGGACCTCGCTGGCGGGCCGTTCGAGGCCGTCGGTGAACTTCTCGATGTTCGCGGGAAGCAATGCCGAGGTCGTCTCCGGGCCGAGGGGCAGGCCGATGTCGGCCGAGGTCAGCACCTCCGAGCCGAGCTCGGCGAGGGCGTTGCCGAGCTGCGAACCGAACGCCATGCCGCCCATCTGCCCGAGCATCGAGAGCAGCGGTCCCGCGGCCTGCTTGGCCTCCTCCGGCAGTGCCTCGGTCCACGCGCTCGAGACCTGCTGTGCCACCGGGTCGCACAGTCGCTGCCAGGTCGGCAACGTCTTCTCGACCCAGTCCTTGGCCGACCAGGCGACCGTCTGGGTCGCTCCCGCCGGCAGGATCGTCGCCTCGTCGAGCCACAGCTCGGCCAGGTGTGCGGCGTCGCGAACCGCGTTGTCGCCCTGCTCGAGCTCACCCGAGGGCGCCGTGAAGCCCATCGACCGTTCGGCGCCGGCCGAATCGCCCGATTCGGAGGCGAGCCGCTGCAGTGCGATCTGCTTGGCGAGGTCGTAGTTCACCGGGCCGGACGAACTGCCCGCCTGGCTGAGCATCTGGCCCAACTGGCTGAGCATCTGGCCCAGCTGCTGGAACGGGTCGCCACCCTGCCCGCCGCCGGAGCCGGACGCGTCGTTGCCAGGGCGCTTGTCGGGATCGGGCATACCGAAGCCGAAGCCGAAGGGTGGGTTGCTCATGCCTCCCACCGTACGCGTGCGAGGTCGCGTCTGACGCGCCGATCAGGGCGGCGAATCGGACCTTCGCTCTGAGCTGACAGGGCTCGCCGTACGCTGTGCCCGTGAACGAGCCCGGCGACATGAAATCCGCGTCAGGAGTCACGGAGTCCGACCCCGCCGACGACCGGGCCGAGGCGGCTGCGGCCTCTTCGGCGTCCCGCGACGGTGAGGAGCGGTCGACGAAGCGGCGCCTGCGTCCCACCAGACGTACCTGGACGATCGTGTTCAGCGCCGTCCTGGTCGTGGCCTTCGTGCTGGTCGGATCGTTCGTCCGCGTCCCGTACGTCGCGCTGGGCCCCGGGCCGACCTACGACACCCTCGGCGACGTCGAAGGCAGGCATGTCGTCGCCATCGACGGTGCCCGCAGCTACGAGGACAACGGCCAGCTGCGCATGACGACGGTCTCGCTCAACGACGAGGTCACCCTGTTCGGTGCACTCGGCCTGTGGGTCAGCGGCCGTTACTCCGTCGCACCGCGGGAGGAGTACTTCCGGCCGGGGCAGACCGACGAGCAGGTGCGGCAGGAGAACGTCGAACAGTTCCGCAGCTCGCAGAGCAACGCCGAGGTGGCGGCCCTGCGCACGCTCGGCTACCCCGTCAAGGTCGTGGCCGACCAGATCGTGGCCGACACACCCGCCGCCGGGCTGCTCGAGCCCGGCGACGAGTTGACGAAGGTCAACGGCAAGAACGTGTCCGGCCAGAACGACGTCATGTCGGCGCTCGAGAACACGCGTCCCGGCCAGGACGTCGAGCTCACCTACAAGCGGGGGAAGCAGCCTCCGCGCACCGTGACCGCGACCCTCGACGAGCACCCGGACGGACAGGAGCAGGGCTTCCTCGGTGTACAGCCCGCCGACCGCGCGGACGTGCCGTTCACCGTGGACATCTCGCTCGAGGACGTGGGCGGGCCTTCCGCGGGGATGATGTTCGCTCTGGCCATCGTCGATCGCCTCCAGCCAGAGAAGCTGGTCGACGGCCAGCACGTCGCCGGTACCGGTGAGATCGACTCGCAGGGCAACGTCGGCCCGATCGGCGGCATCTCGTTCAAGGTCGTCGCCGCGAAGGAGGACGGCGCCGACACCTTCCTCGTGCCCGCCCAGAACTGCGCCGAGGCGGCGTCGGCCGCACCCGACGGGCTGAAGCTCGTGCGCATCCAGACGCTCGACGACGCGGTGAGCGCGCTCCGCAACATGCGCGCCGACAAGCCCGTTCCGACCTGCGAGAGCTGACGCGCCGGGGGAGCTCGGTCAGGGAAGCAGCGTCGCGCGGAGCGCGTCCACCAGGTTCGGGGCGAGCTCGGGGTGCTCGACGATCTCCTCGGTGGGTTCGGAGTCGTCCTCGGGCTGGGTGCGGATACCGCGCAGGCGCATCACGCAGGCCGCGGGCCCGTCGCGCAACACCGCGGCCACCAGGCGTGCCTCGGTGCGCCGCGGGTGGCCCGCCGCGGCCTGCTTGAGGCGTTCGACGTCGGAGGGGGAGACGCCGGTCGCCTCGTCCACGTCGGGTAGCTCGTCCTCGGCGTCCGGCGGCAGCACGATGATCTCCTGCGCCAGCGCGCAGCCGTGGACGGCCTCCGGCCAGGCGATCCGGGCGAGCGCCTCGGCCAGGTCGTCGTCGGGCAGCGAATCCTGCGCCACCGGGGTCAGCGTGGACTCCGGGTCGAGCTGGTCGGCCAGCTCGGGCTGCTGTGCGAGCAGGTCGGCGGTCGGCACGAGCGCGAACAGCTGCGGAGGTTGCCCCCAGCCTCCGGACGCCACGAACTCCTCGACCTCGCGTGCGATGGCGCCCACTGCGCCTGCCTGCCCCGGCGCGCTTTCGCTCTCCGTCATGGTCACCATCGTCGCAGGCTCGACCACGTCCGGTTTAGGGGCATTCCGGGAACTCTCACCCAGGTCCGTAGAGTTAGGCATACAGGGAGGCCGCACAGCCGCGGGGCTCCCTGGACCACGCCGGTTACGACCTCAGGAGTGTGCGCAGTGGCCACTCGGCCCCCCGTCGGCCTCCCCAAGCTGTCCAAGCGGGCTCGTGTCCTGCTGACGATCGCGGCCGTCCTCGTCCTGCTGTTGCTTCTCGGAGCGCGGTTCCTGAACGCGTACGTCGACTGGCTGTGGTTCGGGGAAGTGGGGGCACGCGGTGTGTTCACCACCGTGCTGCTGACCCGCGCGATCCTGTTCGTGGCGACCGGATTGTTGGTCGGCGGCGCACTGGCGATCAGCCTGATGATCGCCTACCGCACGCGGCCGGTGTTCGTCCCCGTCAGCGGTGAGGACGATCCGCTCGCGCGCTACCGGTCGATCGTCGTCGGCCGGGTCAAGTTGTTCGGCATCGGCATCCCGGTGCTGGCGGGCCTCGTCGCGGGGGTGTCCGGCCAGGGCAACTGGGAGACCGTTCAGATGTTCCTGAACGGCAGCGAGTTCGGTCGGACCGATCCGCAGTTCGGCAACGACATCGGCTTCTACGTCTTCGACCTGCCGTTCCTCGGCTGGGTGCTTGGCTGGGTGTTCGTGGCCGTGGTGGTCGCGTTCATCGGCGGGCTGATGGCGCACTACCTGTTCGGCGGCATCCGGCTGGCCGGCCGTGGTGGCTCGATCTCCGGCCCCGCGCGCGTGCAGCTGTCGATCCTGGTCGGCCTGTTCGTGCTGCTCAAGGCCGTCGAGTACTTCTTCGACCGCTACAACCTGCTGCTGTCGGACCGCAACAGCCTGTTCACCGGTGCGACCTACACCGACCTGAACGCGGTGCTGCCTGCCAAGCTGATCCTGCTGTGCATCTGCGTGTTCTGTGCGATCGCGTTCTTCGTGGGCGCGTTCCTGCGCAACATCCAGCTGCCCGCGATCGCGCTCGTGCTGCTGATCCTGTCCGGCCTGATCATCGGTGTCGCCTGGCCCGCGATCCTCGAGCAGTTCTCGGTGCGCCCGAACGCCAACCAGCGGGAGGCCGAGTCGATCGAACGCAACATGGAAGCCACGCGGTTCGCCTACGGCATCGACGGCATCAAGTACGACGACTACAGCGGCCAGTCCGAGGCGACACCCGAACAGATCCGTGACGAGCAGGGGACGATCCCGAACGTCCGGCTGCTCGACCCCAACGTCCTGTCGCCCACGTTCACTCAGCGCGTCGGCCGGGAGAACTTCTACGGCTTCCCCGAGAAGCTCGACATCGACCGCTACGAGGTCGACGGTGACCGGCAGGCCTACGTCGTGGCCGCCAAGGAGATCAACACCGAGGGCCTCGCGGCGAACCAGCAGACGTGGATCAACCGGCACCTCGTCTACACCCACGGCAACGGCTTCGTCGCGGCGCCCGCCAACACGATCGACCGCGCGCTGGAGGACGCCAACAGCGACGGCGGCTACCCGGTCGCGGGCACCAGCGACACCCAGAACCCCACCGGCGCGGGCATGCGGGTCGACGAACCGCGCATCTACTACGGCGAGCTCGCCACCGACTACGCCATCGTCGGCGGCCAGGAGGGCGAGGCGCCCGGCGAGTACGACACGGCACAGGACCGCAGCTACCTGTACGACGGCAAGGGCGGCGTGCCGATCGACAACTGGTTCAACCGTGCCGTGTTCGCCATGCAGCACGGCGAGCGCAACATCCTCTTCTCGAGCGCCATCAGCGAGGGCTCGAAGATCATGTACAACCGCGACCCGCGGGACCGTGTCGAGAAGGTGGCCCCGTGGCTGACGGCCGACGGCGACCCGTATCCCGCGGTCATCGACGGACGCGTCAAGTGGATCATCGACGGCTACACCACGCTCGACAACTACCCGTACTCGCAGCGCACCTCGCTGGGCGAGGCGACCGCCGACTCCCTGTCCGGTGTCGCGGCACAGCAGGACAGCGAGATCAACTACGTCCGGAACTCGGTGAAGGCCACGGTCGACGCGTTCGACGGATCCGTGGACCTCTACCAGATGGACAAACAGGACCCCGTCCTGAAGACCTGGATGAAGACGTTCCCCGGCATGGTGAAGCCGGAGTCGCAGATCTCCGACGAACTGCGCGAACACTTCCGCTACCCGGAGGACATCTTCAAGATCCAGCGTGAACTGCTCACGCAGTACCACGTGCAGAACGCCCAGGAGTTCTACGCGACCCAGACGTTCTGGAACGTGCCGCAGGACCCGACGTCCGAAGGTGGGCTCGACCCGAACTCCGACGCGGCCAAGCAACCGGCGTACTACACGTACTCGCAGTCGCCGTGGCAGAACAAGCCGCACTTCCAGCTCACCAGCGCACTGACCCCGCTGAACAGGCAATACCTCGCCGCCTGGGTGTCGGTGTCGTCCGACCCCGGCAGCTACGGCGACATGCGCGTGCTGCGACTACCGACCTCCGGCAGCAGGCAGCTCGAAGGCCCCGTGCAGGTGCAGAACGCCTTCCAGTCGCACCCCGAGTTCACCCAGGACCGCACGCTCCTCGGGAACCAGAGTGTCGACCTGATCTACGGCAACCTGCTGACCCTGCCGGTTGCGGGCGGGTTCATGTACGTCGAACCCATCTACGTCCAGCAACGCGACGCCCAGAGCTATCCGCAGCTGGCGCGAGTGCTCGTCTCCTTCGGCGGCCGAATCGGCTTCGCCGCCACCCTGAACGACGCACTCGACCAGGTCTTCGGCGAAGGCAGCGGCGAAGCAGCCACCGGACCCGAAGCAGGCGAACCCGGAGGCGACTCCGGCGGCGGCCAGGGCGACAACCAGCAGGACGGCAACAACCAGACCGACAACCAGCAGTCGCCCGGCTCCGGTGACTCCAACGGCCAGAACGGCGGAGGCACCGGCAACCAGGAGATGAACTCGGTCGTCGAGGACATCCAGTCCGCACTGGAGAAGCTCCGCACCGCGCAGGAGGAAGGCGACTTCCAGGCGCAAGGCGAGGCGCTGTCCGAACTCGACGCAGCCACCCGCCGCTACGAGCAGCTCCAGAACTCCGGCGGCTGACCAGCGACGACACCTGAAAGGCACCCGCTTTACGCCCCGACGACACCGGGGCGTAAAGTGGGTACCGCACTCAGGCGACGCGGGGTGGAGCAGTTCGGTAGCTCGCTGGGCTCATAACCCAGAGGTCGTAGGTTCAAATCCTGCCCCCGCTACAGAGATCGGGAGACCCCTGTCCACGGAATGCGTGGACAGGGGTCTCTTTCGCATTGTTGTGGGGGCCCAGCCCCCACGCCCCCAGGCCGGCGGGCTTCGCCCCCGGACCCCCTTCGGCCTCGCTTCGCATCGGCCTACTCGTTCGCGGTCGCCCAAGGGGCGTTGGAATCCACTGCGTCGGGATCCGCTGCGTCGGGATCCGCCTGCGTCG
>Ga0079224_100007436_pt1 | contig 14706 bp, 9 predicted proteins | sample Stecom2015_FD_80414 | JGI IMG/M metagenome (GOLD analysis project Ga0079224, IMG submission 80414) | Agricultural soil microbial communities from Utah to study Nitrogen management - Steer compost 2015 | ecosystem: Environmental > Terrestrial > Soil > Agricultural land | place: USA: Utah...
GCGTTGATCAGCGGCAGCCCGCGGCGAAACATCTCGGCGACCTGCGCGGCCGGCAGCCTGGCCAGCCGCGGGGTCAGCTCGCGGACCTCGCGTTCGAACAGCGCCGTGATCGCCTCGACGTAGAGCTGCAGATCCTTCACGCCAAAACCCAGCGCCGGCGTGAAGCCGGCCTCGCGCAGGCCGCCCCACAGCTCGAGCACCCAGATGTCATCCTCGGGCACGTGGAGGCTGCCGCGGATGGTCACGGTGCCGATCAGCCCGAGCGTCTCGAGCTCGCGCAGCTCGCTGCGCTTCATGCCGAGCTTGCGCAGGATCGGCGCGACCGCGACGGTGGTCGCGACGCCGCGGCTGGCCTGGAGCACGTCGGCGACTCGATCCTTGACCTCGATCAGCAGCGCCCGCTGCTCGGGGGTGAAGCGGGCGTCCTCGCCGTCGAGCACGGCGCGGATGGTGTCGAGCGGCAAGAAGCGCTGGTTCTTGAGCTCGAGCACCAGCCGCAGGCGCTCGAGGTGCTCGTCGCCGTAGTAGGCCATGTTGGCGCTGGTCTTGTGGCCCTCGGGGACCAGACCCTTGGCGATGTAGAAGTGCACGGTCTGGCGATCGAGGCCGGTCTGCTCGCACAGATCCTTCATGCGGTAGGGCCAGCGCTCTCGATCGACGGCCGGTGTGCGGGCGCGCGGCATCTCAGCGCTTTCCTGAGGTGCCGACGCGCACGCGGCAGGGAGCGGTCGGGTTGGCGACGCAGGCGAGCACGTAGCCGGCCGCGCGCTCGCTGTCGGCCAGACAGTTGGGTGACTGCATGACCACCGTACCGCGCTCGAGCTCGACCTTGCACGCCGCGCAGCCACCCATCGCGCACGAGTAGGGCATCGGCAGGCCGGCCGCGAGCCCGGCCTCGAGGATGCTCTGGCCCGGCTGCACGACCACGCCGACCTCGCGATCCTGGATCGCGATGGTGACCGCCTGCGGGCTGCGGAGCATGGCCTCGGCCGCGGCCTCGAGCCGCGGGGCCAGGAAGTTCTCGCTGCGGATCCGCGAGCCTGCGACGCCGCGCTCGAGCAGCAGCTCGCGGGCGATCGCCATCATCGGCGCGGGGCCGCACAGCAAGAACTCGGCGGTCGGGCGGATCGCGAGCGGCTCGTGATCGAGCAGCCCGGCGAGAGTCGGGCGATCGCAGACGCCGGTCGCTCCGGTCCAGTCGGGCGGCGCGTGCTCGAGGATCGGGTGCACGCGCAGCCGCTCGCCGTGCTGCGCCTCGAGCTCGCGCAGCTCGGCGGCGAAGATCACCTGCTCGGCGCTGCGGTTGCCGTAGATCAGCGCGATCGAGCAGCCCGGCTCGCTCGGCAACAGCGTGCGGATCAGCGCCATCATCGGGGTGATCCCGCTGCCGCCGGCGATCAACACCAGCTCGCGGGGCGAGCTGCGATCGGGCTCGGGCGCGCAGCCGAACTCGCCCGAGGGCCCGAGCACCCGCAGCCGCTGGCCCGCTCGCGCCTCGTCGTTGAGGTAGTTGGACACCCGGCCGCCCGGCACCCGCTTGATGGTCAGCCGCAGCCGCTCGCGCTCGCGACAGTCGGAGCTGATCGAGTACGCGCGCCGCAAGGTCTCGCCGTCGAGCTCGACCAGCAGCGTGAAGAACTGCCCGGGCCGCACGGGCGGGAGCGGCTGTCCGCTCGGATCGCGGAGCAGCAGGCTGACCGCGCTTGGGGTCTCGCGGACGACCTCGACGATCTCCAGCTCGCGGGTGGCGAGCTGCTTGCTGCGGCCGTCGCTTGGGTAGCGCGAGCCGTCGCGCGGGAGCCAGGTCGGCGCTCGCTGACCTCGGAGGTTGGCGAGCACGGTCGCGACATCGCGGCGCAGCTGCACGACCCGGGGCTCGAGGATGCGCGGGAGCCAGAGCCTGGGTTTCGACCTCTCGTGCGATGCGGCAGCCACTTCGACGAGTGTGGCCGGCTGCGGGCAAAGTGTAAAGTGTTACTAGACAGACGGCTCTAGACGGTCGCCGCGACCGCTCATGTCGAACGGAGACTGGGCCGCGTGTTGCGACGTGTTGCGAAGAGATGCGCACGGTCGACCACCGCGCGCGGGCCGGCTGAGCTGCTCCGCGGAACCTGGGCTTTCCAATTGGGGCATTTCACTGAGCGCCGATGTTGGTGGGTCGTCGACACGTGTCTGGAGGGCTCGAATGGTGCCACCGACGGTCCAGACCGGACGACGAGTCGGTTACAATCCTCGACCCCGCCACTGGACCCCGGAGGCGCCCTTAACGGTTCGCTACGCAGCTCATCCGTCCTTGTTGCGCGCTCATCGTGGTGCGAAGTTCAATGCAAGGGCCAGGTCGCAAGGGCGAAACGGTCGACGAGGTCTCGAAGCGAAGATCCATGCACGACGATCAGCGCGCAACAAGGACGGATGAGCTGCGTAGCGAACCGTTAAGGTGCCTCCAGGGTCCAGTGGCAGTTCGAGGTTCCAACCAACTCAATCTCCGGTCTGGACTGTCGGTGGCACCACTCGAGTCCTCCAGACACGTGTCGACGTCGCACCAACATCGGCGCTCAGTGAAATGCCCCAATTGGAAAGCCCAGGTTCCGCGGAGCAGCTCAGCCGGCCCGCGCGCGGTGGTCGACCGTGCGCCTCTCTTCGCAACACGCGAACCAGCAACCCAGACTAGCCAAGCAGCGCCAGCAGCGGCCCGAGCAGCCAGAAGGTCAGCATGAACAGGATCGTCCCGCCGACGATCCCCCGGACCAGCGGCTCGCGACCGACCTGGTACTCCTCGGCCAGCGCGAAGGTGGTGATCGCGGTCGGCATCGCGGCCTGGACGATCACCACCTTGCCGACCTCGGGCTCGAGCCACCCGAGGCGCAGCCCGACCAGCACGCACGCGAGCGCCAGAGCCGGAAGTACCAGCAGCTTGGCTGCGATCAGCCCGGCGTCGGTCCAGCGTAGATCCGCGAGCGCGCGGGCGTGGGTGTGCAGGTACAGGCCGATCATGAACAGCGCGACCGGGCTCGCGGCCGCGCCGATCCACTTGGCCGGGGGGATCACGGGCTCGACGATCGCCGCGGGCACAAGCCGGGCGAGCAGCGCGACGACCGGCGCCCAGACCAGCGGCTGCCGGACGACCTCGGCCCAGGGTCCGCGGCTGGCCGCGCCCGTCGGCCGACCCCAGCGCAGCAGCACCCAGGTCCCGAGCGGGATGCTCAGCACGATGTGCAAGGCGGCGGACATCGAGGCCAGGCCGATCACCTGGGACCCGAGCAGCCCGGCCGACAGCGGGATGCCGAGGTAGGCGATGTTGCCCAGCATCGAGCCGATCCCGAGCGCAGCGCGAGCGTCGGGCTCGACCCGGCGAGTGATCAACGCGATCCCTGCGAGCAGCACCAGCGAAGGCACCAAGCTCGCGGCCACGAACCCCGGCGCGGCCGCGAGCGAGAGCCTGGCCGTGTACACGTTGGCGAAGATCAGCGCCGGAAAGGCCAGGTACAGGCAAAACCGGTTGAGCGTGGCGATCGCCGAGTCGGGCTGGCGAATCAGCCCGAGCCGACCGAACAGCACGCCCGCGAGCGTGACGAGCAGAAGCGGCGCGAGGGCGGCGAGCATCCTCAAAACACTTCGTGGTGAAACGCCATGCCGAGCCGCTCGCACAGCGGCTCGAGCTCGCGGACCAGCGGCGTCGGCCCGCACATGAACACCTCGACCCGCTCGGGCGCGTGCTCGCGGAGGATCGCGGTCAGCAGCTCGTGCCAGTCGGGTCGCCCGAACCTGGTCTTGGCGGCGAGCCCGGTGACCACATCGCGGCGGGTCTTGGCGTAGAACACCTCGCGGGCCAGCTCGAGCGCGGCGGCGTCGAGGTGCTCGCGGCCGCCGGTCATGTAGATGTGGATGTCGAGCATGTGATCGACATCGGAGGCCTCGAGCGAGGCGAGCAGCTCGGTGAACCACTCGAAGGCGTACTGATCGCGGTTGATCCAGATGAAGTGGACCCGCTCGAGGGTCGAGCCGGCCCTGTCGGCCTGGCGGCGCAGCAGCATCGACTCGAGGATCGCGGCGAACGGGGTCACGCCGATCCCGGCGCCGATCAGCACGGCGTGCTTGACCGCGAAGATGTGAGCGCTCGGGGTCCCGTAGGGGCCGTCGATCCGGGCCAGCAGCGGGCGGACGTTGGCCGGGTCGGCCCGCTCCCGGGTCCGCGCCAGCTCGTACAGCGCGCGGGTCCAGTTGCCGAGGCTGCGCACGTGCAGCGTGATCTGGCCCCGGTCCCGACCGATCCGCTCGGGAGCGGAGGAGATCGTGAACGGGTGCCACTCGCCACGGGCGAGCTCGGGGATCTTGATGAACAGGTAGTCGCCGGCTCGGTGCTGCCAGCTCCTGGGCGCGGCGAAGCGCAGCTTGGTCACCCGCGACGGCAGCACCTCGGTCTCGACCTCGACCTTCTCGAGCCGCTGCTCGATCCGCAGGATCCGCTCGGCGAGGTAGCCGAGCAGCGGGACGGTCGCCCACATCCAGTAGACCGGGCCGTGGATCAACAGCAACGCGAAGAATGGCCAGTAGCCGAGGTGCACGTAATAAAACAGCTCGAAGTGACCGGTCCGGCGGATCGGCTCGAGCGCGAAGGTCCACATCGCCCACAGCACGATCATCAGGGCCAGCCCGGTCCAGCCCGGGCGGGTCTGCAACAGCTGCTCGAAGAACGGGATCGGTGAGGCCAGATAATTGCCGAAGTGGGCGATGGTGTGGACGACCGCGAAGCCGAACAGCACGTGGCCGACCAGCTTGTGAAACGCGACGCCATGGTCGACCGGAATCAGCCGGCCGAAGCGCTGGGCCCGGATCCAGCTCAGGAACCGGCGCAGCATCGGGACCAGGATCAGCGCGCCGTTGAAGTTGAGGCAGGCTCCGCAGCCGCGGGCGAGCTGAACGAAGCCGTTGGCGCCCGCGGCCCGGTAGCGCAGCAGCGCCTCGGAGAACAGCGCGACGTTGATGATCACGTAGCCGATCAGGAACAGCAGCTCGACGCCGTGCTCCTCGATCCAGTTGGCCGTGCGGCGGACGGTCGAGACCGTCGGCGCGGGCGCGGGCTCGGGGTGGTTCCCGAGCACCCGCCAGACCGAGTCGGCCCGGGTCACGCGGTCGAGCAGCTCGGGGTAGCCGGCGAACACCGCCGCGAATTCCTCGAACTGGATCAGCCCGTCGCGGTTGTGATCCGAGGCCTCGAACAGCGCGTCGATCATCTCGTCGATCAGCGCCTCGGGCAGCGTGACCGCGCTCTCGGCCAGGCCGAGATGGATCAGCCGCTCGAGCTCGACCCGGATGATGGTCCCGTCGCCGTCCTGATCGTGGACCCGAAACAGGAACGCGAGCTTTTGCTCGGCGGTGCCGGTCAGCAGCCGCTCGATCGCGGCGATGAACTCGTCGCGGTCGATGACCCCGTTGTCGTTGCGATCGAACTGGCGAAACAGGTGACGGGCGACAAACTCCGAGCGCAGCTCGAAGGCCTGCTGAAACGCGGGCACGGTGATCTGCCCGCTGTCACCGGCGATGTGGTTGAACGAGGCCGTGAGCCGCTCCAGCTGTTCACGCAGCTCCAGCACTCGGGAGCTCGGTTGCGGGGCGTAGTTCATCGGGACCGAGCGCGGTTTTACACCCGAAGGGCTGGTCATGACCACGGCGCGGCGATTGCCGGATTCGCGAGGCGCGGTGTATGAGTCCAGCCGTCGATGAGCTCGCCCAAGCATGCCACCGAATTGTTGTCTGCCGGACGCCACGAAGCGGCGATGGACGCGTTGCTGACCGCGTGGCGGAGCCATCGGGCGCCGCAGCTCGAGCGGGCGATCGCGTCGCTGTCGGAGGTGCTGCTGACCGGCGTCGAGCCCTTCGACGGCGACGCCGAAGACTGGCAGGAGCAATGGGAACGGCGGGCGCGAGCGAAGCGGTCGGTCGAGCTCGACGTGCTGCTACCCCAGGTCTTGCGGGCGCCGAAAGGCGGGATCCCTCGGCGGCTCCGCGCGCTGCTCGGGTACGGCGGCGATCCGCGGATCGGCGCGCTGATGGTCGAGATGATCGAGACCCCGCCGATCACCGCGAGCTCGAACTTCTCGATGTGGACCGAGCTGTTCGCGGCGCTGCCCGAGCACGTCGACGCGCGCGTGGGTCCGCGGCTCGAGGCCCGGATCGCCACCCGCGGCGGGGCCTCGAACTTCTGGACCAAGCTCGAGGCCTGGGTGAAGGCCGTGCTGCCGAAGCTGCCCGAGCCCGGGCGTCTGCCCAGCGCGTGGAAGGCCGAGCTCGCCGAGCTCGAGCGGGCGGTCGCGGCGCTTGCCGACGGCCCGGCGCCGGATCTGCGCGTGGTCGCGGGACCGGAGCCGGGTCGGATCGAGGTCGGCGATCTCGCGGTCGTCCGCGAGGCGGTCGCGGCCAACGAGCTCGCCGAAGCGCTCGATCGGCTGGTCGGCTACTGGGGGCAGCGACGCAGCCCGGAGCTCGCAGCCCTGGTCGACCGGCTCGGTCTGTTCGTCGACCAAGATCTCACCGCGCCGAGCGGCAAGACGGCCAAGGCCCGGCAGGCCGCGTGGATCGAGGCCGCCGAGCAGCCGCGCCCGAGCGCGATCGGGCCGCTGCTCGCCAGCCTCCGCGACGCACAGCGGGTCGACGTCGAGGCCCGGCTCGAGGCGCTGCTCGGCTGGCAGCCCGATCCCCGGGTCGCGCAGGCGCTGCTGTTGTTCGTCAAGGATCACATGCTCGGCGCCCGCAAGGATCTGTGGAGGGCCGTCTACGACGCGCTGGTGCACCACGCCGATCCGCGGGTCGCCGCCGACATCCGCTCGCGCCACGATCGGCTGCAAGGCGCCAACGTGCTGCACCGCCACATCGCCGAGGGTCGCGAGATCCGGCGGGTGTTCGAGCGCTTCGTCGCCGCGGTCGAGGCCGAGCACGATCTGACCAGCGATCAGGCCGAGCACGCCGAGGCGATCGCGGCGATGCTGGCCGAGCGGGTCGAGGCGCAGGACTCCGGCGACGAGCTCGAGCGGCGCCTGGTCGAGGAGATCGTCGCCGCCCGGGACGACGACGGCCCGCGGCTGGTCTACGCCGACTGGCTGCAGTCTCGCCGCGATCCTCGCGGAGAGTTCATCATCCTCGACGTCGCGCTCGCGCAGGGCAAGAAGGTCAAGGGCGCGCGCGAGAAGTACTTCAAGGCCAACAAGGACGCGCTGTTCGGGCCGCTCGCGGGCTTGCTGAGCTACGGCGAGACGTTCGAGCGCGGCTTGTTGACCAAGCTCCGGATCACGACCCGCAAGGGCGGGCTGGACGTCGGCGAGGATCGGCGTCGGGAGATCCTCGGCGATCTGCGCTGGGCGACCGTGCGCGAGCTCGATGTCTCGTACGACGATCTCGGCGTGGCCGCGGTGTTCGAGCACGCGCCGCTGCTCTCGCTCGAGCAGCTCGGGCGACCGGGCCTGGCGGCCCTGCAGGGCTTCGCCCGCCGCCCGGATCCGATCCCGCTGCGTTCGCTCTCGGTCTCCGGGGGGCCGGACGACAGCCCCGAAGCCTGGGCGGCCTTCGGGACCCTGGCGCGAGCGCTGCCGCAGGTCGAGTCGATCGAGCTGATGATCTGGGCGAACGAGGGCGGCCGCGTGACCCCGCCGCTCGCTTGCTTTCGCGGCGAGCTGGTTCGGCGCGCGCACGAGCTGACCTGCGGCGACGAGCGGACCGGAGGCGTGTCGCGGCTCGACGAGTGGCTCGAGCGCATCGCCGCCAGCGAGTGCCCGGTGAAGCGCTTGCGGCTGATCGGCCCGGAGCTGAGCGCCGAGGTCCGCCAGATCGAGCTCGGGCGCTTCGAGGTCGAGCTGAAGATCGATCGGCTGCGCTGGCCCGATCGCGACGAGGCCGAGGCGGTGCTCGCGAGCGTGCGCGGGCTGCCTCGGGATCGGATCGCGAGCCTGAAGCTCGAGCTCGGGGTGGTCGCCGACGAGCTCCGCGCGCAGATCGAGGGCTCCTGTAGGGGTTTCGGCTAGCAGCCCGCTCGGGCTTCAGCTCTTCGCCGGCCGGAGCGTGACCCCGCGGGCCTGCTGCTGCTCGAGGAACTCGGCCAGGCTGCGCACGCTCGCGTAGATGCGCTGGTTGGTCGCGTCGTCGCCCTCGGTCGTGACACCGAAGCGCCGATGGACGGCCATCGCCAGCTCGAGCACGTCGATCGAGTCGAGCCCGACCCCGGCCGAGGCCAGCGGCGCCTCGCTGTCGATGTCCTCGGGAGCGGTCTCGTCGAGCTTGAGGGCCTCGATGATCAGCGCCTTGAGCTCGCTCTCGATCTGCTCCCGGGTCAGCTTGCGTGCGGGGTCGCCGGGCATGTGCGCGCCGATGGTAGACGGCGGCCCGGATGCCGTCCAGCCGGATCGGTGTACCGGACCGCCCAGCGGCGCGAATTCGCAGGATCGCGTACTACCCCCGGTAGCGCTTGAGCTTGCGGAACAAGGTGGCGGTGCCGATCCCGAGCCGCCGCGCGGCCTCGGCCTTGTTGCCGCCGACGGCGTCGAGCACCGCGAGGACGTGCTCGCGCTCGACGGTCGACAGCTCGAGCTCGAGGCGGCGGTGATCGGCCGCGTGCGCGCGGGTCAGCTGCGGATCGAGATCGGTGCGCGAGCGCGGCTCGAGCCTGGGTAGATCCTGCGGCTCGATCAGGCTGCCGCGGGCCAGCGCGACCCCCCGCTCGACCGCGTTTTGCAGCTCGCGGACGTTGCCGGGCCAGTCGTGGGCCAGCAGCTTCTCGCAGGCCGAGGGCGCGAACCCGGCGATCGGTCGGCCGAGCCGCTCGACGGTGCTGGCGAGCAGCGTGCGGGCCAGCGGCAGCACGTCCTCGGGTCGCTCGCGCAGGGGCGGGACGTGGAGCTCGACCACCCGCAGCCGGTAGAACAGATCCTCGCGGAACCGACCGACGGCGACGTCGGCCGCGAGGTCGCGGTGGGTCGCGGCCAGGATCCGCACGTCGATCGGGCGCGAGGCGTTCTCGCCGAGCCGTCGGACCTCGCGCTCTTGCAACACGCGAAGCAGCCGGGCCTGGGTGGCCGGCGACAGCTCGCCGACCTCGTCGAGCAGCAGGGTGCCCGTGTGGGCGGCCTCGAACAGCCCGACCCGGTCGCGCGTCGCCCCGGTGAACGAGCCCCGGGCGTGGCCGAACAGCTCGCTCTCGAGCAGCTGCTCGGGCATCGCTCCGCAATTGATCGCGACCAAGGGCCCGCCGGCCCGGCTCGAGTGCTCGGGGATGAAGCGAGCGAGGCGCTCCTTGCCGACGCCGGTCGGCCCGGTGATCAACACGGTCGAGTCGACCGGCGCGACCCGGCGGGCGAGATCGAGGACCGAGCGCATCGCCGGGCTGCGGGCGACCAGCCCGCCGTGCTCGAGCTCGTCGATCGTGTCGAGCTCGGCCAGCGCCCGGCGACGGGCTCGAAGCCGCCGCTCGAGCTTGCGCAGGCTCCCGCGCACGCGGACCAGCGCCGAGTCGAGCTCGCGCTGCTCGTAGTAGCCGAGCTCGTGCTCGAGCGCGTGGGCGACGAAGTACTCGCGCTCCTCGCCTCGCATCCGACACAGCGGATCGCCGCGGCCGCAGCAGTGGGTCTCGACGCAGAACACCGGGCGCCCGTACGCGCGGCTGAGATAGCCGCTGGCGAAGCCGACCAGCGACCAGCAGACCGGATCGTCGGCCTCGCCGAAGTGCAGCAGGTGTTGCTCGGCCTCGTAGGAGTCGTGCCAGATCGCCTCGGCGAAGGCCGGCGGCTCGACGCGCTCGCTGTCGTGGACCGGCTCGAAGGTGACCAGGCCCTGCAGTCGATGCAGGCGCCCGCCGGCCCGCCGCCATTCCTCGCCGCTCGCCCACGGCAGCGCTCGCTCGAGCGCCTCGGCGGTCCACCAGCCGTGGGCGTAGCCGAACCGCGTCAGCACGCCGCGAGCCGCGTCGAGTCCGAGCGTCTCGATCAATTCCTTGCGCAGCAATCCGAGCGCGACCGAGTCGAGCAGCATCGCGCGCTGACCTGCGAAGCGGAGGATCCCGCCGTCGCGCTGGAACTCGAGCAACTCATCGAGCGCCAAGTCAGCCGCACGCATCGAGGCACTCTATATCATCGCGACCATTGAAGGATGACCGGCCGCTCGGCCGCTATTCGATTGTGAGAGGTCTGCAAATGGATCGCGAGCAGGTGGTGATCGAGTCGCGCGGCCTCGGGACCCGACGATCAAAGTGTATGGATCACACTGTTTGATCGACTTGATCCATGGCGATGATCAACTCATTTTGATACGATCATCCCGAGCCCGAATAGAGTCAAAATGATACGGCCCAAAGATCGGGATTAGCAAAATTCGTTGTAAAATCAGCATGTTGACGGATGGAGTGCGGATCGCAGTACCGTTCGACCACGAGGCAAACGATGACGACGATCCGACGCGCCGAGCAACGGGGCCACGCCGACCACGGCTGGCTCGACTCCCATCACACCTTCTCGTTCGCCGACTATCACGACCCCGAGCACATGGGCTTTCGTGGTCTGAGGGTCATCAACGAGGACCGCGTCGCACCCGGTCGGGGCTTTGGGACCCACCCGCACCGCGACATGGAGATCATCTCGTACGTGCTGGCCGGAGGTCTCGAGCACCGTGACTCGATGGGCAATGGATCGATCATTCGACCAGGTGAGATTCAGCGGATGAGCGCCGGGACCGGGGTGCGGCACAGTGAGTTCAACGCCTCGAAGCACGAGCCCGTGCACTTCCTGCAGATCTGGATCATCCCGAAGCGGCGCGGGCTCGAGCCGAGCTACGAGCAGCGGGAGTTCGCCGAGGCCGAGCGGGCCGGGCAGCTGCGGCGGGTGGTCGACCCGGAGGGCCGCGACGGTGCGCTGAAGATCAACGCCGACGCGCGGGTGTATGCGACCCTGCTCGACCCGGGCCAGCGAGTGGAGCATGTGGTTCCGGCCGGCCGGCACGCTTGGGTTCAAGTCGCGCGGGGCGTGATCGAACTCGACGGCGAGACGCTGCGGGCCGGCGACGGGGCGGCGACCAGCGAGCCGGGCGGCCTGGTTCTGGCCGGGGTCGAGGCGGCCGACGTGCTGCTGTTCGATCTCGCTTGACGGCCGCTCGCTCACATCGTCTTCGGCTGCGGACAGTTGGTGTCGGGCCGCAAGATCACCTTGGTGGTCGGCACCCGCGGGCCGATCGTGCTCTGCTGCTCGGCGGTCGCCGTGGGCTTGCAGGAGATCTCGAGCGTGTGCTCGCCCGGAGACGCGAGCGCGAGCTCGATGATGCCGTCGCGGTCCTCGTCGTAGTAGGACTGGGCGGTGGCGGCGACCGTGACGGAGCCGCGCCCGCCGCGGAAGGTGAAGCGGGCGGCGAAGGTCTGCGCGCAGCCGGTCGAGAACGAATAGGAGCTCTGGATCACGTTGGTGGTCCCGGACAGGCGCAGCTGGAGCTGGCCGTCGTCGCCGAGCACGACGTCGATGTACAGGATCTCGATATCCTGGGAGCGGCGCGGACGTAGGGGCTCGATGGTGATCGGTTCGTCGGTGATGATGCTGGGATCGCTCTTGAAGATGGTCATGAGTTGGTTGCCTCGTGGACGGATGTCGTTGCACCGTGTGCAAGTGTCCATTCTGTACGACTTGGGGGCGCTCTTGCTGGTGTTCGATTTTGTCTCGCCGCCCGTGGACACTTCGGCGGCTCCGGAGACTTCGGTGGTGTGCCCAAGGGAGTACCCACCATGAAAAACCACCGATCCATCCTCTTCACGCTCACCTCGTTGTTCATGATCGCCCCGCTTGGCTGCGACGAGCCGCTCGAGCTCGACGCGGAGGCCGAGCTCGACGATCGCGAGGTCGAGCTTTCAGGCGAGAGCCCGAGCGCCGACGCAGCTCTGTTCGAGGCCGACCTGGCCGAGGCCGACCAGGTGAACGTGGGCGAGCTCGGCCAGCCGTCGTGCAGCACCGTCAATCTGGACAGCGACTCCACCTGCCGCATGCTCGATGGGGTCTCGCAGTGCGGGCAGCAGATCGCCGGCTACAACGGAGAATATGGCTGGACACAGTGGTGGTGGCCGACGCATTATCAGCATTACTGCCACTCGCCGAACAACAAGTGGCGGCTCTACTGGTATCAGCCGTGGGTGAAGGCCCCCGCGAACCGGCCAGCCATACGCCTGCGCTACCAGGGGCCCAATCCATGCTGTGACCGCGAGTCGTATACCGCGTCGTATCTGAAGGACGCGTCCGGTCAGAACTACCTGCGGGTGCAGTTCTCCAGCGATTTCGGGGGAACGTGTGCATGCGATGCTGCTGACTACGTGATGGTTGCCCCCTAGCAGCCCGAGCGTCCGCGGACGACGATCCCGTCATCGATAGGTCGGCGTGCGTGATCGCGATACCATCGACGCTCTCGCCGACGTGACCCGGGCCGACTCAAACCACGACGACGCCAGCGCCACCGAGTCGCCGTGGCCCGAGCAGGGCCTGGTGCAGGAGCTCGCTATCTCCAAGGTCCGCGCGCGGCTGCTCGGTGCCGGGGCGACGGTGGCGATCGGCCGCTATCGGCTCGAGCGTCGGCTGGGCGCGGGCGGGATGGGCGAGGTCTACCTCGGCTTCGACGACGAGCTCGATCGCCGGGTGGCGATCAAGCGAGTGCGCGCCGATCGAAGCACCCCCGCGCTGCGCGAGCGCCTGCGTCGCGAGGCGCGGGCGCTGGCCAAGCTCTCGCACCCGAATGTCGTGCAGGTCTACGAGGTCGGCGGCCACGAACACGAGACCTTTTTGGTGATGGAGTTCGTCGAGGGCCGGACGCTGCGGGCCTGGCTCGAGCAGGCCCGCGGCTGGCGGGAGATCCTCGCGGTGTTCCTGGCGGCCGGGCGCGGGCTCGCGGCCGCGCACTCGGCCGGCGTCGTCCACCGCGACTTCAAGCCCGAGAACGTGTTGATCGGCGACGACGGTCGGGTCCGGGTCGCGGACTTCGGGCTCGCGTTCGCGGCCGAGCGCGAGCCGATGGTTGACGACGGCCGGGCGCCGATCGTCGACGAGGCCCTGACCAACACCGGGGCGTTGCTGGGAACCCTCCGCTACATGCCGCTCGAGCAGCTCGTGGCCGGTCGGGTCGATGCCCGCAGCGATCAGTTCGGGTTTTGTGTCGCGCTGTACGAGGCGCTGTGGGGCCACGAGCCATTTCCGTACGACAACCTCGAGGCTCGCGTCGACGCGCTCGAGCGTGACGCCCCGAGCACGCCGGGTCGGGGCGCGCCGCGGCGGATCTGGTCGCTGCTGCGTCGCGGTCTTCGCCGCGATCCCGACGCGCGCTGGCCCGATCTGGACGCGCTGCTCGAGGCGCTCGAGCGGGTGCCCGGGCGCAGGCGTCTGATCATTGCGGCGTTGGTCGCCCCGCTGGCGTTGGCGACGGGTTGGTGGCTGGTGGGGCCCTCGTCCGATCCCTGCGAGGCGGTCGCGGCCGAGCTCGACGAGATCTGGGATCCGGCCGTCCGCGCGCAGCTGGCCGAGGTGATCGGCGAAAGCGAGCTCCCCCACGCGGCCGACAGCCTCGCGCGGCTCGACGACGGCCTCGCTCGCTGGCGGAGCCGCTGGGTGGACGAGCGATCGCGACAGTGCCGGGCCGACGTGGCTCGCAGCGATCCGCCCGAGCTGAGCGACGCCCGGCGGGCGTGCCTCGATCGCCAGCGGTACGAAGTCGAGGTCGTGCGCGACGAGCTGCTCGCGGGCGGTTCGGCGCTGGTCGAGCGCCTGGTCGACGTCGCCGCCAACATCCCGGATCCGGCCCAGTGCAGCCCCGCGCGGGTGCTCGAGCAGCCGAGGCTCGATCCGTCGGTGCGCGAGCAAGTCGACGCGCTGCGGCTCGAGCTCGCCGCCGCCCGCCAGCGACGGTTGCTGGGCCTGGCGCAGATCGATCGTGTGGACGAGCTGGTCGAGGCCGCGGTCGCGCTCGGCGTCGGGTCGGTGATCGCCGAAGCGACCGCGGAGCTCGGCAAGGCGCAGCTGGAGATGGGCTCGCCGACGCGCGGGCTCGCGTTGCTCGAACAGGCCGCCAACCAGGCGCTGCGGGCCGATCACGAGCAGCTGCTGGCCGAGCTGTGGCTGGAGCTCGCGCTCCACAGGCTGACCCGGTACCGCGATCCCCAGCTCGGCGAGCGTGACTGGAAGCTGGCCGAGGCGCAGTGGTCCCGGCTCGACCCCGATCCACGCACGCGCGCACGGCTGGGCTACGGCCAGGCGCGACTGTCGATCAACCGCGGCGAGCTCGAGGCCGCCGCGGCGAGCATCGAGGCGGCGCTGGCCGAGCTCGGCGAGCAGCCGAGTCCCGAGCGTCCGGTCCTGCTCGGGGCGCTGGCCGAGCTGTCGCAAGGCGAGGCGGCCCTGGCCTGGCATCGCGCGGCGCTCGAGGCCGCCGAGCAGGTCTGGGGTCCGCAGCATCCCCACACCGCCGATTACCTGCGCGAGCTCGGGTTGGTCGTGCTCGAGCAGGATCCCGCGGCGGCTCGACCCCTGCTCGAGCGCGCGGTGGCGATCTGGAGTCGCAGCCACGCTCGCGAGCCGCACCCGGATCTCGCCCGCGCTCACCTGATCCTCGCCCAGCTCGCGCTTCACGATCTCGGCGACGCCCGCGACCAGCCCGAGCGCGCGCGGCTGCTGGCGCTGGCCGAGCAGCACGCGCTCGCGTGCGCGCGCA
>Ga0079224_100007437_pt1 | contig 14706 bp, 9 predicted proteins | sample Stecom2015_FD_80414 | JGI IMG/M metagenome (GOLD analysis project Ga0079224, IMG submission 80414) | Agricultural soil microbial communities from Utah to study Nitrogen management - Steer compost 2015 | ecosystem: Environmental > Terrestrial > Soil > Agricultural land | place: USA: Utah...
CAAGCCGCGGCCCGCGCCGCGCGAGCGAGCGCCCATGAAGATCGAGAAAGACCGCGTCGTCCGTTTCCACTACACCGTCTCCGAAGTCGGCCAGGAGCCGCTGGAGTCGTCGAAGGAGGGCGGGCAGCCGCTGGCGATCCTGGTCGGGCACGGCAACATCATTCCCGGCCTGGAGAAGGCGATGGACGGGCGCGAGGCCGGCGAGAGCTTCGGCGTCGACGTGCCGGCCGCCGAAGCCTACGGCGAGCGTCGCGATGGCCTGACCCAGCGCGTGCCCAAGAAGCATTTCGGCGCGCAGAAGCTGGCACCGGGCGAGCAGGTGGTGCTCAACACCAATTTCGGCCCGCGCGCGGTGACCGTGCAGAAGGTCGGCATGAGCGTGGTCGATGTCGACCTCAACCATCCCATGGCCGGCAAGGACCTGCACTTCGACATCGAGATCGTCGAGGTGCGCGAAGCCGAGCAGGCCGAGATCGAGCACGGCCACGTGCACGGCGACGGCGGCCACCAGCACTGAGGTCCCGCGCCCGCCCGCGCGCAGGCGCGGGCTGTGCTGTAATCCTCCGGTCCGTTCGGGGGGATTGTCGATGTCGCGTCTGCTGCTGGCCGCGTTCTTCGCGGTGCTGGTGCTGTGTCCGTTGTCCGGCCCGAGGGCCCAGTCCACGCAGGCCGAAGCCGGACCAGGGCAGGCCGGACCCGATGCGGCACAGGCGCCCGCGGCGCCGCGCGCGATCGACGCCGACGATCTGTCGGCCTACGTCGACGGCCTGGTCGACGCGGCGATGCGGCGCGACGGGATCGCCGGGGTCACCGTGGCGATCGTCGACCGCGAGGGTCCGCTGCTGCTGCGCGGCTATGGCCTGGCCGCGCAGTCGCCGCGGCGTGCCGTCGATGCGGCCGGCACGTTGTTCCGCATCGCCTCGATCTCCAAGACCTTCACCTACCTCCTGGCGCTGCAGCTGGTGGACCAGGGGCGCCTGGATCTCGACGACCCGGTCAACGACCACCTCCCGCCGGCGCTCGCGCTGCCGGACGACGGCTACCCGCCGGTGCGGGTGCGGCATCTGCTCACCCATACCGCCGGCTTCGAGGACACGGCGATGGGGCACCTGTTCGTGGACCGTCCCGAGCGCGTGCTGCCGATGGCGGACTACCTGCAGCGGCACCGGCCGCGCCGGGTGCGACCGCCGGGCACGGTGGCGGTGTATTCGAACTATTCGGTGGCCCTGCTCGGCGCGATGCTGGCGCAGGTGACGGGCACGGGTTTCGATGCGCTGGCCGGGCAGCGCCTGTTCGGCCCGATGGACATGCAGCTGACCACGTTCGGCGAACCGCTCGCGGCCGGCGACCCGCGTCGCGCGGGCGCCGTCTTCGAGGGGCGCTGGTCGGAGGGCTATCGCCGGCAGGGCGGCGGATTCGTGCCGCAGCCGTTCGAGCACATGGCCCACGCCGGGCCGGCCGGCGGGGCCTCGTCCACCGCGGCGGACATGGGCCGCTACATGCGCATGCTGCTGCGCGGCGGCGAGCTGGACGGGGTCCAAGTGCTGTCGCCATCGGCCCATGCGCGGCTGCTGGGCCCGAGCCTGTTCCGCAACGCGCCCGAGGTGGGCGGCTTCAGCTACGGCTTCTTCGACTGGCAGCTGGGCGAACTGCGGGTGCTGGCCCATGGCGGCGCGACCAACTGGTTCCACTCCACGCTCGCGATCGCGCCCGGTGCCGGCGTGGGCATCTTCGTCTCGACCAATACCGACAGCGGTCGCAGCCTGGCCTCGCAACTGCCCAACCTCGTGCTGCAGCGCTATTTCGAGCAGGCGCGCACGCCGCCGCCCGGCGCCGCCGCCGGGGGCGTCGACGCCGCGCGCTTCGCCGGCAGCTACAGCCCGCGGCGCCGCAACTACACCTCGGCCGAGAAGGTGGTGCTGGCCTCCACGGTGCAGGTGGAGGCGACGGGCGAAGGCGAACTGGTGATCGGCGGCGGCGCGCCCACGCGCTGGATCGCCGAGGGCGGGCTGGTGTTCCGCGAGGCCGAAGGGCCGGGGCGGATCGTGTTCCAGGAAGATGCCGACGGGCGCATCACCGGCTTCCACGACGCGGCCGGCCACAACTCCTTCGACCGGGTGTCCGCCTGGCAGGACACCCAGCGCCTGCTGCTCGCCATCGGCCTTGCCGGCGTGGTCGCGCTGCTGGTGCTGGTGGGTGCGTGGCTGCGCCGTGGCCGCCGCGACCAGGCCGGTCCGGCCGCCCGGCGCGCCGCATTCTGGATGTACGCCTCGGCCCTGGCCTGGCTCGGCTTCAGCGCCGGACTGCTGCGGTACGCACAGGGCGCGATGGCCGATCCGACGGCCATGTTCTATGGCTATCCCGGCACCCTGCTGACCGCATTGCTGTGGTTCACGCCGGTCCTGTTCGCGCTGGTGCTGGTGAACGTGCTGCAGTTGCGCGCGGCCTGGGGCGCGCGCGGCTGGACCGCCTGGCGCAAGCTGCGGCACCTGCTGGCGGTGCTGGCCTGGGCACTGGCCGCTGGCCTGCTGTGGCACTGGAACATGGTTGGATGGAAGCTGTAGCCGAGCCGCCGCCGCTGCCGACGCAGCACAGGCCCGCGCCGGTCGACGCCGCAGGCCGGATCCATGCGCTGGACGCGGTGCGCGGCGTCGCGCTGCTCGGCATCTTCCTGATGAACATCGAATGGTTCACCCGCCCGGCCCAGCAGATGGGCAGCGGGGTCGATCCGGCCGCGACCGGCATCGACCGGATGGCCGCGCTGGCCGTGTACGTCTTCGTGCAGGGCAAGTTCTGGGTGCTGTTCGCGCTGCTGTTCGGCATGGGGTTCGCGCTGATGTCCGCGCGCACGGGGCAGGGGGCCGGGTTCCGCCGGATCCAGCTGCGCCGCTACCTGGCGTTGCTGGGGTTCGGGCTGGCGCACGCGCTGGCGCTGTTCGACGGCGACATCCTGCACGCCTATGCGATCGCGGGGCTGATGCTGCTGGCGCTGGACGGCATCCCGCGTCGCGCCTGGCCGTGGCTGGGCGCCGGCCTGTACGTCACGGTGGCCACCGCGGTGGTGCTGTACGGCCTGCTGCTGGCATCGCCGGTGCTCGCCGAGCCGCTGGCGGAGATGGCGTCCGCGATGGACGCGACCGCGGCCGCTGCGGCGCAGGCGTTCGCCCACGGCGACTGGTGGCAGGCGGCGGCGCAGCGTGCACGCGATTTCGCCACGATCACCCTGCCCGCGCTGGCGACCGTGCTGCCACTGGCGCTGGGGGTCTTCATGCTGGGCGCCTGGCTGTACCGCAGCGGGCGGATGGACGACGTGGTCGCGCATCGCCGCTGGTTCGTGCGGCTGGCCGCCTGGACCCTGCCGCCCGGGGCGGCGCTGATGGCGGCCTCACTGGCGGTGGGCACCAGCTTCGACGGCATGCGCGAGGCCGGGCCGATGACCCTGGCGCTCGGGCTGCTGACGCTGGCCAGCCTGCCGCTGGCGCTGGGCTACCTGTCGCTGCTGGCGCTCGCGCTGGGCACGCGCGCGCTGGCGCGGCCGCTGCTCTGGCTGGCGCCGGCCGGCCGCATGGCGCTGACCCACTACCTGCTGCAGTCGCTGGTGGCCGGGCTGGTGTTCCACGGCTACGGGCTCGGGTTGTGGGGACAGCTCGGGCGCGCGGGCCAGGTGGGGCTGGTGCTGGTGGTGTTCGCGCTGCAGGTGGTGGCGAGCCACTGGTGGCTGTCGCGCTGGCGGTTCGGGCCGATGGAGTGGCTGTGGCGCGCGATCAGTTACGGCAGCTTCCCGCCGATGCGTCGCGTGCACTGACGCGCACGGCTCGCGAACGCGCGGCGTTTACACTGCGCGGATGGGCGAACGCAGCGACATCCTCGTGATCGGGGCAGGCGTCTCCGGGCTGGCGAGCGCGCTGTGCCTGCTCGAGCGCGGCCGCAGCGTGCGCGTGATCGACGCCGGCCGGGTGGGCGGCGGCAGTTCGCACGGCAATTGCGGCACCCTGACCCCCAGCCACGCCGGGCCGCTGCATGCGCCGGGCATGGTGGCGCGCGCGCTGCGCTGGATGCTCACGCCCGATGCGCCGTTTTACGTGCGCCCGCGCCTGGATCCGTCGCTGTGGCAGTGGATGGCGCACTTCGCCGCGCGCTGCAACCTGCGCGACTGGAACGCGTCGGCGCGGCCGCGCGCGGCGATCCTCAACGCCTCGCGACAGGCCTTTCCGCAGTGGATCGCCGGCCACGGCATGGACTGCGAGTTCGCCGAGCCGGGGACCGACTACGTGTTCCGCGACCCGGCGCAGCTGGAGCAGTACGTGCGCCAGCTGCCGGCGCTGGACGCGCTGGGCATCGGGTCGCAGGTGATCGACGGCCGCGACTATCTCGCCCAGGATCCGTCGCTGCGCGAGGGCGTGGCCGGGGCCGTGCACTTCCCCGGCGATGCGCAGCTGCGACCGGACCGCTACGTGGCCGAACTGGCGCGCGCGGTCGTCGCCGCCGGCGGCGTGGTTGAGACCGGCTGCGAGGCCACCCGGGCCGAGCCGCAGGCCGACGGCATGCGCGTGCTCACCGCGAAGGGCGAGTACCGGGCGGGCGACGTGGTGCTGGCCGCGGGCGCCTGGTCGCCGCTGCTGGCGCGTTCGCTCCGGCTGCGCTGGCTGCGTGGTGCGATGCAGCCGGCCAAGGGCTATTCGATCACCTATTCGCGCCCGTCGCGGGTGCCGCGCCGGGCGATGACGCTGTACGAGCGCAAGGTCTGCGTCACCGTCTGGGCGGACGGCTTCCGCCTCGGCAGCACGATGGAATTCTCCGGCCACGATGCCACGCTCAACCGGCGCCGGCTGGCCGCGCTCGAGCGCGGCGCGGCCGAGTACCTGCACGAGCCGGTGGGCCCGGTGAAACGCGAGGAATGGTATGGCTGGCGCCCCTTGTCCTGGGACGATCTGCCGATCATCGGCCGCGCGCCGGGCCATGCCCACCTGTGGCTGGCGACCGGGCACGGCATGCTGGGCGTGAGCATGAGTCCCGCGACGGGACGGCTGCTCGCGGAACTGGTCACGGGGCAGGCGCCGCACATCGACGCCGCCCCCTATTCACCGGAGCGCTTCGCATGAACCAGCCGATCCTGGATGTCGACCTGGTGGTGCTCGGCGGCGGCAGCGGCGGCCTGGCCGGCGCCTTCCGCGCCGCAGGCCACGGTGCGCGCGTGGCCCTGCTCGAGCCGGGCGAACTCGGCGGGACCTGCGTCAATGTCGGTTGCGTGCCGAAGAAGGCGATGTGGCTGGCGGCAGAGCTGGCCGGCAGCGTCACCCTGGCCTCGCAGCTGGGCTTCGACGTGCCGCAATCGCCGGAGCTCGACTGGCCGACCCTGGTGGCCAGCCGCCAGCGCTACATCCACGGCATCCACGCCAGCTACCGGCGGCGCCTGGACGAGGCCGGCGTGGTGCTGCTGCCCTCGCGCGGCCGGCTGCTCGACGCGCACACCGTGGAGTGCGAAGACGGTACCCGCGTGCGCGGCGCGCAGCTGCTGCTGGCCACCGGGTCGCGGCCGCGGCGGCTGGACATCCCGGGTGCGGCGCTGGCGGGCGTGTCGGACGATTTCTTCGATCTGCACGAACCGCCGGGCCATGTCGCCCTGGTCGGCGGCGGCTACATCGCCGTGGAACTGGCCGGCGTGCTGCAGGCGCTGGGCTGCCGGGTCGACGTGCTGGTGCGCGGCGAGCGCCTGCTGGGCCACGCCGACGCCGAGTTGTCCGGGCTGCTGGAGGAGAACTACCGCCAGCAGGGCATCGGCCTGCAGTTCGGCTGGGAGCTGGCCGGAATCGACGGCCGTCCAGGCGCCCTGCGGCTGCGCAGCGCGGCCGGCGTGGAGCCGGACACCTATGCGCACGTGCTCATGGCCGTCGGCCGCGAACCCAACACCGCCGGCATCGGCCTGGAGGATGCCGGCGTGGCGCTGGACGGGCGCGGCCACGTCGCGGTGGACCCATTCCAGCGCAGCAGCGTGCCGCACATCGCGGCCGTGGGCGACGTCACCGGCCGGGCGATGCTCACCCCGGTCGCGATCGCCGCCGCGCGCCGCGCGATGGACCGCGTGTTCGGCGGCCAGCCCGAGGCACGCCTGGACTACGGGCACATACCCAGCGTGGTGTTCTCGCATCCGCCGCTGGGCCAGGTCGGCCTGACCGAGGACCAGGCGCGCGAGCGCCATGGCGACGCGGCGGTGCACGTGTACCGGAGTGTCTTCCGCCCGATGCGGCAGGCCCTGGCCGACCGGCCGCGGCACAGCCTGTTCAAGCTGGTGTGCGTGGGCGGGGAGCGGCGCGTGGTGGGCCTGCACCTGCTGGGCGAGGGCGCCGACGAAATCCTGCAGGGTTTCGCGGTGGCGCTGAAGCAGGGCATCACCCTGGCCGACCTGCACGACACCGTGGCGATCCACCCCACCAGCGCCGAGGAAGTGGTGCTGATGCGCTAGGCCGGCCTCCCGCGGCTTGGCCGCGCGCTGGCGACGGCAGCGGCGGAACGGCGCATGCTGGACCCGCGCATCGCGTGACTGCCTACAATCGGGGCATGGACATCTACACCCTGCATCGCGGCAGTGCCCCACTGCTGGTCAGCCTGCCGCACGACGGCACCTTCGTGCCCGACGACATCGCCGCCCGCCTGACGCCTCAGGCGCGGCGCGTGCCCGACACCGACTGGCACATCGCGCGCCTGTACGCCTTCGCCCGCGAGCTGGGCGCTTCGATCCTGGTGCCCAGCCATTCGCGCTACGTGATCGACCTCAACCGGGGCGAGGACGACGTCTCGCTGTACCCCGGGCAGAACACCACCGGCCTGTGCCCGATCGTGCGCTTCACCGGCGAGCCGGTCTACATCGATGGCCAGGAGCCGGACGAAGGCGAGGTGCGCGCGCGGGTCGAACGCTACTGGCGCCCCTACCACGATGCGCTGCACGGCGAACTCGAGCGGCTGCATGCCGCGCATGGCCGCGTCGTGCTGTGGGAAGGGCATTCGATCCGCGGCGAACTGCCGTTCCTGTTCGAGGGCCGCCTGTCCGACCTCAACCTCGGCACCGCCGGCGGCGCCAGCGCGGGCATCGCGTTGCGCCGGCGCCTGGAGGCGGTGCTGGCCGGCCAGACGCGCTACGACTGGGTCCACAACGGCCGTTTCCGCGGCGGCCACATCACCCGGCATTACGCCGACCCGGCGCGCGGCATCCAGGCCGTGCAGCTGGAGATCAGCCAGCGCATCTACATGGACGAGGCGTCCTTCGAGTACGACGCGGCCAGGGCCGCGCAGGCGCAGGAGACGATCCGCGCGCTGCTGCTGGAGGCGCTCGTCCAGGACTGAAGCGGACGCGGCGGCGCGCCGGCCGGAGCAGGCGCGCGGCCCGCGCCCCGGTCACTGTGCCGCCGCGTCCGCCAGCAGCCGCAGTCCGAACAGCCGCGGCGTGCGCCGGTCCGCGCGCGCCACGAAGCGCACCCGGATGCCGTCCGCGCGCGCGGCGGCGGCGAGATCGGCCGGCAGGGCGATGCGGTGGCGGCGGAACTCGTCGGTGCCCGCGCCGGTCATGGCGACATGGTCCAGGACACGCCCTGCGACCTCCACGTCCATGGCCACGTTCCAGTCGCCGCCGAACAGCTCCAGCTCGATCGCCAGCGGCGCCCGTGCCGGCGGCGGGCGGCGCGCCTGCAGGCGATAGGCGAACCAGCCCGCGGCATCGCGCCAGGGGCGGCCCATGAGAGTGCCGGTGGCCGAATCCCGGCCCTCGTAGCGGTGGTCGACTTCCGGCTGCTGTTCGCCCGGTTGCACCTGGTCGAAGGTCTGCGCGTCCAGCGCCTGGCGCGCGCCCTCGGCCGCTTCGATCGCCGCCACCACGGCGGGATACTGCGCCGGGGTGGCGGTCCGCCAATAGGCCATGTAGCGCGCGTCGTGTACGCGCGAGAACGGCTCCAGCCGCAGCTGGCGGAAGCTGGCGGGCCGGATCAATGCCGCTGCGGTGAAGGTGAGCGGTTCGCCGGCCACGGGCCGGATCTGCGCCGCCAGCGCCTCGCGTTCGCCCACCAGCATCGGCGCGCCGTCCAGTGGCAGGTACGGACCGGGCGCGATATGGCTGCCGCGACCGTCGTCGGCCACCAGGCCCCCGGTCGCCTCCTCGCCCGTGCGCGCGGCCAGCATCAGCGGCCCGTGCATCACCGCCACCCAGTCCGAGCCGTCGGGCAGCCCCTCGATCCGTGTCGTCATCGGAAGCTCGATGCGGACCTCGTCACCGTCGCGCCAGGTGCGTGTGATCGACGCCAGGCTGCCGGGCGTCGAATCCAGTGCCCAGCGCCTGCCCTTGACGTGCACCTCCAGCGGGTCCCGCAGCCACTGTGGATGGCGCAGCTGCAGGCTGAAGGTCTGCGGGCGCTCGAGCCGCAGCTGCAGGCGGCTGCGCGGCTCCTCCGGGAAGGCCGTGTCCTGTCGCAGCGTGAGGCCGCGCTCGCGCCAGTGCAGGGTCGAGGCGATGTAAAGGTTCACCGCCAGCGCATCCCCGCCGCGGGCATACACGAAGGCGCCGTGGCGGCCGTGGTTCTCCATGCCGGTGCCCACGCAACACCAGAAGCACTGCTCCGGCTGCGAATACACCCGGTAATGGCGCGGGCGGACGGGGGTGAAGTAGACCAGCCCGCCGTGTTTCGGGTGCTGGGTGGAGAGGATGTGGTTGAACAGCACCCGCTCCTGGAATTCCGGGTAGCGCGGATCGGGCGCCAGCCGGTGCAGCAGCGCGGTCAGGCGCAGCATGTTGTAGCTGTTGCAGGTTTCCGGCCCCTCGCGCGAGGCCAGCATCGGACCGAAGTCGTCGGCCGGATGGAAATGTTCGCGCGCGCTGTTGCCGCCGAAGGCCACGCTGCGCCGCAGCGCCACCGTCTCCCAGAAAAACCGCGCCGCCTCGATCCAGGCCGGCTCGTCGTCGAGCTCGCCGATGCGGGCGAACCCGATCACCTTCGGGATCTGGGTGTTCGCGTGCAGGCCGTCGAGCCGGTCCTCGCGGCGCAGCAGCGGTTCCAGGATGGCGTGGTGGCAGAAGCGCCGCGCCAGCGCCAGGTAGCGCCGCTGCCCGGTGATGGCGTACACGTCGGCCAGCACCTCGTTCATGCCGCCGTGCTCGGTGTCGAGGATGCGCTGCAGCTGGGCGTCGTCCAGGCGCGCGACCAGGCGGTCGCACCAGTCGGCGAAGCGCACCAGCAAGTCGAGCGCCTGGTCGTTGCCGGCGACCAGGTGGGCGTCGCGCAGCCCGGCGTACATTTTGTGCAGGTTGTAGAACGGCACCCAGGCGCCGTCGAGCGAGAACGCCTCGGCCTGGAACTCGCCCGACGCGATCCGGTTCCACAGCCGCCGTCCGTTCGGCACGCCGCCCAGGTAGCCGTCGCCGTTGGCCTGCTGCACCGCCGCCAGCGCGTCGACCATCGCATCGAGCCGCTGCCGCATCGCCTCGTCGCCCTGCGCGGCCTGCTGCGCCAGCGCCGACAGGTAATGGCCGGCGGTATGGCCGTCCAGGCCCATCGACTCCCAGTTCGGGTACTTCGCCGCGGGCGAGGGCAGGCCTGCCTCGATGCGGTAGGGCGCGAGCAGGCGATCGACGTCGAGCGCGGCGAGGTAGCGCCGGTTGAGCGCGTGCGCGTGGGCGAAGGGACCGGCGTCCAGGCGCACGTCGGCCAGCGCGAACGGCTGCGCGGCCAAGGCGGGCGAGGCTGCGGCGAAGGCGGGCACGGCCGATGCGGCCGGCAACAGCGCGGTTGAGGTGGCTGCGGCCAGGAAGCGGCGACGGTCTGGCGATGCAAGCGCGCGGGACATGGGCGGCTCCTGCGGGTGAAGGAACGGCATCACCGGCGACCTTGCAGGAGCGGCTTCAGCCGCGACCAGGCATCCGGCAGCCTGCGAATCCGATCGGCCGGTCGCGGCTGACGCCGCCCCTGCACGAGGGTGGCGGGGTCAGTGCGAATCGCCGGCCACGGTATCGCCGCTGCCGCCGACCAGGAAGTCGAGGTCGGCGCCCAGGTGGGCCTGCTGCACGTGGTCGACATAGAGCTTGTTCCAGCCGCGCGCCGGCGCCGGCGGCGGCGTCCATTCGGCGCGGCGGCGCGCAAGTTCGTCGTCGGCCACGCCCAGGTTCAGGCGCCGGCCGGGAACGTCGAGCTCGATCACGTCTCCCTCGCGCACCAGCGCCAGCGGTCCGCCGGCCGCGGCCTCGGGCGAGACATGCAGGACCACGGTGCCGTAGGCGGTGCCGCTCATGCGCGCGTCGGAAATGCGCACCAGATCGGTCACGCCCTGGCGCAGCAGCTTCGGCGGCAGTGGCATGTTGCCCACCTCGGCCATGCCCGGATAGCCGCGCGGCCCGCAGTTCTTCAGCACCAGGATGCTGTCGGCGTCGACCTCCAGCGCCTCGTCGTCGATGCGCGCCTTGAAATCGTCGATGTCCTCGAACACCACCGCGCGGCCGCGATGGCGCAGCAGGTGGGGCGACGCGGCGGACGGCTTGATCACCGCGCCGTCGGGCGCGAGGTTGCCGCGCAGCACGGCAATGCCGGCCCCGGGCCGCAGCGGTTCGGCCAGCGGCCGGATCACGTCCTGGTTCCAGCACGGCGCATCGGCGATGTTCTCGCCCAGGGTGCGGCCGTTGACGGTCATCGCGTCCAGGTCGAGGTGCGCGGAAATCTCGCGCAGCGCCGCGGGCAGGCCGCCGGCGTAGTAGAAATCCTCCATCAGGTACTGGCCCGACGGCTTGAGGTTGACCAGGCAGGGCAGGCGCGAACCGATCTCGTCCCAGTCCGCCAGGCTCAGCTCGACCCCGAGCCGTCCGGCGATGGCCAGCAGGTGGATCACCGCATTGGTCGAACCGCCGATCGCCGCATTGGCCCGGATCGCGTTGGCGAAGGCCTGGCGGGTGAGCACCTTCGACATGCGCAGGTCCTCGCGCACCATCTCCACCGCGCGCCTGCCCGACAGGTGTGCCAGGCGGAAGCGTCGCGCGTCGACCGCGGGAATGGCCGCGTTCTCCGGCAGCGACATGCCCATCGCCTCGACCATGCAGGCCATCGTCGACGCGGTGCCCATGGTCATGCAGCTGCCCTTGGAGCGCTGCATGCAGGCCTCGGCCTCGTTGAATTCCTCCTGGCTGAGCGTGCCGGCGCGCACCATTTCCGACATCTCGATCACGCCCGTGCCCGAGCCGACCGGCTTGCCGCGCCAGTTGCCCGACAGCGACGGGCCGCCGGAGATGCCAATGGTCGGCAGGTCCACGCTGGCCGCGCCCATCAACAGCGAGGGCGTGGTCTTGTCGCAGCCCATCAGCAGCACCACGCCGTCGATGGGATTGGCGCGGATCGATTCCTCCACGTCCATCGAGGCGAGGTTGCGGTAGAGCATCGCGGTGGGGCGGATCTGGGTTTCGCCCAGCGACATCACCGGGAATTCCAGCGGCAGGCCGCCGGCCTCGTACACGCCGCGCTTGACGTGCTCGGCCAGCTCGCGGAACGAGCTGTTGCAGGGCGTGAGTTCCGACCAGGTGTTGCAGATGCCGATCACCGGGCGGCCGTCGAACATCTCGTGCGGCAGGCCCAGGCCCTTGAGCCAGCTGCGGTAATAGAAGCCCTGCTTGCCGTCGCGGCCGAACCACTCCTGGCTGCGGCGTCGGGGTTTGCGGGGTTCGCTCATGCGCTGGGGGCTCCTGCCCGGGTGGGATGGGGCGCGCAGCGGGAAATCTCCGCGCCTGCCGGACGATGCTAGCGGTGCGGGCACGAAGGCAAAAATAGCAATCGCGCCCGCTCACATACCCGTACCGCTATCGCTCCTGCACCGGACGCGCGCCGGCGCGGCGCGGCGCCGCGCGCGGCGAAGGATAGAGGTCGGCCGCGACCGCCTTGAGCGTGGCCAGCGCGTTGCCGGCCGCGGGCGAGAGCAGCCAGTCGCGGCGGGTGATGAAACCGAACGAATCCATCCGGCACGACAGCTCCACCGGCACGATCGCCACCATGCCGTGGGCGGCGTAGTGGCGGGCCACGTCGACCGGCACCACCGCGAGCTGGTCGCCGTCCTGCAGCAGCCGCGGCACCAGCACCAGGGCCGTGGTCGCCAGCACCCGGACCGGCGGGGCCAGGCCCGCGTTCTGGAACATCAGTTCGAAGCGGTGCCGCAGGACGCTGCCGTCGGGCGGTACCACCCAGGCCAGTTCCGCCAGTTCGGCCAGCGTCGGCCGGCGCCGGGCCAGCAGCGGATGGCCGGGGCGGGCGATCGCGCACACCTCCTCCTCGGCCACCGGCTCGTAGTGCAGGTTGCGCCGGTCGTGGCGCGGGAACAGGCGCCCGATCATCAGGTCGATGCGGTTCTGCGAGAGCTGCTCGAGCAGCACGTCGCTGCTCTCCACCAGCACGGACACGCGCAGGTCGGGGTGCTCGCGCTCGAGCCGGGCCAGCGCCGGCGGCACCAGTGTCATGGCCGGGCCGGCGATCGCGCCGATCGCCACCTGGCCGGCGTGGCCGGCCTTGAGTGCCTCGATCTCGGCCCCGGCCTCGCCCAGGCTGGACAGGGCGATGCGCGCGTGGCGGATCATGCTCTCGCCGTACCAGGTCGCGCGCATGCCGCGCGGCAGGCGCTCGAACAGCTGCACGCCGATCAGGTCTTCCAGGTCCTTGAGCAGCTTGGAGGCCGCCGGCTGCGACATGTTCATCGATTCGGCCGCGCGATGGATGTTGCCGTGCTCCTCGATCGCGATCAGCAGCAGCAGCTGGCGCGTCTTGAGCCGTGCGCGGATGTACCAGGGAGGTGCGGGCACGGAAGCGGTTCCTCCATAACAGGTTCGTTATGGATTATGTCGTTTCCTGCCGATGTTGCATATCCATTCGGCGGCCGGCAACGCGGCTTCGCCGGCGGCCACCGGACGCCCGCGCCGACGAGGCATTCCATTCGGCCCGGTTGCCATTGCAAATGCGGGATGGCGGCCCGCCGCGGCCGGCGCCTATGCTGCGGCGCGCATCGGCCGCCGCGCCGGACTGGACCTGGACCCGTGGAAACGACTCGATTGTTCGGCCGCCTGGACGACGGGCGCGCAGTGCACGCCCACCACCTGCAGGGCGACGGCGGGGTGTCGGCGCAGGTACTCGACCTGGGCGGAATCCTCGCGCGCCTGACCGTGCCGGGGGCGGACGGGCCGGCCGACATCGTGCTTGGGCTGGACGACGCGGGCGCGTATTTCGCCAACCCGGCCTACCTGGGGGTGCTGGTCGGGCGCTTCGGCAACCGCATCGGCGGTGCGCGCTTCGCGCTCGAAGGCAACGATTACCGGCTCTCCGCGAACGAGGGCCGCAACCACCTGCACGGCGGCATGCTCGGCTTCGGCCGGCGGGTGTGGGAGGTGGTCGGGCGCGCGCCGGAGGCGCTGGATCTGCGCTACCGCTCGCCCGACGGGGAAGAGGGGTATCCGGGCAACCTCGAGGTGCGCGCCAGCTACCGGGTCGAGGGTGCGTCGCTGCGGCTGGTGTTCGAGGCCCGCGCCGATGCGCCCACGCCGTTCAACCCCACCCACCATCCCTATTTCAACCTCGCCGGGGATCCGGCGGTTCCAGCGTCCGCACAGTGGCTGCAGGTGCCCGTGGCCGGCTTCCTGCCGGTGGCCGACGACCTGATCCCGCTGGGAGAGGTCGCCCCGGCCGCCGGCACGCCCTTCGACTTTCGCGCGCCGGCCAGCCTGGATGCGCGGCTGGCCATGGGGCATCCGCAGCTGCGCCTGGCGGGCGGCTTCGACCACTGCCTGGTGCTGGAGCCGGGGCGCGGTGTCGCCGCGGCGCTGTACTCCCCGCACAGCGGCGTGGCGATGCGCATCGACTGCGATGCGCCGGCGCTGCAGCTCTACGGTGGCCAGGGCCTGCCTGCGCAGCACCCCGGACTCGGCCACGGCCTGTGCCTGGAGCCGCAGGACTTCCCCGATGCCCCCAACCAGCCGCGGTTCCCGGATGCGATCCTGCGCCCCGGCACCAGCTACCGCCGCGAAATCGCCTACCGCTTCGCCTGCCCCGGGCGCGAGCGGCCCTGGGACGAGGTCGCCGCGGCGCTGGAGCTCGCCTGACCCAGCACAAAACGTCGCAGCCAGCGCCTGCGCGCCGCCGCTGCGCCTTAGTGGAGAACCCATCCGTGGCAAGCATCAATCTCGCGCTCGTCGGCATCGGCAAGATCGTGCGCGACCAGCACCTCCCGGCCGTGGCCGGCAATCCCGACTTCCGCCTGGTCGCGGCGGCCAGCCGCAACGGCCGGGTGGAGGGCATCGACAATTTCGCCAGCATCGGCGGGATGCTTGCCGCGGTGCCGTCGATCGACGCGGTCGCCCTGTGCATGCCGCCGCAGTACCGCTACGCGGCCGCGGTGCAGGCGCTCGAGGCCGGCAAGCACGTGTTCCTGGAGAAGCCGCCAGGGGCGACGCTGTCGGAGGTCGAGGACCTCGCGGCGCTGGCCGATGCCAGGGGCGTGTCGCTGTTCGCCAGCTGGCATTCGCGCTACGCCCCGGCGGTGGAGGCGGCGCGGGAGTTCCTGGCCGGCACCCGCATCCGGTCCATGCGGGTGGCCTGGAAGGAGGACGTGCGCCACTGGCATCCGGGCCAGGCCTGGATCTGGCAGCCCGGCGGCCTGGGCGTGTTCGATCCGGGCATCAACGCGCTCTCCATCGTCACCCGGATCCTG
>Ga0079224_100007438_pt1 | contig 14705 bp, 9 predicted proteins | sample Stecom2015_FD_80414 | JGI IMG/M metagenome (GOLD analysis project Ga0079224, IMG submission 80414) | Agricultural soil microbial communities from Utah to study Nitrogen management - Steer compost 2015 | ecosystem: Environmental > Terrestrial > Soil > Agricultural land | place: USA: Utah...
CCGGCGGCCCGCCTCTCGCGGGCCGCCGTACGGTGTGACCTCAGGACTTGCGCTTCCCGTACCACCCCTCGGCCACGGACACGCCCACGGCGGCCAGCGCGACCTGGATGCCGATCTCGATCCAGTCGATGCCCCGGGTGTCCGCCACCCCCAGCACACCGGCCAGGGCGGTGCCGATCAGCGCGGCCACGATGCCCACGACGATGGTCAGCCAGACGGGCAGATGCTGGCGTCCGGGCAGGACGAGCCGCCCGAGAACACCGATGATCGCGCCGATGATGAGTGCTGAGATGATTCCGGTGATCGCCACGTGGCCGCTCCCGCAGTCGTTTTGTCTTGATCAGTCCAACGAGCGCGCCGCGCGGCCGGTTCCCGGTCAGCGGCCGTGCCGGCGACGGAAGTCGGCCAGGCTCTCACGGTAGAAGGCCAGATCCTTTTCCAGCTTCCGCCTGGTGAGCCGGTGGGGCTCCGATTCGCGCAGCGACCTGCCCGCCGGAGTCCAGAAGTCGTCCGGGACCAGTTCGTCCTCACCGCCGGGGAAGAACTTCAGCGCCTCGGCGACGGCCTCGGCGGCGAACCGCCAGCCGGAGGCGACCTCGTCGAACCTTTCGGCACTCGACGGGTCGGCCGCGAAGTAGAGCGCGCCCTCCAGGGCCCGCCTCGCGTACGTGGTCGCCACGAGCACCCACTGGCCGGGGTCGATCAGCTCCGACAGGCCCGCGCCGAAGATCAGGTCCTGCTCCCTGGCCCACGCCTCGGACTCGCGCGGCACGAGCACCTCGACGTCGCCCAGGCGCACCATCCAGCCGTCCTCTACCTCCTCGGTCACCGCGTCCTGGGACCCGCCGCCCAGATCGAGGTAGACGAACGCCTCCACGAGCGTGCGCGCGAGACCCGGCTCAGGCATGACGGACCGCCAGCTCCTGGTAGGTGTCCTTGACGACCAGCAGCCGGTCGAGCGCGAACCGGCCGGGCTCGGCCGCGCGCACCTGCCGCCCCCGCTCGGACCAGAACCCGTCGTCGGGCACGGCGTCCGCGCCGGCCGGCACGAACTTGACCACCTCCGCCACGGCCGCGGTCGCGACCCGCAGCGCCCGCTCGGCCTCGGCCGGGTCGTCGACCGGCACATTGCCCGCCGACAGGTCGGCCACCCACATCCACTCGCCCGCGTCCAGCAGCTCCGACGGCTCGGGCCCGCCGAACGTCGGGTAGCCGGCCGGCATCACCGGGCGTTCCGGCAGCCCGAACAGGTACTCCCTGGGGGCGGCGCACTCCTCGCAGCTGCCGGAGTAGAGGTTGACCAGCTCACCCTCCACACTGACCAGCCCGCTGCTCCAGGTGGTCTCCGCCGACCCGCAGGCACACGGGTGCAGATCGAGGTAGAGGTGCGCCTCGTCTCTAGTCCTCGCCACCGCGAACGCCATCGCCGTCCTCTCCCTCGGGGGTTCCCATCATGCCGGAGCCCGGTGGCCCCGCTCACGCCCGCACCGCACCGGTCGCCTCCCGTGGCCCGTTCGGTGCTGCGCTGGTCGTCTCCGCCTCCTGAGGTCCGTCTGGTGCCGCGGCGTGGCCGCAGACGCACGGAGCGCCCTCCGGGCAGCGGCACGGCTCTTCGGGCGGGTACCAGCCGGTGGTGTTCGCGAGCGTCCTGAGCCTGCGCAGGAGCGCGGCCCGGTCGACGGGACGGGGCCCGTCCGCGAGGACGGCGAGCTCGGCCGCCACTGGCTCGGGGAGGAGCCGCAGCACCTCCGGCCGGGCGGAGGTCACCAGGTCGTACAGCACGCCCAGCCGCCCGGCGCGCTGTGCCTCGGTGGCCGCCCGCACCTGCCGGACAGCCTCGTGCAGCTCCGCCAGCGCCGCCTGGTCCGCCGCCGCTTCGCCGCGGGCCCGCGCGATCGCCCCCGCGGCCGCCGCGGCGGCGGCGCGCTCGTTCGCGCCGATCGTGAGCCGCCCGTCCACGTGGAACGTGAGCGCCCCCCGCTCCGGCGCGTCGCCCTGCCCCGGCGTGTCGCGCTGTCCCAGGGTGTCGTGCTGTCCAGGCGTGTCGCCTTGGCCGGGTGTGCCGCCCTGCCCCAGGGCGTCGCGCTGTCCCGGCGTGTCGTGCTGTCCCGGCGTGTCGCCCTGGCCGGGCGTGCGGCGCTGTTCGGGGACGGAGGTGTGGCCGGGTGCGGTGGCCACGGGAGGACGGACATGGACGGGGATGGGCGGGCGGCCGGGGAGGACGATGTCCAGGACGCCCGGCCCGCGCGGCTCGGCGCGGGCGCCCATGAGGGCGGCGGTCCGCTCGACGGCGGCGGTCGCGGCCGCCTCGGGGAGCGGCTGCGGGCGGCTGCTCGCCACGGCCGTCGCCCCGTCGTTGAGCAGGGCGTCGATCCTGTTCAGCGACACCGGGACGGCGGTGCGTGAGCCCGTGCCCCAGGGAGGCGGGGGCGGCGGGTGACCCCGCCGTTCGAGGTCGGCCGCGATGGCGTCGATCGCGTCGGCCAAGGTCTCCCGGACATCCGGGGCGGTGGCCGCGAGCCATTTGCGCGCCAGGTGGGCGTGCTCGTTCTGGCGGGGGACCAGGCACAGGTCGTCGCCTTCCCGAGGGGACGAGGACTCCCTGATCACTCCCTGCGGCGCGCCGGCCTCGACTGCGGCGGCCTCCTGCATGACGTGTGAGAGCTCGTGCACCAGGACCGACGACACCACGTCCGGGTGGATCCGCTGCCAGAGGCGTACGAGGTGCGGGTCCTCGGGTGTGCCCGCGCGTGCCTCCGTGGTGCCGTTGAGCCCCGCTCCCGGGTCTTCGATCAGCACCCGGACGTGCTGGTCGGGCGCGGCCGGGGACTGGACGGTCAGCAGGTCGCCGGAGGTCCAGGACACGTGCACGGCCTCGCCCAGGTCGCCCGCGAGCAGCTCCAGCCCGCGCACCTCGGCCAAGGTCAGGTCCGGGTCCCCGCCGGGCCGCCCCGCCCTGTCGAAGATCGTGCCCTCCAAGGCGGGGGAGGGCGAGCCGCCGCCGGCGAACCCCTGGGCGGTGGTTCCGCCCACCCCGGTCTGCGACTCCGCCCGCGCGGCGGGCCAGGCCGGTTCGCCCTGACTGAGCTCCTCGACGCCGAGCTCGGCCAGGACCTGCTGGGTGAAGGTGCCGGTCACCGTGGAGTTCATGAAGACATGGCGCAGGTCGAGGCCGGCCTGGACGGCCGCGTCCAGCGCGGCGGGGGACAGGGACGCCAGCGCCTCGGCGAACCCCCCGTCCGGTTCCTCGCTGTGCACGCTGCCGTCGGGCGCGGCCACGTACCGGTGGACCACGTCCCCCTCCTGGACCTCCACGCGCACGGGCCTGCCGCGTTCGCGCGCCTCGAGACGCGCGTCCCACACCGCCTCGGCCAGGCTCTCGCGGCCGGGGGCCGGGCTGATGTCGTCCACCCGCGATCCCGGATCGACGGGGGGCGCGAGCCGCACGTCGCGCTCCATCCGGTCCGTCAGCTCCTGGAGCTCCCGCGCGGAGAGCGTCACGTCCACCGTGCCCTGCGCGGCGCCGGGCCGGAGCACGGGATCGCCGACGACGCTCTCGTCACGGCCCCGCAGCAAGGCCACGAACTCGAAGATGACGTCGTAGTCCACCCTGAGCCGGACGGTGTAGAGGGGGTCCCCGTCGGTGAACTCGCTGCGCTCGCGGCGGGCCGCGTGGTGGTCGGTCACGCTCTCCGCGGACTGCTCTCGGGCCCGCACGCCGCCGCTGAGCCCGGATCCGGCGTCGTCCCAGCCGGCGCTCACCCCGAGAGGCCGCACGCGGCTCCGGGAGACGGTGACGTTCTGGCCGTCGGCCTTCCTGTCGACCTCCCCCTTCTCCCCGTCGAACGGCCCGGCGACGATGGTGAGGTCCGACAGGCGGGCCCGGATCGTGACCTTGACGCCCTGGTTCTTGAAGCCCAGCCTGGACACCCGCAGGACCTGGCCGACGGGGCCCGTCCGCTGCTCGAAGGCGGTCTGCGAGGCGGATAGCGACAGCCGCTTGGCCAGCTCGTACCGGCGCTCCTCCACGGCGTTGCGGCCGATCATCTTCGTCAGCTGATCGTGGACGACCTCGAAGAGCGTCGGCCCGTTAGGGTCCTCCCGCAGAGTCTCCGTATAGAAACCGGGCCGCAGCTCGGCCTGGCGCGGGTCGGACACCATGCCGACCTGCCCCGGATCCTCGTGGGCGGGCCGTGTCATGCCGGTCGGGATGCGCCGCACCAGGGAGGCTCGGTAGGTGACGGGAGGGCTGGTTCTGGGCCCGCGCCTGGGCCCGTCCGTAAGCGTGCGCCGCACCGCGCCCGGATGCACCGGCCTGCGGGTGACCTCGATGACCAGCTTCATGTCCTGCCGCACCCGGTCGAGCCCGAGGAACAGGCCCTGCCGTTGCAGCCGTGTTGCCTGCTGATTGGTCGAGGCCGAGTAGCCGCGGCCCCGGTCGGTCGACAGCCCCACTCCCTGGCCGTCGCCGTTGTTGCCGTCGCCGTAATCCAGTCCCGCGGAGTAGGAGCCGTTCCACGACTCCGCATGGGATCCGTCGAGGTAGCTGTAGAGCTGGTTGATGACGCCGGCTTCATGCGTGCGCGAGAGGAATTCGGCCTTGCGGGAGTCGCCGTCGTCGTCGTACTCCAGCCGGACCTTGACCGTCACCTCCTCGGCCTGCGCGACATGCGGGCCGGACTGCACGTGATAGCTCTTCTCGTAGCCGTTCCGCGACCACATGTCGTTGACGTGGATCCGCGCGGCGTCCGAGGAGAAGTCGACGCGCACCTCTTCCGCCACGTTGGGGCTGCCGTCCAGGGCCCCGGGGGCCGCGTCGCGCAGGGCCCCCAGCACGGCGTCCAGGATCTCGACCCGGCCGCCGTCCGCGTCGGTCAGAGTGAGGGACTCGGTCGCGCCCACGCCGACCGAACTCTCGAACGCCGGTCCCAGCACCACGTCCTTGGCGCGTTCGAGCGCCTCGTTCGCCCTGCTCAGCGTCCGGCCGAACCGCTCCTCGGCAGTCGCGTGCGGGGATGTGCCCTTGGCCTTGCGGAGCCCGGTCAGCTCCATGAGTTTGGCCGACAGCCTTTCCGGAGTGTGCGCGTCGGCGTAGGACACGTCCTCTCCGGCCGCTCTCGCCTCGGCCACATCCTTGACGTACTGCTGGACGAGGGGCACGGCGACGCTCTGGTCCAGGGTCAGGCTGCCGTTGAGCATGCGCTCGATCGCGTCCCTCACCAGGGTTCCCGGCAGGTCGAGCTCGCCGTCCCCGTACATGAGCAGCGCGTCGTGCTCGGGGAGCGAGAACAGCGCGCTGCCCTTCGCGTTGTCCGTCTTCTCCCTGCCGATAGGGATCCGGTCCTCGGTCGGCGTGCCTTCCGCCACGCTCTCGGAGCCGGTCAGGGTGAGGTCCACCGCGGCTCGGACGATGTACTGGCGGCCGAACTCGATCGTGAGCTCTTCCCTCCCCCAGATGTCGAGGATCGAGGTCGACTCGGAGGTGCCCCGGGAGCTGGCCGGTCCCGAGATCGTGCCGCTGTCACTCGTCGTCCCGTTGTCTTCGTCGACGTCGACGTCGCCGAACGTCCTGGAGCCGCCGACGGAGGTGCCGGTGGACCCGCCCCAGGACACGCCCGCGCTGCCGAGCCCGAACAGAATGTCGCCGTTCACCTGGTCCACGACTCCCACCACGGAGGCGTCGCGGATCTTCCCCGAGACCGAGAGCGACGACCGGACGGGCACGCCCTGGGCGCGCACCGCGAGGTTCGTGACGATCGGCCGGGTCAGCAGCTTGGCGTGGGAGACCAGGTTCCGCACGTTGAGCACCGACGCGATCTTCTGGAAGGCGACCGAGTCCTCACGCATGCCCTGCGGCAGCACCTGCCTGGCAGCCATCAGCACGTACGGCACGTCCATGTGCAGCAGCTTCAGCCTGGACCGCAGCCGGTCGGAGACCTCGCCGAGAGGCGCCGGCGGGGTGGCGTCGGACGGGGGCAGGAGGTCCGCGGAGAAGAGCAGCCTCGCGCTCCCCGGGCCGGTCGCGAGGAGGGTCGGCGCCCCGTCGGACAGCATCTCGGCCTTCAGCCGGTGAGGCACCGAGAAGATCGCGGTGTGGCCGCCGTTCTCCTGGAGCGTCACCACGTTGACCGTGCCGCCGGCGCTGGATCCCACCGTACGGGTGTGCCGGCCGCCGCCGCCGGACTTGACCCCGTGGGAGAACCCCTCCTGGCCCTCTGCGGGGCCGTCGCTCAGGGAGGCAGACCCGTCCCCAGCGTAGGTCCTGGACCGGCTGATGGCCCGGGCCGCGGTGTCGGAGCCGATGTCCAGGTTGACCACCGTCTCCGTTTCGGTGTGGCCGAGGTAATCGGACCTGCCCAGGCTCTGTTCCAGCGAGATGCGCATGACGAAGTGCTCGGGTGCGCTGTTGACGCGGTGCCGTACCAGGTCGAGGAGGATGCCGTCCTGCGCCAGCGAGTCGTACGCGCTCCGGATCCGGTGCTCCGACAGTTGCTCGGTGACCTCCTGGAGGTTGAGGATCTGGGTGGCGCGGGCGAGCTTGGACCTGGCGTACTGCGGCTCCCCGTTCACCATCTCCGGGATGAGACCTCGCTTCGCGAGCTGCTCCAGAACCTGGGCCCGGAACTGGTCCAGCCCTTCGATGTCCTGGACCAGAGCGGGGCCCGCGCCGCGCATCCGGTTCGGGCCTTCGCCGAGCCACTCGGGCAGTTCGGGCTTGCGGCCCGGGATCGGCTCGGGCCGCGGATCGCCGCGCAGCACCTGGTTGCCGTCCGCGTCGACGACCGGCTGACCGTCCCGGTACACCAGGGCGTCGCTGCCGACGGGCAGGCCGAAACGGTAGGCGGCCGACTCCCGCATGCTCACGGTCGCCCTGCCGAAGACCGTCGGCAGCGTGACGGGCGGTTTGCCGAACTCCTCCACCACGAACGTGGTCTCCAGAGCCAGCCGATACGCCTGCATGGGGCTGGTCTTCCTGTGCACGCTCGGGTGGATCGCCTGCATGCCGGCGGTGGCCGAGTACGTCCGCGCCGCCGACCTCGACCCCGTCAGGCTGGGGCCGATGTCAGGGCTGTAATCGAAGGGGCCGTTGACGTCCTCCAGGACGGGGTGTTTGATGCCGACCGAGGCTTTCGCCTCAAGGCTCCCCCCTGACGACGTCCCGCCAGGCGCGGCGACGAAGTCGACGAGGACCTCTTCCTCCCACTGCTCGGCGGTCGCCCCGCCCAGCGGCTCGCTCAGCACAAGCACGACTTTGGTCTCGGCGCGCACCCTCGCGTGCGGCCGGCCGTCCTTCATGAAGACCCGTTCGAGACCGTTCTGGGCATCCCGCAGGCGGTGCGGCAGCTCGTCGGCGATGAACGCGTGCAGCTGCTGCCGGGCGACGGTGCCGACCTTGGCGTAGTCGCCGCCGAGCCGGGCCGCGATCGTGTCGAACGTGTCGCCCAGGTGCGACATGTGGTGGACCACGTGGTTGGGGAGCCTGCTGTCGCGCTGCTGGTCGCTGATCCAGGTCAGCTTGCGGGGCGGCTGGTCGGTGTACGAGTGCGAGACCCAGATGCGCTGGCCGCCGGGATCCCCGGGAGCACCCGAGTTCACCACGGTGGTGTCCCGCCAGCCCTCCGGCTCCCCGGTGCGGATCTCCACCGTCCACGACGCGGCGGCGTCGAACATCAGCGACTCGCTCCGGTTGTCCGCGACGGAACCGCCCTGCGCGTACATGCCCGCGCCGCCCGTCGCCGAGCGCTGGCGGCCGGAGGAAACCCCGACGCTGACCCCCAGAATCTCGGTCACGGTCCGGTACCACTCGCCCTCCGGCATGGCCTTGGCCAGCACCCGGGTGTCGAAGCCGCCGGACATGCCGCCGCTGCTCGCCTCGGTGGCGCTGATCGTCCGGGCCGCCTGGAAGAAGTGGCCCACCATCATCTCCGACGCCGTCACGCCGGGGTCGAGGACTTCGGCCAGGTCGCTGAGGGTGAGCCGGAACCGCAGCTCCGCCGCCGTGTCGCCGTGGCCCACGCGCAGCACGACGCCGTCGGGGGAGACGACCTTGTGGAAGTCGGCCCGCAGGGCGCGTTCCAGCCCGTCGGAGGTGTACCGGAATTCCGCGCCGTTGCGCTCCAGCATCTCGTTGACGGCGGTGGTCAGGGCGGACCGGTGGGCCAGCCCGTCCGTCGGCATGACCGTGGGCAGGGCGTCGATCCGCGGCAGCGCCGCTTCCAGCGCCTTCAGGTACTCCCGGTGCTGCTCGGCCGCCTGGGTCGTGAGCCAGCCGGCGACGTCGGTCATGCTGACCGCTCCCGGCTGGGTCGGCAGGCCGCTCTGCCTCATCGCGTACAGGACCCGCTCGTACGCTTCCCTGGTCTCTTGGGCCTGCTTCAGCGCGGGGCCGTACGCCTCGGCGATCCTGAGGTACCGCGCCCGCGCGGCGAAGTGATTCTGCTGCTCCCGCCGGGCCTTCCTGGCCCGCTCGAAACGGCCCTGGTCGTGCTTGGCCTTCGCCCGGCGCGCCTTCTTGCGGGCCTTGGCGGCCTCCTTGTGAGCCTGTCTCGCGCTCTCCTTCTTCGCCTCGATCTGCTGGACGATGTGCTGCTCCGAGCGGATCAGGGCGTCGACGATCGCCTGGATCTCCGACTGGGACGGTCGCGGGCCCGGCAGGGGCGGCGCGTGCGGCTGCCGGACCGCTTGCGAGGCGGCCCACGGCGGCTCGGACGCGGACTGTCCCCGGGCGTTCAGCTCGCGGGCCAGGCCGTCGAGGTCCACCGCGATGAGCCGCTTCTCCGGCATGCTCTGGGCCTGGTCCCACTTGTCCGCCAGCATCGCCAGCTCGTTGAGCTTGGCGGTCACGCAGTGGTCCTGCGTCCTCTCGGCCCTGCGGCGGCGCAGGACGCCCCGGCCGTGATCCGGCTGCGCCGCCTGCAGCGCGTCGGTGATCTCGTGCAGCCAGACCCTGGCCAGCTGGTCGGAGGCGACGCGCGGGTTGAAGCGGACCACATACGGGTTCTCCGCGGTGCCCCCCTTCTCGGTGCCCTTCTTCTCGTTGAGGAGGGTCTCCGCCATCAGGTCGGGGTTGACGCCGCCGATGACGGGGCGGAAGTGCCGGGTCCCGTCCGTGGTGCGCACCAGCAGCGTGCTTCCGTCCTGAGACCAGGTCCAGTCCGTCACGGTCCCGTCGAGGAAGTACGAGGCGAGCAGCTCGTCGGTGGCCGCGCGCACCTCGTCGACGGTGAGGTCGGGGCCTTGGCGGCCGTCGGTCACATACCTGGTGCCGGGGACGGGTCTCGACGTGACCGTCCCGGGCCTGCTCGTGTAGACGACGGCGGTCTCGGGGCCGGAAGGCTGCCCGGGGGTGGCGGCAGGGGCGGGGGCGGAAGGCTGGCCGTGGGTGGTGGCGGAGGCCGGGGCGGCAGCCTGGCTGGTGGCCGTCGCGCTGTCGGCGGTCTCCGTGCGGTGCTCCGGGTTCTGCGGCGTCGCCGGGGCGGCGGGGTCGGGAGTGGCGTCCGCCCGGGCGGTGGGCTCCGCGTCGGCGCGGACGTCGCCCGGCGCCGGCTGCTCGGCCGTACTGGCGGTCTGCCCCCGCTGGTCGGTCTGTGGCGCCGGGTCGGTGGGGTTGCTGTTCTGCGGGGATGAGTCGGCGGTGCCGCTGTTGTGTGGTGCCGGGTCGGCGTTCTCGGAGGTCGGGGTGTTCTCGTTCTGGGCCGCCGGAGTGGTGTTGCTCTGGGGGGCGCTCGTGGTCTGCGGGCTCTGCGCGGCGGCGGGGTCCTGCCGCTGCGCGGGCTCGTTCGTACGGCTGGACTCGGTGCGGTTCCGCTCCGGATCGGCGGACGGCTCGCGGGTGGCGGGGTCGGGGGCGGTTCTGGAGGAGCGCCCGGGCCGCCCGTCCGCCTGGTCGCCGGGCTCCGGCGTCGGCGGGGTGCGGCGCCGGGTGGGGTCGGCGTCCGGAGCCGTAGCGGAGCCGCTCGCCCTCGTGGAACTCCCGTGGGCCGAAGGGCTGCCGGTCCGCGCGGCGTCGCCCGTACGGACCGGTCCGCCGTCCGGTCCGCCGGTGGGGCCGCCGCTCGTCGGGTTGCCGCCCGCGCCCTGGCCGGGATCGCCGGAGGCGCGCATGGCGTCGGTGCGGGCGGCGGCGTCGTACGCGGACGCCAGCGTGGACACCGGGCTGGCCAGCGCGGAGTAGACGTCGGGGTTGAACGGGCTGATCGTCCCGGTCCGTCCCGCGCCGCCGAGGAACCCGCCCATGAGCGCATCCGCCGTGAACGGGTTCTGCCACTGGCCGTAGACGGCGCCGTTGGCGACGAAGCTGCCCACCGGGGAGGCGATCATGTTCGTCGCGCCGGTGGTCAGCGCACGCCCCGCGAAGCCCGGCACGGCGCTGGTGACCTGGGACACCGGCCCGGCCAGCCGCGTGCCGATCACGGCTCCGGCGCCCGCGCCGACGATCGCCGCCTGGGACTTCTTCCAGTCCCACTCCTGCCGGGTGCCCATCCGGATCTGCTGGTACTGGGAGGCGGCGTCGATGAAGAACTCCTCGCCGATCTCCTCGATGAGCTCGCGGCCGAGCGGGCTGGCGAGCAGGCGGGCGATGGCGCCCCGGCCGGTGGCGCCGCTGAGTGTGGTCACCCGGGCCAGCCGGGTGGCGGTCAGGGACCTGCCGCCCAGGGTCGCCAGCCTGACGAGGATCCGGCTGATGGCCGCGCGGGCCGCCGCCGCGTACGGCCCGATGATCGCGGTGCTGGTGCCGGCGCTGAAGAACGCGGCGATGAGCGCGATGGCGATGGCGACGACCGTCACCCAGAAGGCGACGTTGATGGAGATCTTGGAGTACTGGGTCTCGACGGCGAAGTCGTTCGCCTGCTGGCCGTAGGCGTGCGCGTTCGCCGACACCCCGGCGAGCCCGCCCTCGTGGCCGTACAGGACCTTCGCCCTGGAGACGAACTCGGCGGTGGCGGGCGAGGACCAGCCGGTGACGACGGTCCGGGCGGCGGCGCCGGCGTCCGGAGTGGCGCCGACCGCCGCGGCGGCCAGGGCCGCGTACTTCTGGGCTAAATCCGACAGCCCGCTCTCGCTGGCCTCCGGCCACTTCTGGCCGGCCGACAGCATGGGGATCAGCCAGGTGACCACCCAGTCGGGCAGCGCCTCCGTCTCCCAGACGGGCCGGATGTCGCTGTCGATGCGGACCAGGGCCGATTCGGTCGCCTGCCCGCCCCCGTTGATGCTGGTGGGGTTCTGCGTACTGCCGTTGACGGTCACGTGGGGGCCTCAGACCTGCCACATCACGCCGCCGAGATCCTCCTTCATGGCGGCGTCCACTTCCAGCGTGTTGGTGACCGCCTCGCGCACCCTGCCCGGCTCTCCGCTGATCTCCTCGGCGAGCAGGGCGCACCGTTCGAGCAGGAGGTTCGGGCCGTCGCCCTGGAAGTGGGCCTGCCAGAACGCCAGCCCTTCGGCCCCGGCGCCCCAGGGAGCGGCGGCCAGCGCCGCCTTGACCTCGGCGGCCAGCTCCGACAACTGCTTGTCGAGGTCGCCGGCCATCGTGTCCCACTGGGTCAGGCCCCGGTCGACGACCGGCCGGGTGATCTCCGTACCGTCCCAGAGCCTCAAATCCTGCCCTCCATCCGGTCGGCGAGCAGCGTCATCGCGGCCTCGATGTCGCCGTCGAGGTGCGCCTCGAACTCGGCGCGGGGGATCACCGGCTCGAAGATCTCCGTGACCCGTTCCCTGGCCTTGGCCACCGCCCGGTGGGTCGTCTCGGTGATCGTGTCGGCGAGGTGACGCGTGTCGGGGCGCCGGTAGATGCGAGGGTCGAGATCGATCCTGACCAGCTCGCCGCGGGCGCCGACCGTCACCGACACCAGGCCGTCGCGCGATTTCTCGGTGACCTGGACCGCCCGCGCCTTCTCGTGCAGCTCCAGACTGGCGTCCTGGATCTGCCGGAACAGGTCGCGCAGTTCGTCGGCGTAGGCGCGCATCGCCGCCGTGTCGGGAGGACCGTGCGGTTCCAAGACACCCCCGTCACTCGTGAACCGGGTCACACTTCCACATTACTGGTTAGTTTCTGTCACATGAACATCAAAAGGCAAGAGGTGATCAAACCGGCTCCCCTTTCAGGGGTACGGCCTCCTCGCCGAGATCGTTCACCTCCGCGCGCGGCACCCAGAGCCGGTACACGCCCCGCTCGATCCGCTCCATCCCCAGCTCCCGCGCCGTCTTTGCGGAACCGCCCGCGTACTCCAGCAGCAGCCACCCGTCGCGCTCGGCGTGCACGTGGCACCGTTCGCCCCGCCAGCCGCACACCACCGTGACGAAGTGCAGGGCCTCGCACTCCTCGGCCGGCACCGTGCGGACGTGGCAGCCCGGTTCGACCTCCTCGAAACCGTCCACCGGATCGGGGCTGCGCAGCCGTACCCAGAGCTCCAGGCTGTGCGACTCGGGGCTCGCCTCGTAGTCCACGCCACGCCAGCGGGCGCGGTAGTAGGCCCGGATCGTCATCCGCGCACCCCGATCAGCAGCCACCGCCGCAGGTCACCGTGGTACAACGCGCGCCGGTGCTCGGTCCCCTCGGCCGTGAGCTCCCAGATCTCCGCGCCGTGCGGCAGGACGACCCCGTACACCTTGTACTCGCGGATGACCTGGTCCACGTTCGGCACCAGGCCAAGCCCGACGAACGGCGGCTCCTCGACCACCCACCCGGCCACCGCGTCCCTGCGTTCCTCGTCCGTACCGCCGTAGGGGGTGCGGTAGAGGGCGAGCCCGGCGGGGCGCCAGCGCAGCACGTTCAACGAGCCGTCGCCGGTCAGCATGTCCGGCTGACCCAGGGCGTCGGCGAGCACGGCGGGCGTCGCGATGTGCGAGACGTCCAGCGCGTGATGGCAGTAGCCGGAGATCCGCGGCACCCCACCGGTGATCAGGTCGTGGACGTCGGCGGGGGAGAGCAGCTTCTGCACCGTCGGCACCCCGGACTTCGGGGCGATCATCAGATCCTGGGCCAGCGTGGGCACCGCCAGCCTGGCCAGCGTGCCGGACTCCAGCAGGAAGGAGGCGCCCAGCCCGGGATTGATCGCCAGCCCCCAGCGCGGGTCGGGCCAGCCGGCCGCCAGCTCCACGGGCGAGGTCACCCGCCAGTGCGCGGCGCGGCCGCCGGTGGCCGTCCGCATCGCCTCCGCGGAGGTGTACGCCAGCACCCAGGTCCGCTCGGCGTCCGCGGCCGTCGCCCAGGCGGGGGCCTCGGTCCCGTCCGCCGCGGCCGCGGTGATCGGCAGGGCCAGGTCGGCGTCGCGGAGCATGGCCAGGCAGAGGGCCGTCCGCCCGTCACGGTGAGCCGCCCACAGCCGCTCCTCGAACGGCGTGACCGGCTCATGATCGATCAAGGTCATCCGCCCAGTGTGCCTGAGCGTATCCGCGTACCGTGGACACGTTCAGATGCGATCTCGGCAAGGCACAGGGAGGAATGACGTGGCAACGGCCGACGCCGGTTTACGGCGACTGCTGGCGGACTCGGGTGAGGACCGCGGCTGGGTGTCCCCGCGCACGGACCTGGTCACCGCACTGCTCGGACTCTGGTTCGGCATCGGGTTGATGATCGACGCGTGGGCGCACACCAACCTGCCCAGCGAGCTGGAGACGTTCTTCACTCCGTGGCACGCGGTGTTCTACTCGGGGTTCGCGGCGGTCGCCGGCTGGATCATCTGGCAGGTGCTGCGCAACGTCCGCACCGGCCGCCAGGGGGTCGCGGCGGTGCCCATGGGCTACCTGGCCGGGCTGGTGGCGATTCCGGCGTTCGCCGCGTTCGGGTTCGCCGACATGATGTGGCACACCTTTCTCGGCATCGAGACGTCCGTCGACATCCTGTTCAGCCCCTCACACCTCGGGCTGGTCGCCACGATGATGCTCATCGTCACCACGCCGCTCCGCTCCGCCTGGCACGCCCCCGACGTGGGCGTCAGGCCCTCGCTCTGGCGGCTGCTGCCCGCGCTCGTCGGGCTCGCGTTCGCGACCACGCTGGTGTCGCTCTTCCTGTCGTACGGCGACGCCCTGCAGCAAGGGGCGGACGACGTGGTGACGGCGTTCTCCGACCTCGACAGGTCCGTCTGGCTCGCCACCGCCATGGTCATCACCAATGTGATCACGCTCGCGCCGGTGCTGCTGCTGGTGCGCCGCTGGCAGCCGCCGTTCGGCAGCGTGACGCTCATGTACGCGATCGTCGCCCTGATGCCGGGAGCCCAGACGACCTTCCGCAACCTGCCGATCCTGCTGGCCTTCGTCGCCGCGGGGCTGGTGAGCGACTTGCTGATCCGGTGGCTGCGCCCGTCGGCGGCGCGGCGCGGAGCCTATTGGGCGTTCGCCGGCCTGTCGGCGTTCGCCACCTGGTCCCTGTATATCGGCGTCGCCTCCGCCACCGCGGGGAGCCTGCCCTCGGTGCCCGAGCTGTGGACCGGCGCGCCGATCGTCGCCGGGCTGATCGGGCTCCTGCTCGGGGCGCTGTTCCTGCCCGACGCCGCACCCGGATCCCAGTGATCAGGGCTCTCTGCCTGGCCGCCGTCCTGCTGCTGGCGCTCGCCGCCCCGGCCGCCGCCCACAACGTGACGGCCGGGGCTGATCTGCGGCTGGCGCAGACGATCGGCGGCGCCGAGATCACGCTGGTGATCAAGGGCACGCCACGGGTTCCGGGGCCGCTGCGGATCGGCGTGGCCGCCTTCGACGGGGCCGCC
>Ga0079224_100007439_pt1 | contig 14705 bp, 16 predicted proteins | sample Stecom2015_FD_80414 | JGI IMG/M metagenome (GOLD analysis project Ga0079224, IMG submission 80414) | Agricultural soil microbial communities from Utah to study Nitrogen management - Steer compost 2015 | ecosystem: Environmental > Terrestrial > Soil > Agricultural land | place: USA: Utah...
GGTGAAGCCAATTTCTCTGACCACGGTGCCAACCGTTTGGGGGCTTCTGCGTTGATGCAGGGCTTGGCGGATGGCTATTTTGTAATTCCTTACACGCTTGGTGATTATTTAGCTGGGGTGCCCCAGACAAAAATCCCGGTTGATCATCCCGAATTCCAAAAGGCAGAACAAGAGATCAAGGCTAAAATCAATCAATTGCTCAGCATCAATGGCAAGCACACGATCGACCATTTCCATAAACGATTAGGAAAAATCATGTGGGAATACTGCGGTATGGCCAGAACGGCCGAAGGGTTGACTAAAGCCATCGGCATGATCAAAGAACTGAAGAAAGAGTTCTGGGCGGATGTCAAAGTGCTTGGTGCCAATGAAGAACTTAATCAGTCTCTGGAGAAGGCACATCGGGTAGCTGATTTCATTGAACTTGCGGAGTTGATGGTGAAGGATGCGCTTCACAGAAATGAATCCTGCGGGGGCCATTTCCGGGAAGAATACCAAACAGAAGAAGGGGAAGCACTTCGTGATGACGACAACTTTGCGTACGTGGCCGCCTGGAAATTTATAGCGGAAGATGCGGATCAAGAGCTTCACAAGGAACCACTTGCGTTTGAAAATGTGAAGTTGACGCAGCGAAGCTATAAATAATTAATTGGGACATTTAAATTCATAACTAGTATGAACTTAACATTAAAAATCTGGAGGCAAAAAGACCGTAACGATAAGGGCGGTTTTAAAGAATATAAAGTAACTGACATTTCTGAAGATATGTCGTTCCTGGAAATGATTGACGTATTGAACGAGGACTTGTCGGTAAAAGGAGAGGATCCGGTTCATTTCGACCATGATTGCCGCGAAGGTATCTGTGGTACCTGCTCCCTGCATATCAACGGGAAGCCTCATGGTCCACAGCAAACCACAACCTGTCAGCTTCACATGAGGTCTTTTAAAGACGGCGATGTAATTACCGTTGAGCCGTGGAGAGCAAAGGCTTTCCCTGTGATTAAAGACTTAGTTGTTGATAGGGGAGCGTTTGACCGTATCATCCAAGCGGGAGGTTATGTCAATGTGAACACCGGAGGAGTACCCGATGCCAACGAGATACCCATTCCTAAGGCCATAGCTGACGAAGCGTTTGATGCGGCTACTTGTATTGCTTGTGGGGCTTGTGTTGCTGCTTGTAAAAATGCCTCGGCCATGCTATTTGTTTCGGCCAAGGTATCGCAATTGGCATTATTGCCTCAGGGTCAGGTAGAGCGTAAGGAAAGGGTGGAGAAAATGGTAGCACAGATGGATGCGGAAGGCTTTGGCAACTGCACCAATACAGAGGCCTGTTCCGCAGAATGCCCCAAAGGGATCAAGCAAAGCAATATCGCAAGAATGAACCGGGAGTATTTTTCGGCAGTGCTGACGAGTGAGTTGAAGTGATCAGCAGATAAATAAATTGTCTAAGCCCTTCAGTGATACTGAGGGGCTTTTTTGTGGGTGTTATATTCTCTATATTTCTGCAGCACAAGCTAGACATGATATCTTATGAGAAAAGCCGGTATTTCTTTTCTACTACTGATTCTTTTTTCCTTCCAGTTATCGGCACAGGATCAACTACCGCGAAGCAGCTTAGCTAAGGAGGGTGTGGCTCCTTCAGGAGTTGCTGAATTTCTGGAAGCTGTAGAAGAAAGTGCTCATGAATTTCACAGCCTCATGATCTTGCGTCACGGCAAGGTCATCACAGAAGGCTGGTGGCATCCTTACAGGCCTGACCTCAAACATACGATGTATTCTGTCAGCAAGAGCTTTACCGCCACCGCAATAGGTTTTGCCGTAAATGAGGAAATCATTTCCGTTGAAGATAAAGTCATTTCCTTTTTTCCTGAGCAACTACCGGACAGTATAAGTTACCATCTGCAAGCACTATCCATTCGGGATTTGTTAACCATGAGCGTAGGACATGGGCAAGATCCCACAAGCGAGGTGGTATCCAGTGACAATTGGGCAGAAGCCTTTTTGAATACACCCATCCCCAATCCTCCGGGAAACAAATTTCTGTACAACACCGCAGCTACCTATATGCTTTCTGCCATTCTCCAAAAGGTTACAGGTGAAACAGTGTTGGATTACCTGACACCGAGATTGTTCCAGCCTTTGGGAATTTCGGATGTGGATTGGGAGTCTAACCCGCATGGAATTAATACTGGGGGATATGGATTAAGGCTGAAAACCGAAGATATGGCGAAATTCGGACAACTGTTTCTACAAAAAGGCAAATGGCAGGGCAAGCAGCTACTTCCTGTTGAATGGGTGGAAGAGGCAAGTTCCACTAAAATAATACAGGATCCAGATGCTCCGCGGGAGAAAGTAGATTGCAGTGACTGGCTTCAGGGCTATGGCTATCAAATGTGGCGGAGCCGGTATAATTCTTTTCGTGCTGATGGGGCTTTTGGACAATACATATTGGTGCTTCCTGAGCTCGATGCAGTTATCGTTATTACCTCAGAAACAGACGATATGCAGGACGAATTGAATTTGGTTTGGGAGCATTTACTGCCGGCCTTTAATAAGCCAGAAATGTCAGAAGAGCCGGACTTGCGAAATGTCATGGCTAATCTAGCCTTAGACCCCTTGGTCAACAAAGGGAATAAGAGGAAGGAACCCGAGGTTTCGGGTCAGTGGTTTGAGCATGAAAATCAATCATTTATGGTGGATTTTCAACGTGGGGTAGCTGTGTTGAACATAAAAACGGAAGAGGAATACTTTCAATTTTCCTTTGGATCGGGAGAATGGATCATAGGCGAAACAAATAGAAAAGGTCCGTATTTAGTGGCCGGAGCAAAGGGTTATCAGTCAGGTCTTGAGCCGTTTAAGGTTGCCGGAAGCTATGCGTGGACGGACGAACAGACGCTTGAATTACAGCTGCGTTATATAGAAAGTCCCCATACACAGATCATTCGGCTGATTTTTGATGGGGAGCGCGCAGTGATGAAGATTGGCAACAGTTTCCAGAAGCATAAGACGGAGTTGATCTTTGAAACCCTTGTAGATGAGGAGTTATAATGGTTAGCCGCTTTTTGGGTTACTGGTCTAAAAAACAAGTTTGTTATATAATTTATATTATGTTAAATAGGATTTTAATAGATGCCTCCCGCTGTCTCGAATCCAAAGCAGCTCTTGATTCCATCCCTAGTACTGTTTGCGTTTGCCCCTTACAATCGAGCTATTATGCTCGCGTGGGTTCCTACGACTTACTTACCCCTGTTTGCATTCAAAACCTGTCTTTAATCCACGGAGTACGACTGTAAACTTTTCCTCTCATACCATGCCTGCACCAAGCTCTTTGTTTAAGGCCGCTTCCAAATACTTGAATCCAAAATTTTGAAGAAGTTGATTTTTTTAGTACACTTGCACGCTTTGACATACCCCAAAATCACACATATCCTCCTCTTTATGGTCGGTTTGACGGCCATCGTCTTCCTTGCGGCTGGGCGAGACGGGAATAATATGTGCGGCTATAAAGTCGATGTTGAACCTATTCAGGGAGATTTCAGCCTATCTTTTCTCTATCCACACAAATCCGAACACTTGGCGGAGGCTTTTCCGAAGCGATTATCCTCTCTTTCTGTTTCCTCAAAAGACCATCCGGCTGAAATACTGGCCCTCAATTTCTTTAATAAATTTTCTACAAACCTTGCCGCCAAGAGCGGCCTGACCGGCGTTCCTTTGCTTTGCCGATCGTGTCAGCATACAGTCAATATCCATGGACCCTGAGCAAGTCGATTTTTAGATCCAATTTCGTTTTAATGACTTCAACAGTGCTCTTTTCGGCGAGCTATTTGGAGGCACCACCATCTATTTATCGACCCCTGCTATTTCAATGAAAATGTTTTTTTTCCGACTGATGCTGTTTTTCAGCCTCTTGTTGTACACCCTCCCCTCCCAAACAGCCGCAACGCCGCTGGCCCATTCCGGTCAAAAAGAAGATACGGAAGTCCAGGAAACTGTCCCCGCCAACACAGACGGAGTTGAAGAAGGGCATGGTTCCGCACCTGGATGGCTGGTCATTCCATTCGTCTTATTGCTTTTGATGATTGCCACAGGGCCATTGTTTTATGAGCATTTTTGGGAGCATAATTTTCATCGGATATCGGTCGGACTTGCCGCCGTGGTAGTCCTATATTATGTTTTCGTACTGCACAACGTCCACCAGCCTGTTCATTCTTTGGCAGAATATATCCAATTCATTTCCCTGCTCGCCGCTTTGTATATGGCGTCCGGAGGAATTTTGATCAAAGTGGACAGGAAATCCACCCCCGTCGCCAATGTCTTGTTGTTGCTAGCGGGAGCTTTAATATCAAATTTTATCGGTACTACCGGGGCATCCATGTTGTTGATACGACCGTTCATCCGTATGAATAAAAACAGGATCAAACCCTACCAGATTGTATTTTTCATTCTGATGATCAGCAATATTGGCGGATCGCTCACCCCTATCGGCGACCCTCCTCTCTTTCTGGGCTTTTTAAAAGGCGTCCCCTTCTTTTGGACGCTAGAACACAATTGGCCAGCATGGATTCTGGCCTTAGGCTTATTAGCAGGTATATTCTACTGGATAGATAAGAAGTCAGCCGCTGCCACTAAAGAAGATCTAAAAGCGACAACCTATTCCAATACCCTATCAGTGGTTGGAAAAAGAAACTTCTTCTGGCTATTCCTCATCATCCTCTCGGTCTTTCTAGACCCCAACGTACTTTCTTGGGTACCTTCGATCAATTACGATGGTCAGCGGATTTCTTTCCTCCGGGAGGTCATTATGTTGTCTGTGGCTTATTTTTCTTTTCGTTTTGCCGAGCCCTTAGCGCTAAAGGGCAATGACTTCAATTTACATCCGATCCGTGAGGTGGCTTTTATCTTTGTGGGAATCTTTGCTACCATGATGCCTGCTTTGGAACTGGTAGGTAGCTTTGCACGGTCTGCTGATGGAGCGGCATTAATCTCCCACAACACCCTCTATTGGGGCACCGGCACACTCTCTGCAGTTCTCGACAATGCCCCTACTTATCTGAATTTTTTGGCAGCAGCCATGGCTTCTCAGGGGACAGACATAAACAATATTTCCCAGGTAAAAGATTTTGCCTTGAACCATTACAAGGATTCTGCCTTTCAGTTAATGTCCATTTCTATTGCCTCTGTATTCTTCGGTGCGATGACGTATATCGGCAACGGGCCAAATTTCATGGTTAAATCAATTGCTGAACAAAACAATATTAAAATGCCCTCTTTTTTCGGCTATATCATCCGCTTCACGGTTCCGATTTTACTGCCGATATTGTTCTTGGTTTGGCTGGTTTTTTTTGCTTTCGCTTGACGAATTCCCCTTTAGCAAAAATTAAAAAAATGTAAGGGTATGACTAAGACTGATGGAGTGCAAAGATTGAAATATTATTCCCTGTAAATCTTTGACTTGCTCCACTTCAAATGATATATTTGTTCGGAATAAATTTAAAATCATATGAGTACATTGGTTTTCATTCAAAATATCGGCGGCGGTTCATTGCTTCTGATTTTTGTAGTCATCCTGCTTCTGTTTGGTGCTAAGGGGATTCCCGAACTGGCAAAAGGCTTGGGTAGAGGATTAACGGAATTCAAAAAGGCAACTAAGGAAATTCAGGAAGAAATTGATTCCGATGACACCGAGCGTAAGCCAGCAAAGCCCTAATTAGGTCTGTTAAAATAAGCTGACCGTCTGATGTTCACCCCGTGAATCTGAAGGATGGTCAGCTTGTTTGTTTATGGAAGAAGGGCGCTACGTTTCACTTATTCATTATTGATGGAAATACTGGTAATATTTTTATTGACCCTTCTAAACGGATTTTTCGCCCTTTCAGAAATAGCATTGGTCTCCACCAAAAAAAGCCGGATCGATCAGCTAGTGTCTCTAGGAAACAAAAATGCCCTTGAAGTCCGCAAATTGCTTGAAAATCCCGAAAATTTTCTTTCTTCTGTCCAAGTAGGAATCACCTTGATTGGGATCATCTCAGGTGCATACGGCGGGGCTACTTTGGCAAAAGACTTTGAACTTTACCTCAACTCATTTGGGATTTTACAGGCCTATGTACCAGTCATTTCTTACGTTGTGATCATTGGAGGGATTACCTATTTCACCATCGTGATTGGGGAATTGGTGCCCAAAACCATCGCCATGAACAATTCGGAAAGAATTGCGCTATTCGCGGTGCCAATCATTAAGTACTTCACCATAGCCACCTACCCTTTCGTCAAGCTGTTGTCCGCTTCCACCAGCTTGATCTTAAAGTTGCTTGGTATCAAGGAAAATCCGGAGGAAAAGATTACCGAAGATGAGCTTCGGTATCTGTTGAAGAGTGCCCGGGTACAGGGGGTACTGGAAAAAGAAGAAACCGAGATCCACCACAACCTTTTTTCGTTCACAGACCAAACAGCCAAGTCGCTTCTCACTCACCGATCAGAGGTAGAATGGATTAACCTTAAAAAGGAAAAGCAGGTTATTTTCGATCAGATAAAAGAAAGTGTTCATTCAAAATTTGTAGTAGCCAGCGGGGATTTGGATAATGTCAAGGGGGTTATTACGATAAAGAACTTCCTGGAAAACTATAGCAAGCCAGATTTCAAATGGGCTGACATTATAGAAGAACCCATATTTATCACCCAAAATACGTCTGCATTTAAGATTTTGAATCTGTTCAAGAAGAAGCGACAATATATCGGCATCGTGGTGGATGAATATGGGAGCGTAAAAGGTATCATTACCCTTCATGACCTTATTGAGGCCATTGTAGGAGATCTGCCCGATGAGGATGAAACCACAGAACCTTATATTTTTCGCCGAAGCGATGGCAGTTTCCTTTTAGAGGGTAAGACTTTGATTTACGAGTTAAACCAATATTTTCAAATGGAAGTCGTTGAGGATAATATCAATCACTACACCACGATCTCAGGGTTTATCTTGTCTCAGCTTAATGATATCCCCAAAGCCGGAGATGTAGTCCAATGGGGAAATTATCGGTTTGAAGTGATGGATATTGATGGTGTAAGGATAGATAAGGTACTGATGACAGTGGGTATAGGCTCATAGTTTGTAGACCTTGGTCTATGGTTGTCGGTCTAAACAAACAAAAGTCTCTTAGTACGGCGAAGGGGCCCGCCCACAAATATGCGCGATAAGAATCCTCACCCAGCATGCAAAACCTCGACTGATCAATCACATCCCCCCACAAATGGGGCCGGGCAGATTAAAGTATACACTTTTCAAGACAAAATTTTGTAATTTAGGTGTTTAGTCTCTCAAAGAACTTCTGATGTTGAACTATATAATATGGGATATCCACCCCCACATATTCACCATTCATCTTTCTGAAAAGGAATTTCCGTTGGGGTGGTACGGGTTCTTCTTTGCCATCGGTTTTGTGCTAGGACAACAACTTCTTCTATATATATTTAAAAAGGAGGGAAAGCCTGCTTCTGATATAGACCACCTTACGATTTACGTCGGCATCGCCACGATAACCGGAGCCCGTGTCGGCCATTACATTTTTTATGAATGGGATTTTTTGATGGAGAGTCCGAAAGAATGGCTCTTACAAATGGTCATTCCGCCATACAGTGGGCTTGCCAGCCATGGCGGAACAATTGGAATCTTATTGGCACTATATCTTTACAGTAAAAACAAAGCCGACCAAAGCTTTCTGTGGGTAGTAGACAGGCTGGTCATACCGGTCTCCTTGGGTGGGGCATTCATACGCTTAGGAAACTTAATGAACTCTGAGATATACGGGAAGCCAACAGACGTCCCGTGGGCCTTCCTTTTTGTCAGGGAAACAGATCCTGCGTTGCTTCCTCTTGTTCCTCGACATCCCACACAGATATATGAAGCGCTTTTTTTGTATTTTCCTTCTCCTCGTTACTTATAATTTATGGAACAAAAAACGGAACGTCCTTCCTGAAGGATTTATTAGTGGCGTATTTATCACCCTTCTCTTTACTTTCCGGTTTTTGGTAGAATTTTTAAAGAACAACCAAGTAGGTTTCGAAGAAGCTATGGTTTTGAATATGGGCCAGATATTAAGTATTCCCGCTGTAGTGGCAGGCACGCTGATATTAATCCATGCTTCTAAGACTAAGTCCTTAACTGATTAAGAAACCGATCTTTGATGTATCAAAAAACATCTGACGAGGGTACCGTTCGTTAACTTTGTGGAGCTTGAGCGACTTATTTATAAGTTACTACCAAGGCCAGGAACCCTGCCTTCCTATAAAATAAGCAGCATTTGCTGTCGTTTTAGTAGAAATTCCCTAAATTTCCGTTTATGATATGGGCCTATCCTGACAACGATTTAGTGATCATTTTGGCAGCAACCTTTTCCTTGCTGTATTTCATTTATTTGTTTCGATTCTGGAGAATAAACAGAAGGATACAGGTAAAGAAACATCGTCTTTTTATTAAAATGACCTTAAGGGTGGTTTATTTTGCGCTTTTTCTGGTTGCACTCACCGGCCCATCTATTGGAAGTGCCATGAAAGAGATCAAGCAAGAGGGCAAAGATATCTTTGTAGCAATCGACCTGTCCCAATCAATGAACGCGGAGGATATCGGTCCCAGCAGGATACAGCGGGTCAAATTCGAGCTTCAAAACCTCATTAGAAACTTCAGCTCCGACCGTATCGGCTTGATTATCTTCTCCTCGGAAGCGTTTATCCAATGCCCCTTGACTTTTGACCAAAACGTTCTTCAACTCCACCTCGACGGACTTAATACGGGACTGGTTCCCAACTTTGGTACCGACCTGGCCGCTCCGTTGACTTTGGCCTTGAGAAAGTTTAACAATGACGAAAGTCAGGAGCCCAAATCCAAATCAATCATCTTAATCAGTGATGGCGAGGATTTTGGAGACGAGTTTTCAGGCATACTTGATGATCTCAATGAGGCCAACGTTAAAGTATTCACCGTGGGCGTAGGTACTCACCAAGGAGCCACGATTCCTACCCGTTCCGGAACCGTGATGGATCCTAAGACTGGGTCACCGGCTATCAGCAAGCTGGAGACGGGCAACCTCAAACGCATCGCCTCCGCCACGGATGGAGCTTACTTCGAACTGAGTGATGAAATTCAGGAAATACCCCAATTGGTGACCACTATTGAAAAACTGGAAGGTGCTGTTACCGGCACCCGAATGGTAGAGGCCTCCGCCAACAAGTACTTCTATTTCTTGCTGGTAGCCTTTGGATTGGCCTTTCTTGATATGGCATTCCCCTTGCGCACCTTGTCCCTCGGCTAAATAAGTAGAAACTAACAGACACCATGATGCTTCTTGCACGATTTATACTCCTAATACTACTGTTTTTGCCAGCTTCCTGGAAGAAAATCGCCGAGAGAAACGGCGCCATAGAGCAGGCGGAAAGGTCTTACGCGGAGACAAGATTTGAAGACGCGGTAAGGCAACACCTGCTATTAATCAGCGACTACGGTATGAATAGCGAGGAGGTCCGGTTCAATCTCGCCTTAAGTTATCAAAACAATGGACAGGAGGCGGATGCCCAAAAGACTTATACAGGCTTATTTTCTTCTCCGCATGATATACTCCCATCCTTTGCTGCCAACCAAGTAGGTGTGCTTGAGGGACGTGAAAAAAAATACCAGGAAGCACTAGCGTCTTTTAAAACCGCCTTGCTAAAGAATCCCCAAAATGAACATGCACGGTACAACTATGAACTGCTCAGCCGCTGGCTGGAAAACCGTGACGAGGACAAAGAGCAGGAGCCATCAGAAAACGAGGATAAGATGCAGCCTTCCAATTATGCGAAGCGCATGAAGGCCCAAGCAGATGCTTTGGTTGATCAGTTTCAATTTGACCAGGCACTGGATGTAATGAACCGTGCATTGGAGATAGACGAAACTGTTTCTTATTATGACGAGTTTATTAAGAACCTAAGCGACATCAAAGAGATCAATGAAAATTAGACATATAGCATTTTACGCCCTTGCTGCCTTGCTGGTTATGGCGTTCTTACCAGCTCAAGCCCAAACATCGGCGGAATACTTCAATAAAGCTGCGAGACAGTACGTCAACAGCGATATTCCCGGCGCAGGCCAGGTGCTGGCTGAAGGCCTACAAAGGTATCCCAATGATCCCAAGCTGAATGCCCTCAATGAAAAACTGAAGAAAGATCAGGAAGAGCAGAAACAAGACCAGCAAAACCAAGACCAGCAAAACGAGCAGAACCAACAGGATCAACAGCAGCAAGATAGTAGCGAACAAAAAGACGGTGAAGGCGAAGAGCAGACCAATGAGGATGGCGCTGAGGAGTCGGAGGAGAACCAAGAAAAACGCGGGGAAAAATCCAATCAGGAACAGCCGTCTGAGGAACCTAGCGAGTTGGAGAGCGATTTGAGTGAAAGAGAAAAAGCCATGGAAGAGATGAAACAGCGCTTGCAGGATATGAACATTTCCCCAGAACAAGCCGCGCAGATCTTAGATGCGATGAACAATGCCGAATTGCGATATATTCAACAAAACCAAAAGAAGCCAACGAAACGACCTGATCGGTCTCGGCCAGATTGGTAAGACTGAAGGCACATTTACCCGAAAGGAATGGAGGAAGTATATATCATATCAGCGGTAAGGACCCCTTTGGGTAGCTTTGGAGGAAGCTTGTCCGGCTTAACAGCTGTTCAGTTAGGTGTTGAAGCCATAAAAGGAGCTATAGCGAAAGCCCGAATTGCTCCCACAGAAGTCCAAGAGGTTTATATGGGCAATGTGTTGTCCGCCAATCTTGGCCAGGCTCCCGCACGACAGGCCTCTCTCGGCGCTGGAATCCCCTCTTCGGTTCCCTGTACGACCATCAATAAGGTATGCGCCTCAGGCATGAAAGCAGTCATGATTGCGGCCCAATCCATTATGACCGGCCAACAGGATGTAATTGTGGCTGGTGGCATGGAGAGCATGTCTAATGTTCCTTTTTATATTCCTAAAGCAAGATTTGGATACAAATATGGCAATGGGGAATTGATTGATGGCTTGGCCAAAGATGGTCTTCACGAGGTGTACTACAACTTTCCTATGGGAAATTGCGCCGAAAATACTGCCAAGGAAATGGGGATTTCCAGAGAAGAGCAAGACAACTATGCCATTCAATCTTACCGACGCGCAGCTAAAGCTTGGGAAAGTGGTGCCTTTACAGAGGAAATAATACCGTTAGAAATAAAAGATAGAAAAGGAGCTTCTTCTTTTATCGCCGAAGATGAAGAGTTTCGAAAAGTGAACTATGAAAAGATACCTGGCTTACAACCGGTATTTCAGTCTAACGGAACAGTCACCGCTGCCAACGCTTCGACGATGAATGACGGCGCTTCTGCCTTAGTGCTGATGAGCAAAAGCAAAGCACAACGTCTGGGTGTGAGACCAATAGCGAGAATTCTAGGATTTGCGGACGCGGCGCAGGACCCGGTTTGGTTTACTACAGCCCCTGCCCTAGCCATTCCCAAAGCGCTGCGCCATGCGGGACTTTCCGCCAATCAAGTCGACTACTACGAAATCAATGAAGCATTTGCTACCGTTGCGATCGCCAATCAGCGTCAGTTGGGAATAGTTAACGAGCAGCTGAATGTCTATGGAGGGGCTATTGCACTAGGACATCCCCTAGGCTGTTCTGGAGCACGGATAATTACGACGCTAAATACCATCTTGGCTGCCAACAAGGCCACCTACGGAGTAGCTGCTGTGTGCAACGGGGGCGGTGGAGCCTCTGCTATGGTGATCGAGAGGCTATGATGAACAAGTTATTTCCAATTTTCCTGCTTTTATTATCCTATCATCCTGCTCTTGTGGCCCAACAAGTGGACACCACCTACTACGATGAGGAAAGAACGATGATAAAGGAGATTTTTACTTTGCAGAACGGAGTTCCTCATGGTCAATATACCCGCTACTATCCCGAAGAAGGCTTGGCAGAGCAGGGCAATTTTGTATCGGGAAAACGGCAAGGCTTGTTTATCAGCTATTTCCCCCACTCCACTGACACCCTCAGGTCTGTTTATTTTGACGATGGACGCAGATCGGGCAAGGCATTATCCTATCACCGGAATCGAAATATAGCACAAGAGGCTTTCTTTGAAAATGACTTGCTAGAGGGAGCGGTCAAAACATACTATGAAAGCGGCCAACTACAGATGATAACGCCTATGGTGGCCAATCAGCCCCACGGTCGAAAGGAAAGCTATTATGAACAGGGGGGGATCATGGAGACCGTCGAGCTGGTGAACGGCTCCTTGGAGGGTGAGTTCATACGCTACGACGAGAAAGGGAGCAAAATTTCGGTATTGACCTTTAGGAAAGGTAAACAATCCGGGACCGCTCTTACCTTCCACCCCGGGGGACAGTTAGAGAGTGAAGTGCAATTTAAAGAAGGCGTGCGTCACGGTACCTACTCCATATTTTACTCAAATCAACAAATCAAAGAGGAAGGCAGGTATAGGCATGGGGTGCCCCATGGCACCTTTTCTACCTATCACACCAATGGACAGGTCGCCTCTGTTATCCAATATAAGCAAGGAATGGCTCGTGGAAAATCTACTACTTTTTACCCATCGGGGAAGCTCGAGACCGTCACTACATATGACCAAAGTGGTCGTCCCTTAAAGGAAGAGGCTTATCATGAAAACGGCAAGCTCAGGAAAACACTCACCTTTGAAAACGGCTGGGAGCACGGAGAGGCGATTTCCTACCACGAAAACGGGGAAATAAGCACCATCATCCCATATGTTCGGGGCAGAATTTCAGGTATGTATCGAATTTTTGATAAAGAGGGTAACCTGATTGGGAAAAGAACTTTTGAAAATGGCAATGAAATCAGCGCCAACCCGGAAGGCAAATAAAAAGATGCAATTTTAGCTTATCCACCTCCTAGTTCTTATTTTTGCTTACCAACAAAAAATCTATGAATACTGCGATTAAAGAAACGAATTTTCAATTTGCCAAACAAACTGGGTTCTACCGCGGAAAAGTCCGTGATGTCTATTCTTTCGAAGATAAGATAGCCATGATCGCCACGGACAGGATATCGGCTTTCGACGTTGTCCTACCCCACCCCATTCCTTTTAAAGGACAAATTTTAAATCAAATTGCAGCGACTTTTTTAAAAGCCACCGAAGATATTGTGCCTAATTGGGTGACATCGACCCCGCATCCCAACGTGACCATTGGGAAGAAATGCGAACCCTTTAAGGTAGAGATGGTCATTAGAGGATACCTCACGGGACATGCTTGGAGGGAGTACAGTTCCGGCAAGAGGGAAATCTGTGGCGTCCATCTGCCAGATGGTTTGAAAGAGAATGACAAATTGGCCAACCCCATCATCACACCTACGACCAAGGCGGATGAAGGACATGATGAAGACATCACCAAAGGTGAGATTCTAGAAAAAAACATCGTAGGATTTGACGATTACGCGGTTTTGGAAAAATATACCTACGAACTGTTCGATCGCGGCACGGAATTGGCCAAGGAGAAAGGGTTGATTTTGGTGGACACTAAGTATGAGTTCGGCAAGTATCACGGTGAAATAGTATTAATCGACGAAATTCATACACCCGACTCATCGAGATACTTCTATGCCGACGGATATGAGCAAAGGCAGTTGGATGGGCAACCACAAAAACAATTGTCAAAAGAATTTGTACGACAGTGGCTGATCGGCAACGGTTTTCAGGGCAAAGATGGGCAGCAGATTCCCGAAATGACACCTGAAGTAATTGAGAATATCTCGAACCGGTACATTGAACTTTACGAGAACATTATCGGTAAGCCGTTTGAGAAATATAGCGGTCAAAATGTCGTAGAGCAAATTAAGATGGCAATAGAGGCTAACGTATAACATTAGTGGATACCGCTTCAGGCCAAACCTGTCCCCATGTCTTCAATAAGACAGACTGATTAGAAATAAAAATAAAGACAAATGAAATACACAGTAGATAAGAAAGAACAATACGTCATTTTTACCTTACAAGAAGACAAACTGGATTCTTCCGTGTCGCCCAGTCTTAAGTCGGAATTATTGACCGTTCATGCAGAGGGCTACCGTAATCTAATCATGGACATGAGCCAGGTCAAGTACACTGATTCCAGCGGCTTAAGTGCCTTGCTTGTGGGAAACCGGGCATTTAGTGAAAGCGGCGGTATATTTATCATCTCTTCTCCTCAGGAGCATGTCGAAAAACTGATCAAGATTTCTATGCTGGACAAAGTGTTCAATGTGGTGGATTCCCATGAAGCCGCTGCAGAGGCTATTTTCATCCATGAAATCGAAAGTGAGGAAAAAGAAGAAGAGGAAAACTAAAAGTACTTTAAAGCAACTTTATTCAATCTAACTTGGACTTTAAAGTAACGATTTTAGGATCCGGTGCGGCTTCACCCTCCCGCGGAAGGAACCAGACCTCCCAAGTGGTGACTTCAGGAAACAACTGCTTCTTGGTCGACTGTGGGGAGGCTGCACAAATCCAGCTCAAAAAGTATAAGATCGAGTTAACGAAAATTGACAACATATTTATTTCACATTAGCATGGAGTACATTACCTAGGATTAATGGATTTGATCTACACTTTGAATCTGGACCGGAGAGACAGGCCTCTGACTAATATTTGTCCTAAGGAGTTAGATGAAGTGCTAACCGATCAGCTTAAGAAA
>Ga0079224_100007440_pt1 | contig 14704 bp, 16 predicted proteins | sample Stecom2015_FD_80414 | JGI IMG/M metagenome (GOLD analysis project Ga0079224, IMG submission 80414) | Agricultural soil microbial communities from Utah to study Nitrogen management - Steer compost 2015 | ecosystem: Environmental > Terrestrial > Soil > Agricultural land | place: USA: Utah...
ACCGGCGTGGAGGGCGACGATCGTCGAGCCGTCCGATTCGTACACATACCGTTCCTCTGGCGCTCCGACCACGAGGTACTCACCGGCGTCGATGTAAGCGTGAGGCCGGCGTTCCACGATCGTGTCCCCGAGGAGGGTTTCCGCATCGGATACCGCCATTCCCACCTCGATTCCGGCCTTTGTGCGCCATCCCGGCTGGTCGGCGGAAACCCGTGCGACCACGAGTTCGCCTCGGTCGGCCACGGGGTCGCCGTCCGGGGTGGCGGCGATGAAGTAGAGGCCGCCGACTTCGGGCAACTGCAGCACGAGACACGCCGTCGGGTCACCGCCGAAGTCGTCTAGCTGGCCGCCGATGCGGGACTCGTTGTCGGCGAGAGTCTCGCCGACTCGGACCGCCCAGAAGCCGTTCGCGGTGACGGTCTCGGAGTCGTCGCCGGGGCGAGGCGGAGGCGGAGGCGTGTCGGTCGGCGATGATGGAGTGGTGCTCGTGGGCGGCGCGGCCGCCGAGGTCGTCGTCGGTGATTCGGTCGTGGTGGTCGACGGCAACCTGGACGTCGTCGGAGCGGCGGTGGGGAGAGTGGTCGTGTCTCGTTGCCGGGTCGTGTCGGTCGTGCTGGGTCCCGACGAGTCCGGGTCGGCGCCTCCGCCGCAGGCGGCGAGGACCAGGGCGAGTATCGAGATCAGCGAGCGGTACATGTGTCCCCCTAGCGTTCGGGTTCAGCCCTCATAGACGAACTACCCGCCTGATCCGTTCGTACTCCCGCGCGTCCGCACGACCGAGCGTAGGCTCGAACGGAGGAGGGAACGATGACGCGCTACCTGATCGTTGCGCATCAGACCGCCGACAGCCCTCGGCTCGTCCAGGCGGTGAGAGACATCCGTCGGAGCGACCCCGGTGCCGTATTCGGGCTGCTCGTCCCGGCGACACCGGTTTCGCACTTGGCGAGCTGGACCAGGGGGGAGGCCGAAGCCGTCGCCGCAGAGGCGGGGGAGCGGGCCCGAGGTCGGCTGGCCGCCGAAGGAATCGACTTGCAGGACGTGATCGTCGGAGACGCCAATCCTGTCTACGCCGTCTCCGACGTCTTCAACCGGGGCCGCTGGGACCACGTTCTCGTCTCCACTCTGGCGGCCGGTGTCTCCCGCTGGGTGAAGCTGGATGTGGTCAGTCGTCTGTCGAGGGAGCTGCCGGTCCCGGTGACTCATATCGTCGCCGAATGAGGGGCGGGCTTTCAGTCCGTTCCACCCGAGGCGACGTGGACTGAAAGCCCGGGCCAGCATTCGGGACAAGGACGGAGGCCGCGGCGTTCCGCCAGGACGCGCATCGCCGGCACTCCGCGGATGCGAAGCGGACGGCAAGCCGGCCGGGTGTCGTCCTCGGGAAGAGGTAGGTGGTAGACGTCCTCACCCAGGTACTCGAGGACTAGGCGGGGCAGTTCCTCCATTCGGCCCAATGCAAGCACGGCCGGCGTGTTTCCGTGTCATGCGGCGGCAGCGGGCTTGTCCACGACTCGATACGTGAGGTGGGTCACGTGGTCGGTCGGCTCGGCGCCCACCAACTCGAGTCCGACGCGGTCGGCGTCGATGCCGTCGAACAGGCTCACGCCCGACCCCAGGAGCACCGGTGCCAGGGCGACCGAGAACTCGTCGACATGGCCGGCGTTCAGGTACTGGAGGATCGTGGTCCCCCCGCCGGCGATGCGGATGTCCCGGCCGTCGGCGACTTCCCGCGCCCGCTCCAAAGCGGCTTCGATGCCGTCGTTGACGAAGTAGAACGTGGTTCCCCCCGGTCGCTCCCAGGGGTCGCGCCTCTGATGAGTGAGCACGAAGACCGGGGTGTGGAACGGCGCCTCCTCCGGCCAGCCTCGCTCACCGGCGTCGAACATCCGCTTGCCCATGATGCTGACACCGGTACGCGCATACGTCTGCTCGAGGATCTCGTTGTCCTTGCCGGTCTCGCCTCCCTCGCCCATCTGCAGGTTGGCTCGGAAGAATGCCTGGTCGAAGACCCACCCCTGCAGCTCCGACCATTTCTGCCACCACTGTCGGACGTCTTGGCTGTCGGGGCCGATGAACCCGTCGAGTGACATCGTCACGCTGTAAGAAGACCTTCGTCATCTCACTCCTCCTTCGACAGATCGACTGCGTATTGGTCGAGTCGGGCGAGCGTCTGCTCTCCCCCTTCGACGGCGTGGTACTCGGTGACGGCGCGATCGCGCGCTCGTGCTGTGGGAAAGACCGACCGGAGCGTCAACCGGGTGCCCCCGTCGGCCTCGGCGAACGTGAAGATGCTCGTGAAGGCCTCCGGGTCGTTCCGCTGGTCGCCGTGGAGGGCGACTATCCGTTCCGGCGGCCTGATCTCCTCCCACCTGACCCAATTGGGGTAGTCGGTTCCGTCCGGACCGTGCATGGTGAACTCCCACTCACCGCCCGGACGGAAGTCGAACGATCTCGTCGTCGTCGTGAACCCGTTCGGGCCCCACCAGCGAGAGAGGTGCTCGTCGGTCGTGAACGCCTCGAACACGAACCGGCGGGGCGCTTCGATGAACCGCTCCACCACGATCTCACGGTCGTATGTCGTCTCTGGTTGTTCCATCTCTCCGTTCCTTTCTCTGCAATTCCTGGGCATACGACTCGAGACGGTCGAAAGCCTCGCCCCAGAACCGCTCGAAGCCGCCGGTCCATTCGTGGACTTCCCGCAGACCACGGGCGTCCAGGCGGTAGAAGCGATGCCGACCCCGCGTGTCCACGTCGACCAATCCGACCTCCTTCAGGACCTTCAGGTGCTTCGACGTCGCCGGCTGGGCGAGGCCGAGCCCCTCGGAGATGGCGCCGACCGTCTGCTCCCGGTCCTTCAGCACCATGAGGATCCGGCGGCGCTGCGGTTCGGCGATGGCGTTGAAGACGTCGGAGGTCGTTGCAGCTCTGGCCACGAGGAAATTATATTCCTATATAGGAATATGTCAAGGAGAGATCCAGTCCTGTCTTCGGTTACGTCGCTTCGGCGGATATGGTGGGAGCCACCGACCGACGAGAGGACTCAATGGCAGACGAAACCCAGCTCATGGTCTGGATCGACCAGGACCTGTGCACGGGTGACGGCATCTGCTCGGAGATTTGCCCCGATGTCTTCGAGCCACGCGACGACGGCCTGTGGGTCGTGAAGGAAGAGGAGAAGCACTTCGGGCGTCGAGTGGTGTTCGACGGCAAGGGCAATCCCGACTCCGGACCCGATGGCGCCCGTGGCCTGGCTCGGATTCCCGACGAACTGATCGACCTCGCCATCGAAGCTGCCGAGGAGTGCCCCGGCGAGTGCATCATGATCCAGCCCTACCAGGCGGATCTGGTGCATTCCTGACGATCCCCTACGGGTGACCCGTATGCAGGTCGGTATGCTCAGGGCATGAGCCGCCCTGCCCGGGTAGACATCACCGAATCGAGCCCCCGCGACGGGCTCCAATCCCTGGGCGTTTTCATCCCCACCGAATCGAAGATCGCCCTCATCGACGACCTCTCGATGGCCGGGCTGGCGAGTTTCGACGCGGTCAGCTTCGTGAGCCCCACTGCGGTTCCACAGATGGCCGATGCTGCCGACGTGATCGCCGGAGTGGCTCGCAGCGATGTGTTCCTGAGCGGCTTGGTTCCCAACCTCCGCGGTCTCGAGTCCGCCCTCGCCGCCGAGGTGGATGGGATCGGCGTTCTGACCGCCGCCTCCGACACGTTCAGCGAGCGGAACATCAACGCCGACGTCGAGGAGTCGATGAGACGTATCCGCTCGATCCTCGACGAAGTGCCCTCGGGGATCCGGGTCCGTGCCTACGTCTCGACCATCACCCACTGCCCCTACGAAGGGCCGACCGATGCGGGGCGGGTGGCGGTCCTGGCCGAACGACTGGCCGAGTGGGGCTGTGACGAGATATTCCTGGGCGAGACACTGGGCAAGGGAACGGTGGGAGACGTCGAGCGGGTCCTGGCCGGTGTCCTCGACCGGGTGCCCGTCTCCCGTCTCGGCGTCCACTTCCACGACACCTACGGGCAGGCGCTCGCCAACGTGGTGCTGTCACTGGACGCCGGAATCGACAAGCTCGACTCGTCTGCCGGCGGGCTGGGTGGCTGTCCCTATGCGCCCGGTGCGGCCGGCAACGTGGCGACGGAAGACGTCATGTGGTTGCTCGGCGGCCTCGGGATCGAACACGACGGTCACATCGAGCAGGTCGCATCCGTCGCCGCTCGATTCTGCTCTGATCATCATCTCCAATACCGGAGCCGGGCGGGCGAAGCGGTGCTGGCTGCGGCGGAGGTCGAAGCATGAACATCTATCTGGATGACGATCTGAGAGCCGTCCGAGCCCAGACAGCCGACTACGTGGAACGGGAGATCGTCCCCAAGGCCGAAGCGTGGGAGGCGGAGGGGAGGGTGCCCCGTGAGGTGCTTCGGCACATGGGTGGAGTCGGCTTCTTCGGGCTCCGTGTTCCCGAGGAGTACGGGGGGATCGGGCTCGGGCCCCTGGCGTCCGTCGTGTTCGCCGAGCAACTGGGGAGGTCGACTTACGGCGGGTTCACGATCACCGTGCTCGCTCACACCGACCTCGCCATGCCCTACATCACCCGGTTCGGTTCGGAGGAGATGAGACGGCGATACCTCCCGGCGATGATGGCGGGGGAGGCGATCGGGGCGCTCGCCGTCACCGAGCCCGACGCGGGGTCCGACGTCGCCTCGATCCGGACCACGGCCCGACGGGAAGGCGACGGTTACGTCCTCGACGGGACGAAGACGTTCATCACCAACGGTGTCGAGGGCGACCTGGTAGTGGTCGCCGCCAAGACCGATCCCGAGGCGAAAGGCTCCCGCGGCATCTCATTGTTCGTCGTCGAGAGAGGAACGCCCGGGTTCTCGGTGGGGAAGGCGCTGAAGAAGTTGGGTTGGCGCTCGTCGGACACCGCCGAGCTGGTGTTCGAGGACTGCTTCGTCCCCGCCGGGAACCTGATCGGCGAGGAGAACCGCGGCTTCTACTACATCATGCAGAACTTCCAGAACGAGAGGCTCATCCTGGCCGGCCAGTCGCTGGGAGAGGCGCAGCAGGCTCTCGAACTCACCGTCGAGCACGTTCGCAACCGCAGGGCTTTCGGGGCCACGCTGTGGGAGAAGCAGGCGATCCGCCAGCGACTGGCCATGGACCAGGCACGAATCGACGCCGCCCGCCAACTGACCTACCACGCGGCCTGGTTGGACTCCGAGGGCCACGACGCAGTGAAGGCGGTGTCCGAGGTCAAGGCTCTGGTCGGCGAACTCGTCAACGACGTTCTGTACGACTGTGTCCAGTTCCACGGCGGCATGGGCTACATCGCCGAGACAGCGGTCGAGCGCCTCTACCGGGATGCTCGGATCCAATCGATCGGGGGAGGCGCCACGGAAGTGATGCTGGAAGAGGTCGCCAAGCGGATGTGAGTCAGGCCGAGCGAGCTGCCACGTGCTGGTTCGCCGCTTCGACCTCCGCCGGTTCCAGGGGATGCCACGACATCTCCAGTCCCATCCACAGGGTCTTGGCCCGGGGATAGAAGAGCGCCGGCACGACCAGATTGGCGCCGAGGGTGATGCCGAGGAGCCAATCCCACGGCACGTCCGGCCACGTGAGGATCATCCCGCCGATGAGGAGCACCAGGAACAGTGCGAACGTGAACGTCGTGATGATGATCATCGACCCGACCCAGTAGCCGGGCTCTCTCTCGAACTTGATTCCGCAGGCGGGGCAACGCTCGTGGAGGTCGAAGAAGCTCACGAAGATGTCCCGTTCTCCGCAACGAGGGCAGCGGCGGCGGAGGCCGCGACTGATCAAAGTCGACCTGGGGGAGGAGGGGTCGCGCATACCCCAAGCATACGGGTGTCGTAGGCAACCCCTAACGTGACGGCTGTGCAGGTGCCTGACATCGCCACGCTCCGTGTCGAATACGAGTCGGAGGGCATCGACCCGGCGACGATGGCCGACGATCCGCTCGACGAGTTCGTCGCCTGGCTCTCGGTTGCCGTATCGGCTGGCGTGATGGAGGCGAACGCATTCGTCCTCGCCACCGCCACCCCAGACGGCGGGCCTTCGGCCCGGGCGGTGCTCCTGAAAGACGTCGGCCCCGACGGCTTGGTCTTCTACACGAACACCGACAGCCGCAAGGGCTCCGAGCTACGTGCCAACCCCAGGGCCGCCGCCTGCTTCGTGTGGATGGAGCTCCATCGCCAGATTCGGATCGAAGGGCCTGTCCAGGAAGTCGACGAAGCGGCCGCCGACGCCTACTTCGCGACGCGACCGCCGGGAGCGCGACTGGCAGCTGCGGTCTCCCCCCAGTCGCAGGTCGTCGCCAGCCGGGAAGAGCTCGAGCGGCGCTTCCGGGAACTGGAGGAGGAGTATCCCGATGGGAACGTTCCCAGACCCCGTGGCTGGGGCGGATTCCGTATCCTGCCTGAGGTGTACGAGTTCTGGCAGGGTCGACCCAATCGCTTCCACGACCGGGTCCGCTACCGACGCGAAGATGGCGGCTGGGTCAAAGAGCGTCTGGCCCCATGATCGGGAGGTGTGGATGCGTCTGACCGTTCTCGGCTCTGCCGGGACCTATCCGGTGCGAGGCCGACCCGGCTCCGGCTACCTCATCGAACATCGGGAGACGCGGATCTGGTGCGACGCCGGACCGGGCACGCTCACCGAACTGCCGGTCCCGGTGTCGGAGCTCGACGCGGTGTTCGTCTCCCATCGACACCCCGACCACTGCCTCGACGTGGTCATTGCCAGCCACGTCCTCGCCTACGGCCCCGATCCGCGCTTCGGCGTGCCGCTGTACGGGCCCTCGTCCGCGTTGGAAGCGATCGTCGGCTTCGTCGACGGCGGCCGAATCGACGAGGTGTTCGACGTGACTCCATTGGAGGACGGCGACAGGGTCACCATCGGATCCCTCATCTTGTCCGTCGCCGTGACCGACCACTCCGTCGACACCCTCGCCTCTCGATGGGAGACCGACCACCGGAGCCTCTGCTACTCGGCCGACACCGGTCCGGCGGGCGACTGGATGCGGTTGGCCAAAGACGTCGACCTGTTCCTCTGCGAGGCGACTTACCAAGGGGAGCCCGGAGTCGCCGAGTATCCGCATCACCTCACCGCCTCCGAGGCTGGTTCCATCGCCCGTGCGGCCGGAGCCAAGCAGCTGATGCTCACTCACATCCCGCCCCATCTCGACCCGGCGCGGTCGGTGATGGAAGCGGAGGCTACGTTCGACCGCCCTGTCGGCTTGGCAGTTCCTGGCGTGTCGACGACTCTGTGACACCCACTCCTGGAGGACCGATTGCCCCGCGAACGCGCAGCCGATGAACTGAGACCAGTCCGCCTGACTTGTGACTTCACCGAAGCGACGCCCGGCTCGGTGCTGATCGAGATGGGCCGCACCCGGGTGCTGTGCACCGCGTCGATCGAGAACGAGGTCCCACGGTGGATGCGGGACTCGGGGCGGGGATGGGTCACCGCCGAATACGGGATGCTCCCGGGATCGTCGCCCGAACGGGTGAAACGCGATCACTATCAGGGGGGCAGGGCCAAGGAGATATCGCGTCTGGTGGGACGCGCCCTGCGATCGGTCGTCGACCTGTCCCGGCTGGGAGAAACGATGGTCCGTGTCGACTGCGACGTCATCGAGGCGGACGGCGGGACCCGCACTGCTGCGATCACCGGCGCATGGGTGGCGCTCCACGACGCGCTCGTCGCCGGGGAAGCCGACGGGATCGTTTCCACCGACGCCCTGATCGACCACGTTGCCGCCGTGTCCGTGGGAATCGTCGATGGCGAGATCCTGTTGGATCTGGAGTACGAATCCGACGTCGCCGCCGACGTGGACATGAACGTGGTCATGTCGGGAAGAGGGCTTCTGGTAGAGGTGCAGGGTACGGCGGAGCAGGCGCCGTTCACCCGACAGGATCTAGACGCCATGCTCGATCTCGCCCAAAAGGGCATCGAGGAGCTCATCGATCTCCAGAGGCGGGCGGTCTCGTGATCCCGCGGCTGCTCATAGCCACCAAGAACACCGGAAAGCTGCAGGAGATGGAGGCGATCCTCCGCGGGATGGGCCTCGCCGAAGAACTCGTGACCGGACTGGATCTGCCCGATGTCGACGAAGTCGGCGAGACCTTGGAGGAGAACGCCATCCTCAAAGCTCGCACTGCGGCCGAAGCGACGGGTCTGCCAGCACTCGCGGACGACACAGGCCTCGAAGTCGATCACCTGGGCGGGGCACCCGGAGTCCACACCGCCCGCTATGCGGGGCCGGACGCCACCTTCGACGACAACATGGACAAGCTGCTGCGGGAGTTGGAGGGGGTGGACGATCGGAGTGCCCGCTTCGTGACGGTGGTCGCCCTGGCTTTCCCAGACGGCGAGTACGTCACAGCCGAGGGTGTGGTCGCAGGCCGCATCGCCGAACAACGGCGAGGAGAAACCGGCTTCGGCTACGACCCTGTGTTCGAGATCGACGGGCGCACGTACGCAGAGATGAGCGCCGAGGAGAAGAATCGGTTCTCACATCGGGCCCGTGCATTGGCCGAATTGGGGAGAACCCTCGGTCTGTGACCGGGTGCGGGCGAGAGGACTCGAACCTCCACGGACTCACGTCCACCAGGACCTAAACCTGGCGCGTCTTCCAGTTCCGCCACACCCGCGAGGGAACGAAGGAGTTGGTGGGCCCCCAGGGACTCGAACCCTGAACCAACGGGTTAAGAGCCCGCTGCTCTGCCAATTGAGCTAGAGGCCCGGGAACACAGGATAACAGCGCCCGAGCGAGGCCCTTCAAGCCGGACCCCGTCTGGAGCAACAACCGTCTGGGCCAGAACCTTCCGAGCGAGTACCTTTGGGGTGTACGGGCCGTGGCGCAGCTTGGTAGCGCGCGTGCTTTGGGAGCACGAGGTCGTCGGTTCGAGTCCGACCGGCCCGACCAACGAAAGACGGGTGGCGCCTTGCGGAGCCACCCGTCTTTCCGCGTCGAACGTCGATGCTCAGCCGCCGACCGAGAGACCGGTGCCGTCTAGCCAGGCGTTCACGTAGTCGATGTTCTGCTCCAACCAGTTGCGTGCGCCCTGGAGCTCCTCGCCTTCCTCCACGTCTTCGAGGACGGCGACTTCCAGAGCGGAGAGCGTGTCCTGGTCGAACTGCATGTTCTCGATCGCCGTGGCGACGTCGGGGAACTGTTCGACGAAGTCCAAGCTGCCGACGGCATGGATCTCGTCGGGGTCGCCGAGCGCGTTCTCCGGGTCCTCCAGGTCCTTCAGGTCGTACAGGGCGTAGGCGGGATGGGGCCGCCACAGCGTCACGACGATCGGCTCCTCGCTGTTGATGGCGTTCTGCAACTCGGCGAGCATCGCCGGCGTGGAGCTCTCCACGAGCTCGAACTCATCGCCCAGGTCGTAGGTCGGGATGACCTCTTCCTTGGAGATCCGCGTCAGCCCGGCGGACGGCTCGATGCCGACGATCTGGCCACCGAACAGGTCGGCGTTGCCCTTCAGGTCGGCGATGGAGTTGATGTCCTCCAGGTAGGTCGGCACCGTCCACGTGAGCGGAGCTTCATCCAGCCAAATACCGAGGTCGGCGACGTTCTCCGAGTTCAGCTCCCAGTAATCGGCGTGGGTGTTGGGGAGCCAGGCGTCGAAGAAGAGATCCAGATCTCCCTGGGCGAGACCCTCGTAGATGAGACCGGCGTCGAGCTGCTGCTGCTCGACCGTGTAGCCGTTGTCCTCGAGGATGACATGCCACAGGTTCGTGACGGCGATGTCCTCGTCCCATGGGATCCACCCGATGGTGATCGTTCCGCCTTCGCCCCCGGCGGCACTGTCGTCCTGGACGGTCGTGTCCGTCGCCGCGGTGGTGTCGGTCGCCGCGGTCGTGTCAGCGCCGTCATCGGCGCCAGTCGTGGTCGCTCCGTCGCCGCCTCCGCAGGCGGCCAGGGCGAACATCAACGCAAATGCCCCCATCGACAGAGAGACATTTCCGGGCCGTTTGTTCCGGCGTAGGAATGTCACGTTTGTTCCTTTCGTTCGCTTGCAGAGGCGTGGCCTCCGGCGTCCAACCCTAAACAGGTGACTCCGGTTGCCACGAAAATCCCATCAGTGTGTGCGGCCGCCGAGCCCTACTCGGAGAACGGATCGCAGGCCGGCGAACAGGCTGTCGTCCTGAGACGCATCGCGCGATTTCCGAGCGGTGCGTCGGCTCCGAACGCCGAATACAGCCGTGACGCGGTCGAGGAATATCGCCAGGATCACGACGGCCAGACCGCCTTCAACACCCAGTCCGATGTTGAATCGCATCACGCCGCTCACGACGGTCTCTCCCAACCCACCGGCCCCGGCCAAGCCGGCGATGACGACCATCGACAGGGTGAGCATGATCACCTGGTTCACCCCCGCCATGATGGAGGGGCGGGCGAGTGGCAGCTGCACCCCGAAGAGCACTTCCGAAGGCCGGGCTCCGAAGGCCTCCGCCGCTTCGACCACTTCGCGATCCACCTGACGTATCCCTAGTTCTGTCAGGCGCACGGCCGGCGGCATGGCGAAGACGACGGATGCCATCACCCCGGGGACGACTCCCAGCCGGAAAAAGAACACCGCCAAGAGCAGGTAGATGAACGCTGGCATGGTCTGCATGAAGTCCAGGGCCGGGCGGATGACGGCGCTGAGCCGATCGCTCCGTGCGGCCAGTACGCCGAGCGGAGTGCCGATCGTGACCGAAATCAGGACTGCGACCAGGACGAGCGCCAGGGTGTCCATCGTTTCTTCGAAGCGACCCATCGAGGCGATGAGCGAGAAGGCGAGAGCCGTGAACAGCCCGAACCGCCAACCCCGAGCCACGAGGCCGATCAGAGTCAATATCCCCACCATGACGCCGACCGACGGAGCCGTGAGGACCATTTCGATCCACTCGGCGAGTGTCCCGACGACTTCCCGGATCAGGCGAAAGAGGAAGCCGAGGTTCTCGTTGAGGAAGCGGACCAGCTCTGCGATCCAATCGCCGATGTCGAGCGAAGGGAACGTGATCTGGCCCACGGGAAACTCAGGCATCCACCGTCACCCCCTCCGCGGACAGTGCCGCCAAGAGTCGGGCCCGGGGTACGACGCCTTCGAGGACGTTTCGATCGTCGACCACTGCGATGGGCACCGAATTGAGAGCCGCGATCCCCGCCAATTCCGCCAGGGGGGTGTCGCGGGTCACTCCGGCGTAGTCGTCGATCAGCAGCCCGCTGATGTCGGTGTCGCCTCGGGCGATGCCTTGTGCCAGCCGGTCATCCCGGGCCACGCCGAGGATCTTCCCTTGCCGGTCGATGACGTAGGCGCCGTTGAACTCTTGATCGGCCAGCCAATCGAGGACCTCCTGGGGCGAATCGGTGGGCGAGAAGGTGCGGCGGGGGCGTCGCATCGCCTCTCCGGCGGTGAGAACCCGGGAGCGGTCCACGTCGGCGACGAAACTGCTCACGTATTCGTTCGCCGGGTTGCGGAGGATCTCGGGGCCCGTCCCGATCTGGACGATGCGACCGTCTTTGAGCATCGCGATGCGATCGCCGAGGCGCATCGCCTCGTTGAGGTCGTGGGTGATGAAAACGATCGTCCGGTGGAGCTCGCCCTGGAGGCGGATCAACAAGTCCTGCATTTCGCGACGGATCAATGGATCCAGCGCGCTGAAGGGCTCGTCCATCAGCAGGACCTCGGCTTCCGTCGCCAGCCCCCGAGCCAGGCCCACCCGTTGCTGCATGCCGCCCGACAGCTCATCCGGATAGGAGTCCGCCCATCCACCCAGACCGACCAACTCCAGCGCTTCCTCGGTGCGGCGACGCCTCTCGGCGTCGTCGATCCCTTGCACCTGCAGCCCGTAGGCGACGTTCTCACCCACCGTGCGGTGGGGGAACAGAGCGAAGTGCTGGAAGACCATGGAGATGCGCTGCTGACGTATCCGTCTCAAGCCCTGCCGGTCGAGAGCCGTGATGTCGGTTCCATCGAGAGATATCCGTCCGGCGGTCGGCTCCACCAGGCGATTGATCATGCGAATGATCGTCGACTTGCCCGATCCGGACAGGCCCATGATCACGAAGAATTCTCCGGCGTCGACTTCGAAATCGACTCCGGCAACGGCGACGACGTGGCCGGTGTCTTCTTGGATTTCGGTTCGCCCATGGCCCGCTCGAGCCTTCGCGAGTATCGAGTCGGGATGAGGCCCGAAGATCTTGTACAGGTCGCTTACCTGGAGAAAACTCATTGGCTCCTAGAGGTCGCGTTCGATGGATCGTCTGAAGGGAGAATTCAGAGACGGCGACTCACCGTACACATCCCAACCCTTCGTGCCCAATGGACGGATTCGGCTCCCCAAGGTACTGGGATCGGCGGACGGGCGTCGGATGGACTTCCGTGGACGCCGCGACGGTCGGTATCCTGACGGCGACGCTGCGGGTGTAGCTCAATGGTAGAGCCCCAGCCTTCCAAGCTGGTGGTGCGGGTTCGATTCCCGTCACCCGCTCCAATTCCCCCTCGCCGGGCGCCCTCCGCCCCTACAGTCCGCAGGCATGCCCTCCTCGACATACGACAGGCTGCGCCGCGACCTGATCACGGCGATGAAGCAGCGAGACCAAGTAGCGGTTTCGGCGATCCGTACCGCGATCGCTGCCATCGACAACGCCTCGGCGGTCGACGTCCCCCAGATCCGGTCCATCGACTGGAAACCGGGGCTGATCAATGAGGTTCCCCGACGTGAAGTGGACGAGTCCGAAACGCTTCGGATCCTCGAACGGGAGATCGACGAGAAGCGACAGGCGATTCAGGACCTGGATGGCCTCGGGGAGATAGAGCTCGTCGACCTCATCGAACGGCTACGAAGCGAAGTGGAGGTGCTGACGCGCTACGTCGCCGGGTAGAATGGAGCGGCACCTGCCCCCGTAGCTCAACTGGATAGAGCAGTGGACTTCTAATCCGCCGGTTGGGGGTTCGAGTCCCTCCGGGGGTGCTGATTCTCCCTTCCGACCATCCCCTCGAGTGGTACAAGGGGGACCGGCCGCGTGATGCCGCCGTTCGCCGCTCTTCGCCGCAACACTTAGACTGGGATGGTTCCCGTGGTGGCCGTAGCTCAGCCCGGTTAGAGCGCCAGGTTGTGGCCCTGGAGGTCGGGGGTTCAAGTCCCCTCGGTCACCCCACTGCCGCCGCCCCCGCCCCGCGGGGTGCGGCGGTTTCATCAGTCGAGCAGGAGTGACATGAGCGTTAGCGTGCGCGAAGCCGGGCCTTTCGAGCGCCTCGTCGAATTCGAACTCACCGAAGCCGAGATCGATGCTGCCAAGAGTGCGGCGGCTCGCCGATTGGCCAAGGATCTGAAGCTGAAGGGGTTTCGCCCCGGGAAGGCGCCTCGCCCGGTCGTCGAGGCGGCTGTCGGGTCTGACCGGCTTCGCAGCGAGGCGATCGAGGATGCCATCCCTCCCAAGCTGTCGGAGGTCTTGAAGGAGGAGTCCCTCAGCCCCGCCGTCAACCCGGAGCTCGAGAAGATCGAGGACATCGAAGACGGAGTGTCCGTCGAGATCAAGGTCACGCTGTGGCCGAACCTCGAGTCCCCGCCGCCGTATCGGGATCGCAAGATCGAAGTCGATTCTCCCGAGGTGACCGAGGAGGAACTCGAGACTCAGCTCGAGCGCATGCGCGAGCAGTTCGGTCAGGTCGAGGAGGCGGAGCGTCCCGCAGAGGAAGGCGACTTCGTGTCTCTCGACATAACCCCCGAGGTGGACGGCGAGCCTCTCGAGGAGGGCTCGGCGAAGGAGCTGCTGTATCGGGTCGGTTCAGGGGGGCTCATCGATGGAGCCGACGAAGTGCTGGTCGGCGCCACTGCCGGACAGGAGCTGACGATCGAGGCGCCGCTTCCTGAGGGCTTCGGCGAGCGAGCCGGGGAAGAAGCCACGTTTCGGGTCACCGTCAACGAGGTGAAACAGCTCGTGCTGCCGGACCTGACCGACGATTGGGTGGACGAGAACACCGAGTACGAGACGGTCGAAGAACTCCGGGAGTCCCTGCGAGAGAGGATGACCGAGGTGAAGCGCGCCGGGGCCGCCCGGCGGTTCACCGACAGAGCGCTCGAGACCCTCGTCGACCAGGTGGATCTGGAACTCCCCCAAGCGGTGCTCCGCGCCGAGATGGACGAGATCCTCCATCGCTTCCTGCATCGCCTCGAGGACCAGAACCTCTCTCTCAGCGACTACTTCCAGGCGACCGGGATGTCCCAGGAGCAGTTCCTGGCCGATCTGGAAGCGCAGGCCGATCGGAGTCTCCGCGCCAGGATCCTCCTCGATGCCATCATCGCCGACGCCGAGCTCGAGGTCGACGACACCGAGGTGGACGCCGTACTCCACGGCATCGCCACCCAGACCGACGACCCCATGGGGTTTCTCCGCTCGATCCGAGGAACTCCCCAAGAATTGGCGGTGAGGGCTGATATCCTCCGAGACAAGGCGCCGAAGTTGATCATCGACAACGCCACACCGGTCGATTCCGACGGCAATCCGCTCGAGTTGGACCTCGGCGACGAGGCTGACACGGTCACCGACGGCGAGGTCGTCGCCGGCGAAGTCGTGGAGGGTGAAGTCGTCGCAGGTGACGTAGTGGCTGGTGAGATCGTGGCTGGTGAGATCGTCGACGACGAGATCACCGAAGACGAGATCACCGAAGA
>Ga0079224_100007441_pt1 | contig 14703 bp, 17 predicted proteins | sample Stecom2015_FD_80414 | JGI IMG/M metagenome (GOLD analysis project Ga0079224, IMG submission 80414) | Agricultural soil microbial communities from Utah to study Nitrogen management - Steer compost 2015 | ecosystem: Environmental > Terrestrial > Soil > Agricultural land | place: USA: Utah...
ATCGCCCTCAACACGACCCACACCCTGCGCGTCGGCGCCGAGTATCTCAACGACAAGGTGCGCAGCAGCAGCGACTACGTCGAGCCAAGTCGCAAGAACCACGCGCTGTTCGCCCAGCACAGCTACCAGGGTGAACACTTTTCCACCGAACTGGGCGTACGGCATGACAAGAACGAACAGTACGGCAGCGAGAACACCTTCAATGCCGCGCTGACCCTGCCGGTGACGGACCGGGACCAGCTGGTCCTCTCCTATGCCGAAGGCTTCCGCGTACCGACCTTCGCGGATCTTTACTGGCCGCTCGACGTTGCTTCCTGGTACGTCGGCAATCCCGACCTGAAGCCGGAGCGCTCCCGTTCGGTCGAACTGAAGTGGCGCGGCCAGTGGCTGAACAGCCCGTTCGAGATCGCTGCCTACCGCTCCGAAATCAAGGATCTGCTGGCCAGCGCCGAGGACGCGCGGACCGGCCTGGGCACCACCGAAAACATCGACCGGGCGCGCATCAACGGTCTGGAGCTCAGCGTCCAGCGCGAACTGTTCGGCTGGCAGGCCGACGCCGGCCTGAGCCTGCTCGATGCCCGCGACCGACGGACCGGCCTGCGCCTTCCCAATCGAGCCCGGCGCACCCTGTATCTCGACCTGGACCGTCAGTTCGGTGCCTTCGGCATCGGTGCCAGCTGGCGCGCCGTCAGCCGTACCCAGAGCTATAGCTGGGACAAGCGCGAAACCTACGAGATCGCCGGTCACGGCGTGCTGGACCTGCGCGCCAGCTGGCAGGCCAGCGACGCGCTGCTGCTCGATGCCAAGTGGAGCAACGTCCTCGACAAGGACTACAGCCGCTTGCTCTACGGCTATCAGGGGCGCCGGTACGGTTACCAGGACGCGCCATCCGGTTTCCTGATCGGCCTGACCTGGACGCCGCAGCTCTGAGCCAGCAGGGTTGCCGCTGCGCTGGCAGCCCTGCATAGTCCCCCGCTTCCGTGCCATCGAGACCATCCCATTGCTGCGCGCCGCCTCCCTCGCCCTGCTGCTGATCTGCGCCACACCCGCGCTGGCCGGTGGCGTGGTGTCGCTGGATCTGTGCATGGACTGGCTGGTCGCCCATCACCTGCCGCGCGAACGGGTCGCCGCCCTTTCGCCGTTGCACCGGCAGTTCCCGGCGCCCTGGATCGGTAGGGACTGGCCGAGCCACGACGGCAGTCTGGAGCAGGTCTATGCGCTCAGGGCCGAGCGCATTCTGGTCGGCGAGTACGCCGCCACGCTGCTGCGCCGCCGGTTGGTCGAATTGCATCAGCCGGTGACCGTGCTGCCGCTGCCGCAGACGCTGGATCAGGTGATTGCCTACGAGCGCCAGTTCCTCGCCGCGGTGGGCCTGCCGGAAGAGCGGGCCGGCACGCCGAAGGACTCGCCTCGGGAGCCGGACACCGACGCACCGCGCCTGCTGCTGCTCGGCGCCAACGGTATCGCCACCGGCACCGGCACCCTGGAGGACGAGATCATCCGCCGCGCCGGCTGGCGCAACTACCTGGACGCGCCTGGCTTTCATGCGCTGGATCTGGAGCAGCTGGTGGTCGATCCGCCGCAGGCGATCCTCTGGACCGCCCCTCCGCATCGCGCGCTGGCCAACCAGTTCGCCGAACATCGCGCGCTGCGCCGTTCGCTGGCCGCCAGCCGCTGGCTGCAGACAGATGTCTGGCGCTGGGAATGTCCGGGCCCCTGGACCTGGGAACTGATAGGACAACTGTCCCGATGGAACGATTGATCACCCCCGTGCTGGCCGTGCTGGTGACCGCCGTGGCGCTGGCCTCGCTGGCCACCGGCAGCAGCGATGTCGCGGTGTTTTCCGGACTCTGGCACTGGCTGCTCGGCGAGACCGATGCCAGCGCCATCGTCATGGGCGAGATCCGCCTGCCGCGCACCCTGCTGGCGCTGGGCGTGGGCGCGGCGCTGGGCCTGGCTGGCGCCGCCCTGCAGGGCCTGCTGCGCAATCCGCTGGCCGACCCCAGCCTGACCGGTGCCAGCCAGGGCGCGGCACTGGGCGCGGCGACCGTCTTCTACTTCGGCCTGCTGCCCTGGGCCGGCCCCTTCGCTCCGGCGCTGGCCGGGCTGGTCGGGGCCGGCATGGCGCTGCTGCTGATGCTGCTGCTCGCCGGTGCGGGACAAAGCGCGCTGCTGATCCTCGCCGGGCTGGCGATCAGTACCCTGTCCGGCGCGCTGCTGGCGGCGGTGCTGAACTTCGCGCCCAATCCGTTCGCCATGCAGGAGCTGGTGTTCTGGCTGCTCGGTTCGGTCTCCGAGCGCGGTCTGGAGCACCTGCTGGTGCTGATGCCGGCACTGCTGATCGGCGGCCTGCTGCTGCGTCGCCAGCGCCGCCTGCTGTTCGGCCTGAGCCTGGGTGAGGCGGTGGCGGAAACCCTCGGCCTGAAGGTGCGCCAGGGTTCACGCCAGGTGGTTCTGGCCTGCGCCCTGCTGGTCGGCGCTTCGGTGGCGGTGGCCGGCGGCATCGGTTTTGTCGGCCTGCTGGTGCCGCATCTGGTGCGCCCGCTGGTGCGCCATCGCCCGGACCGCCTGCTGCTGCCCTCGGCGCTGCTCGGCGGACTGCTGGTCTGCCTGGCCGACATCGCGGTGCGCCTGCTACCGGCCGGTCGTGAACTGAAGCTGGGCGTGCTCACCGCACTGATCGGCGCGCCGTTGTTCATCTGGCTGGTCTGCCGGGAGCGGCAACGATGGAACTGATGAACCTCCACCGGCTGGGCGTACCCGGTCGCCTCGACCCGCTCGATCTGAGCCTGGAAAGCGGCCAGTTGCTCGGCGTGATCGGCCCCAACGGCGCCGGCAAATCCACTCTGCTCAGCGCCCTCGCCGGGCTGACCCACTACCGCGGCGAGCTGCGCCTGCAGGGCACCCGGGCCGACCTGCTGACGCCCCGCAGCCGCGCCCGCCAGGTCGGCTACCTGCCACAGCAGCAGCGCAGTGCCTGGGGGCTGGCCGTGGAGGATGTGGTGAACCTCGGCCGCCTGCCCTGGGGGGATCGGAAGAAGGAAGCGATCGACGCGGCACTGGCCGCTACCGGCCTGCTGGAGCTGCGCCGCAAGCGTGTCGAACGACTCTCCGGCGGCGAGCAGGCGCGGGTCTGGCTGGCCCGTCTGCTGGCCGGCGAAGCACGCCTGCTGCTGGCCGACGAACCGCTGGCCAGCCTGGACCTGCTGCAGCAGCGGCGGGTCATGCAGCTGCTTCGCGAACAGGCGGATGGCGGTCGCGGCGTGGTGCTGTCACTGCACGATCTGAGTCTGGCGGCGCGCTATTGCGACCGTCTCTGCCTGCTGCGCCAGGGTCGTCTGCTGGCCTGGGGCACGCCGGCGGAAGTGCTGACACCGGACCTGCTCGGAGAAGCCTTCGAGGTACCGGTGCACGTCGATCTGAGCAGCGATCCGCCGATCATCCTGGCGCGCTAGCCGCGTAGCAGCTGCACCGGCGGGCGGTAGATCAGGGCTGCGAGCAGGCTGCCCAACACCAGCAGCAGGCCGGCCGGCCCTTCCAGGCCCAGCGGACTGAGCAGCGCCGCCCAGAGTGCCGGCAGCGCCGCGCCGAGCAGGCCACGCGCCTGCGCTCGGGTCAGATGCGCCCAGGCCTGTTCCGCATCGTCCGGCGCACTCATCGCCCAGAGCGCCAGTTTGTAATTACGAAACAGCCGGAGGCCGGGCGCCAGCAGCAACAGCCCGGCGATGAACAGGGGGATCGGGGGAAGCTCCCGGAACTCGGGAAGATTGGCCAGCACCAGCCAGGGCAGCGGAATCAGCAGCATCGAGGCCAGCCAGCGGCGCCGCAGTCGGCGCCAGTGCTGCAGCGGTGTCACTCCGGCAGCTCGCCCTGGTGCTGATTGCCGAGCATGTGGTTGAGTTTGCCGGCCTTGGTACGCAGGTAGTTCTCGTTGAACGGGTTGAGGCCGGTGATCAGCGGCTTGCGGGTGCTCACCCGAATGCCCAGATCGGTCAGTGCCGACACCTTGCGCGGGTTGTTGGTCATCAGTTTCAGCGAGGCCACGCCGAGGTGGTCAAGCATCGGCTTGCAGATGGCGTAGTCGCGCAGGTCGGCAGCGAAGCCCAGGCGCTCGTTGGCTTCCACGGTGTCGGCGCCCTCATCCTGCAGCGCATAGGCGCGGATCTTGTTGAGCAGGCCGATGCCGCGACCTTCCTGGCGCAGATAGAGCAGCACGCCGCGGCCCTCGGCAGCGATGGCGCGCAGTGCCGCCTCCAGCTGGAAGCCGCAGTCGCAGCGCAGGCTGAACAGTGCATCACCGGTCAGGCACTCGGAATGCAGTCGCCCCAGCACCGGCTCGCCATCGTCGATGGTCCCCATGGTCAGCGCGACATGCTCCTTGCCGGTGGCTTCCTCGCGGAAACCGTGCATGGTGAAGATGCCGAACGGCGTAGGCAGTTGGGAGGCGGCGACGAAGACAACTGACACCGGAGAACTCCAGAGATCAAAAAAAGGGCGACATTGTAACAGATGGGGGACCGTCCCGGAGGCCGCCGACCGTCAATGGCGGGCCTCCAGGATCAGCATGCCCTGCTCCTCACGCCAGCCAACCCGACTGAGGAAGCTCATGCCGAGCAGCGCCTGGGTCGGAGCGCCACCTTCCAGCACCACGGCCTGCACGCCGAGCACGTCCAGCGGGCCGATCTTGACCCGGTCGAGCATCACCCGCCAGCCGCGCTCGGTACCACTGGCGGTGCTCACCACCATGGGCTGACCCACGACCCGGTAGTCGATGTTCAACGCTCGCGCCTGGGCATCGTTCATCGCCACGGCGCTGGCGCCGGTATCCACCATGAACTGCACGGTCTGGCCGTTGATGCTGCCGGCCACCCAGTAATGGCCGCCGGCGCCGCGGGCGATGCTCACCTGACCGCGCGGCGCCGGGGCGGCATAGCCGCTGCCACTGCCGAGGTCGCGGCTCAGCTCGTAACGGCGCTCCACGCCATCGACGCGCAACAAGGCCCCGCTGCGGTCGACGCTGACCACCTGCACGCCACCGGGGCCGGTCTGTCCGGCACGTACCAGCTTGCGCTGACCGTCAACCAGCAGCACCGCTGCCTCCGGAAACAGCCCGACCACCTGAACCTGGGTAGCCGCCGAGACGATGCAGGCCCAGCTCAGCAACAGAATGGAAAACAGCAGCCTCATCGGATTCTCCCTGTCTGACCCGGGCCAGCAGCCTGACCCATTTCCGTTTCGCCCGCCCGGACGCCGGTCATGTCCTGGCGAAATGTTCGTACCCACCTGCCGGCAACGGCAGCGGCCGACCCTCGCCATCCAGCAGGCTCACGCCCTGCCCGGCCCGCACCCGGCCCAGCGGCCGGATCTCGAAGCCCTGCTCGCGCAGTGGCTGCAGATGCTCGGGCGCCAGCGTGAACAGCAGCCTGTAGTCATCGCCGCCGGCCAGCGCACACTGACGCGCTTCTTCGAGCGGCAGGCAGGCCAGCAGCGCCGGCGACAGCGGCAGCTGTTCGAGATCGATCTCCAAGGCTACGCCGGAAGCCCTGGCGATATGTGTGGCGTCGGCGAGCAGGCCGTCGGAGATGTCCTGCGCCGCGCCGGCCAGTCCGCGCAGCGCCTGGCCCAGCGCCAGCTGCGGTCGGGGCGTCCAGTAGCTGGCGCAGAGTGTCCGGGCCGCCTCGTCATCCACCGGCAGCTGTCCAAGCACGCAAGGCAGCGCGGCGGCCGCCTCGCCCAGCCAGCCGCCCACGCAGAGCAGCTCGCCGGGACGTGCGCCGCTGCGCAGCAGGGCCTGGCCCGCCGGCACTCGGCCGAAGACGGTGATATTGATATTCAGAGGACCGCGGGTGGTATCGCCGCCGATCAGGCGCAGCCCGCAGTGCCCGGCCATTTCATTCAGGCCACGGGCAAAGCCCTGCAGCCAGGCTTCGTCGGCCTCCGGCAGGCTGAGCGCCAGGGTGAAGCCGAGCGGCGCCGCGCCCATGGCGGCAAGATCGCTGGCCGCGCAGGCCAGGGCCCGCTGGCCGAGCAATGCAGGGTCGCAGGAATCGGGGAAATGCACGCCGGCGACCAGACTGTCGGTGGAAACCGCCAGCTGTTCGCCGGGTGAAAGTTGCAGCAGGGCGCAGTCGTCGCCGATGCCCAGCGCCACGCCCGGCGCCGGAGCGGCGCAGGGAGCGCTGGCGAAGTAGCGGCGGATCAGCTCGAACTCGCCCATCGGCCGCCGGCCTGCCGGGTCAGCCGCGCTGGCCGCGCACTTCGGCGGAGCGCAGGCGCGGTGCCAGCTTGTCGAGAACGCCGTTGACGAACTTGTGTCCGTCGGTGGCGCCGAACACCTTGGCCAGCTCGATGCCCTCGTTGATCACGACCTTGTAGGGGACGTCGATGCGGTGCTTGAGCTCGTAGGTGGAGAGCCGCAGGATCGCCAGCTCGACCGGGTCCAGCTCGTCGAGCGCACGGTCCAGGCAGGGCGCGATCAGCTCGTCCAGCTCGGTCTTCTCGCGCGGCACGCCGTGCAGGATCTCGTGGAAGTAGGCACCGTCGACGCCCGAGAAATCGTTGTCGACGCGGAACTGCGCCTCGATCTCGTTGAGCGCCTGACCGGCCATCTGCCACTGGTAGAGCGCCTGCATGGCCAGGGTCCGGGCGACCCGACGGGTCGCGATGCGGCCCTTGGCCTTGGGGGCCGGGGCCTGGCTGTCGTCGTGGTTGAGGCTCACTTGGCCTCCAGCTGCGCCAGCAGACTCACCATTTCCAGCGCGGACTGAGCAGCCTCGGCGCCCTTGTTGCCGGCCTTGGTGCCGGAGCGCTCGATGGCCTGCTCGATGGAGTCGACGGTCAGCACGCCGAAGGCGACCGGTACGCCGAACTCCAGGGAGACCTGGGCCAGGCCCTTGGTGCATTCACCGGCCACGTATTCGAAGTGCGGGGTGCCGCCACGGATCACCGCGCCGAGGGCGATGATGGCGTCGAACTCGCCGCGCTGGGCGACCTTCTGGGCCACCAGCGGGATTTCGAAAGCGCCCGGTGCGCGGATCAGGGTGATGTCGGATTCTTGGATGCCGTGACGCAGCAGGGTGTCGACGGCGCCGCTGACGAGGCTCTCCACGACGAAGCTGTTGAAGCGGCCGATCACCAGGGCGTACTTGCCCTTGGGAGCGATGAAGGTGCCTTCGAGGGTCTTCAGGGTCATGGATGCATCTCGTCCAGGTTAAAGAGCTGATAACTCATGAAAAAGGTCTGAAGCGCGTCACGAGCGCAGGACAGACAAGGCGAAAACAGGCGAGGCGGCGGAGTTTACTGATGTAAATGAGCAAGCCGAGCCTGTTTTCAACGCAGTATGTCCAAGCGCAGTAGCGCTCATCATTCAGCGGGCAGATATTCTACTACTTCGAGATCAAAGCCGGATATCGCATTGAACTTCATCGGCGAGCTGAGCAGCCGCATCTTGCGCACGCCCAGGTCACGCAGAATCTGCGAACCGGCGCCGACCATGCTGTAGGTCACCGGCGTCCGCGGCCCGGATTCGGCCTCGCGCAGGTTGGCCAGCATCTCCTCACCGCCCAGCTGATGACCGAGCAGCAGCACCACGCCGCGGCCGGCACGCGCCACCTCGGTCATGGCCGCGCGCAGGCTCCAGCGCCCCGGCTGGCGGACCATCAGCAGGTCGCGCAGCGGGTCCATGTTGTGCACGCGCACCAGGGTCGGCTCCTCGGCCTGAATCTCGCCGAGGGTCAGCGCCAGGTGCACGTTGCCTTCCAGCGCGTCGCGGTAGGTCACCAGATTGAAGGCGCCCAGCTCGGTATCCAGTACCTGCTCGGAAACGCGCTGCACGGTGCGCTCGTGGAGCAGCCGGTAGTGGATCAGGTCGGCGATGGTGCCGATCTTCAGGCCGTGCTCGGCGGCGAAGACCTCCAGCTCCGGACGGCGCGCCATGGTGCCGTCGTCGTTCATGATTTCGCAGATCACCCCGGACGGCTCGAAGCCGGCCATGCGCGCCAGGTCGCAGGCTGCCTCGGTGTGGCCGGCACGCGCCAGCACGCCGCCGGGCGAGGCCATCAGCGGGAAGATGTGGCCGGGGCTGACGATGTCCTCGGCCTTGGCATCGCGGGCCACGGCGGCCTGTACGGTACGCGCGCGGTCGGCGGCGGAGATGCCGGTGGTCACGCCGGTGGCCGCCTCGATGGAGACGGTGAACTTGGTGCCGAAGCCGGAACCGTTGCGCGGCGCCATCAGCGGCAGCTTGAGGCGTTCGCAGCGCTCGCGGGTCATCGGCATGCAGATCAGGCCGCGGGCGTACTTGGCCATGAAGTTGATGTGCTCGGCGGTGACGCACTCGGAGGCGATGATGATGTCGCCTTCGTTCTCGCGGTCCTCGTCATCCATGAGGATGACCATCTTGCCGGCGCGGATGTCTTCGATCAGTTCTTCGGGGGTGTTGAGCGCCACGGGCGTCTCCTTCAATTCTTCAGAAAGCCGTGCTCGGCCAGGAAGGCTTCGGTCAGGCCGCCGGAGGTCGGTTCGGCGGCCTTTTCGCCGAGCAGCAGACGCTCGAGGTAGCGGGCCAGCAGGTCCACTTCGAGGTTGACCCGGCGTCCGGGGCGATAGTCGGCCATGATGGTCTCGGCCAGGGTGTGCGGCACGATGGTCAGCTCGAACTCGGCGCCGTTGATGCCGTTCACGGTCAGGCTGGTGCCGTCCACGGTGATCGAGCCCTTGAGCGCGATGTACCTGGCCAGCTCGCGCGGCGCGCGGATGCGGAACTGCACGGCGCGGGCGTTATCCTCGCGGGAGATGACCTCGCCGACACCGTCGACGTGGCCGCTGACCAGATGGCCGCCGAGGCGGGTGGTCGGGGTCAGGGCCTTTTCCAGGTTGACCGGGCTGCCGCGGCGCAGATCGCTGAACGCGGTGCGCGCCAGGGTCTCGCGGCTGACGTCGGCCCAGAAGCCGTCACCCGGCAGCTTCACGGCGGTCAGGCAGACGCCGTTGACGGCGATGCTGTCGCCCAGCTTGACGTCGGCCAGGTCGAGCTTGCCGGTCTGCACGTAGACGCTGACGTCGCCGCCCTTGGGGCTGAGCGCCGCAATGCGGCCGACGGCTTCGATTATTCCGGTGAACATGCTGCCTCCCCGCTACGGAAGGCCACTGACAGATGGCGCATAGGGAACTCCTGTTTCGTTAAAAACAGGGCGTACCGATCGATAGGGAACGGGCGGCCGGTCGTCGCCGGCGCGCCGTGCATCCCGCTCTCTCTTTATCCGGACTGTTACCGTCGGCCCCGGAATCGCACCGGGTCTGCTGGTCCCTGGATGGCGTGTGCCGTACCAGGCGCTCGCGGGCTAGGCGCTGAGCGCCATTACCGCCGGTGGGGACTTGCACCCCGCCCTGAGAACGTTCGTATCCGCCTTTTGCAGGCAGGCGTGCGTTTTAACACATTTGCCGGGCAAACGGCACGGCCATCGGCGGGATGGATGACGGGCGATCAGTCCGCCGGACGGGCGAGCACCCGCCAGTCGTCACCAAAGGCGCGGATGTCGACGATCTTCAGCGCCGGCGCCTCGGCCATCCGCTCCAGCGGCCAGTCGAGCAAAGGCCGCGCACTGGAGCCGAGCAGCTTGCCGGCAATGAATATCTGGTATTCGTCGACCAGCCCGGCCTGCGCGAAGGCACCGGCCAGCCGCGGCCCGGCCTCTAACAGCACTTCGTTGATGCCGCGCTCGCCGAGCAGACGCAGCGCAGCCGGCAGATCGACCCGGCCATTGGCACCGGCCAGCACCAGCACCTCGTGGCCCGCGGCACGCAGTTCACCGGCGACGGCCGTCTCGGCCACGCACAGGGTCAGCGCCGGTCCGGCCTGATAGAAGGGTGCGCTCGCCGGCACCCGCAGCCGGCCATCGATCAGCACGCGCAGCGGCGGCCGGCTGGCGGCCAGGGCGGTCTGTTCGGCGTCGACCTGCAGCTCGCTGGGGCGTACGGTCAGCCGTGCGCCATCGGTCAGCACGGTGTCGGCGCCACTGAGCACCGCCGCGCTGCGCGCGCGCAGACGCTGCACCTCGGCACGCGCCGCCGGGCCGGTGATCCACTGGCTCTCGCCACTGGCCATGGCGGTGCGCCCGTCCAGACTCATCGCCAGCTTGACCCGCACCAGCGGCAGGCCGCTCTGCATGCGCTTGATGAAGCCGGCATTGAGCTCGGCCGCCTCGGCCTCCAGCACGCCGCAGCGCACCTCGATGCCGGCCTCCTGCAGGCGGCGCAGGCCTCGGCCGGCGACCAGCGGATTGGGATCGCTCATCGCCGCCACCACCCGCGACACGCCGGCGCTGACCAGCGCCTCGGCGCAGGGACCGGTGCGTCCGTGATGGCTGCAGGGCTCCAGGGTGACGTAGGCGGTAGCGCCCCCCGCCCGTTCGCCGGCCTGGCGCAGGGCGTGGACCTCGGCGTGCGGCTCGCCGGCGCGCTGGTGCCAGCCTTCGCCGACGATCTCGCCGTCGCGCACGATCACGCAGCCGACACGCGGATTGGGATGGGTGGAGAACAGCCCCAGACGCGCCAGCTGCAGCGCCCGGGCCATGAAGGACTGGTCGGCCGCGCTCATGGCTGGACCGGGGTGCGCAGCCGCTCGATTTCCTCGCGGAACTCTTCCAGGTCCTTGAAGCGGCGATACACCGAGGCGAAACGGATGTAGGCCACCTCGTCGAGCTGGCGCAGCTCGTCCATCACCCACTCGCCGACCACCAGCGACTTGATCTCGCGCTCGCCGGTAGCGCGCAGACGAGCCTTGATGCGGGCGATCGCCTCTTCCAGACGCTCGACGCTGACCGGACGCTTTTCCAGCGCACGCTGCATGCCGGCGCGCAGCTTCTCCTCGTCGAACGGCTGGCGGCTGCCGTCCTGCTTGATCAGCCGCGGCATGACCAGCTCGGCGGTCTCGAAGGTGGTGAAGCGCTCGCCGCAGGCCACGCATTCGCGGCGGCGGCGCACCTGATCGCCCTCGGCGACCAGGCGCGAGTCGATGACCTTGGTGTCGTTGGCCGAGCAGAACGGGCAGTGCATGGCAGCAAAATCCGCAGATGGTAGGAAGGCGCCATGGTAGCCGATCCGTTGCGCAAGAAAAGCGCTCCGCCGGCACCTTTCGCGCCCGCCGGCGAGACAGATGCGGCCTGCTTGCGCTATACAGGCGCGCCTGTTTCACCGCCTCAGGAAGTCATCCGCCATGCTCTCCCCCGCCGTCCCCGCCGAACTGCTCCAGCCGCTGCAGGCCCTGCTTGGCGACGCCCGCCTCAGCGCTCAGCGCCTGCCCGGCACCGAGCTCGACCTGTGGCTGATCGACCCGGACAACATGGACCGCGCCTTCAGCAGCGAGGAAACCCGGCGCATCCTCGAGGAGCCGCCCTACTGGTGCTTCTGCTGGGCCAGCGGCCTGGCACTGGCGCGCTGGCTGGACGCGCACCCGGAAGAGGTCCGCGGCCTGCGCGTGCTGGACTTCGGCGCCGGCTCCGGGGTGGCGGCGATCGCCGCGGCGCGGGCCGGGGCCGCCGAGGTGGTGGCCTGCGATCTGGACCCGCTGGCGCTGGCCGCCTGCCGCGCCAATGCCGAGCTGAACGGCGTCAGCCTCGGCTATTCGCCGGACTTCTTCGCCGAGGAAGACCGCTACGACCTGATCATCGTCGCCGACGTGCTCTACGACCGCGCCAACCTGCCGCTGCTCGACCACTTCCTCAGCGGCGGCCGCCGCGCCCTGGTGGCGGACTCGCGGGTACGCGACTTCAATCATCCGCGCTACCAGCGGCTGGCGCTGCTCGACGCCTGCACCTGGCCGGATCTGGCCGAACCCGAGGAGTTCCGCCGGGTCAGCCTCTATCAGGCCGCGCGCGACGCCTGACCGGCGCCCTTGCAAAGACGCGCCCTCGCCCCCAACTAGATGCGATCCGATTCCCTCGCCCAACGAGACCTGCCGATGAGCGACCAGTTCTACATCTTCGACGTTTCCGGCCCTGCCAGCTTCGAGCAGCTGGTGATCGAGAACTCCTTCCACAAGCCGGTGCTGGTGGACTTCTGGGCCGAATGGTGCGCCCCCTGCAAGGCGCTGATGCCGCTGTTGGCGAAGATCACCGAGGAGTACCGCGGCGAACTGCTGCTGGCCAAGGTCAACTGCGACATCGAGCAGGAAATCGTCATGCGCTTCGGCATCCGCAGCCTGCCGACCGTGGTGCTGTTCAAGGACGGCCAGCCGGTCGACGGTTTCGCCGGCGCCCAGCCGGAATCGGCGATCCGCGAGATGCTCAAGCCGCACGTCGCCGAGCCGGCCGCGCCGCAGGGCGATCCGCTGGAAACCGCCCAGGCGCTGTTCGATGAGGGCCGCATCGGCGAAGCCGAGGCTGCGCTCAAGGCGCTGCTGGCAGAGAACAGCGACCAGCCTGCGGCACTGATCCTCTATGCCCGCTGCCTGGCCGAACGCGGCGAGCTGGGCGAGGCCGAGGTGGTCCTGGATGCGGTCAAGAGCGACGAGCACAAGGCCGCACTGGCCGGTGCCCGTGCGCAGCTGACCTTCCTGCGCCAGGCCGCTGCGCTGCCCGACCCGGCCGATCTGAAGAGCCGCCTGGCCCGCGATGCCAACGATGACGAGGCCACCTACCAGCTGGCCGTCCAGCAGCTCGCCCGCCAGCAGTACGAAGCCGCCCTGGACGGCCTGCTGCGGTTGTTCGTGCGCAACCGCAGCTATGCCGACGGCCTGCCGCACAAGACCCTGCTGCAGGTCTTCGAGCTGCTCGGCAACGATCACCCGCTGGTCACCCAGTACCGTCGCAAGCTCTACCAGGCCATCTACTGATACATCCCGGCGCTTTACCGGCGCCGCGAATGTAATAAGGTAGCGCGCAGGCCCCTATCGGAACGCGCCTATGTCCCGCCTGCTGCCGAGTCTTTGTCTGCTGCTCCTGCCCGGCCTATCGCTTGCCGATGCCGGGCATGGCGACGTCGCCAGCCTGCAGGCTCATCACCACGGTATCGCCGAGCTGAACCTGGCGATCGAAGGCGACCTGCTGGAGCTGGAAATGCACAGCCCGGCGATCAACCTGCTCGGTTTCGAGCACACGCCCATCGATCCACAGCAGCGCGCCGCGCTCAAGCGGCTGCGCGACGAACTCGCCAGCCCCGCCGCGCTGCTTGGTCTGCCCCCTCAATGCGAACTGCTCGAACAGCAACTGCACAGTCCGCTGCTCGAGATCTCGGGTCAGGAGCAGCACGGCCATCAGGGCGAGCAGCACGGCCATGCCGACCTGCTAGCCCGCTACCGCTATCGCTGCGCGCCGCCGCCTGCCGGACTGGATCTGGCCGGGCTGTTCGCGCGCTTTCCCGAGCTGCAGCGACTGGATGTCCAGCTGGTCACCGAACAGGCCCAGCGCGGCCTGAGCCTGGACGCCACGGCAGCGGAGCTGAGCTGGTGAGCGACGCAACACTGTTGAAGGTCGAGGATCTGCGTTTCGCCTGGCCGGGCCAGCCGCTGTTGCTGGATATCCCCGCGCTGCAGCTGGCGCGCGGCGAGCGCCTGTTCCTCAAGGGCCCGAGTGGCAGTGGCAAGACCACCCTGCTCGGCCTGCTCGGCGGCGTGCAGGTCCCCCGGCAGGGGCGCATCGTGCTGCTCGGCCAGTCGCTGCCGGCAGTCGGGGCCGCCGGCCGTGACCAGCTGCGCGCCGATCACTGCGGTTTCATCTTCCAGCAGTTCAACCTGCTGCCGTTCCTGAGCGTGCGCGAGAACGTCGAGCTGGCCTGCCGCTTCTCGGCGCTGCGCCGCCAGCGCGCCAGCCAGCGCCACGGCAGCGTGCGGGCTGCCGCCGCGAACCTGCTCGACGCCCTGGGCCTGGCGCCGGAACTGCAACGGCTACCAGCGGGCAGCCTGTCGATCGGCCAGCAGCAGCGAGTTGCGGCGGCTCGTGCGCTGATTGGCCAGCCGGAGCTGGTGATCGCCGACGAACCGACCTCCGCGCTGGATGCCGACAGCCGCGCCGCCTTTCTCGAGCTGCTGTTCGGCGAATGCCGCGCCGCCGGAGCCGCTTTGCTGTTCGTCAGTCACGACCAGAGCCTGGCCGGGCACTTCGACCGCAGCCTGTCGCTGGCCGAACTCAACCGGGCGGGGGCTGCGGCATGAGGTTCGCCCTGCTGCGCCTGGCCCTGGCCAGCCTGAACAACCGCCGCTTCGTGGCCCTGCTGACGGTGCTGGCCATCGCCCTCTCCAGCGCGCTGTTGCTGGGCGTGGAGCGGCTGCGCAGCGAGACCCGCAACAGCTTCGCCGCCACCGTCAGCGGCACCGACCTGATCGTCGGCGCGCGCAGCGGCTCGCTCAACCTGCTGCTCTATTCGGTATTTCGCATCGGCCAGCCGACCAGCAACATCCGCTGGGAAAGCTACCGCCAGCTGGCCGAGCACCCGCAGGTGAAATGGGCCGTGCCGCTGTCGCTGGGCGACTCGCACCGCGGCTTCCCGGTCCTCGGCACCAGCACCGGCTACTTCGAGCATTTCCGCTACGGACGTCGCCAGGCGCTGGAACTTTCCGCCGGCCGCGCCTTCGCTCACGATCCCTTCGAGGTAGTGCTGGGCGCCGAGGTAGCCCGGCGCCTGGCCTACCGGCTCGACGACGAACTGGTGCTGGCCCACGGCACCGCCCGGGTCAGTCTGATCCGCCATGACGACCAGCCGTTCCGG
>Ga0079224_100007442_pt1 | contig 14703 bp, 11 predicted proteins | sample Stecom2015_FD_80414 | JGI IMG/M metagenome (GOLD analysis project Ga0079224, IMG submission 80414) | Agricultural soil microbial communities from Utah to study Nitrogen management - Steer compost 2015 | ecosystem: Environmental > Terrestrial > Soil > Agricultural land | place: USA: Utah...
CTCGATCACGTCGCGGCCGAGGTGCTCGAGGTGCAGATGGACGTGGTCCTTGTGCTTGCCGACGCCGCGCCCTTCCCTGATCTCGATCGTGATCGAGCGGCTGACGACGTCGCGCGAAGCGAGATCCTTCGCGTTCGGCGCGTAGCGCTCCATGAAGCGCTCGCCCTCGGAGTTCGTGAGGTACCCGCCCTCGCCGCGCACGCCTTCGGTGATCAGCATGCCGGCGCCGTAGACGCCGGTCGGGTGGAACTGCACGAACTCCATGTCCTGCAGCGGCAGCCCGGCCCGAACGACCATCGCGTTGCCGTCGCCGGTGCAGATGTGCGCCGACGTGCACGAGAAATACGCGCGCCCGTACCCGCCGGTCGCGAGGATCACCATCCGCGAGCGGAAGCGGTGCAGCCGTCCGGTCGCGAGGTCGAGTGCGACGACGCCGCGGCACGCGCCGTCCTCCATGATCAGATCGATCGCGAAGAACTCGACGAAGAACTCGGCATCGTGCTTCAGCGACTGCTGATACAGCGTATGCAGCATCGCGTGCCCGGTACGGTCCGCCGCCGCGCAGGTGCGCTGCGCCGTGCCCTGCCCGAAATGCGTCGTCATGCCGCCGAACGGCCGCTGGTAGATGCGGCCCTGCTCCGTGCGCGAGAACGGCACGCCGTAGTGTTCGAGCTCGATGACGGAGGCCGGCGCTTCCTTGCACATGTACTCGATCGCGTCCTGGTCGCCGAGCCAGTCCGAGCCCTTGACCGTGTCGTACATGTGCCAGCGCCAGTCGTCCTCGCCCATGTTGCCGAGCGCGGCGCTGATTCCGCCCTGCGCCGCCACCGTATGGCTGCGCGTCGGGAACACCTTGCTGATCGACGCCGTCTTCAGGCCCTGCTCGGCGAGACCGAGGGTCGCACGGAGCCCGGAGCCGCCGGCGCCGACGACGACGACGTCGTACGTGTGATCGATGAACTCGTATTCGCTGTTCATGGCGCGGGCGCAAACGCGATCTTCAGGACCGCAAACAGGGCGGCGATCGCGATCGCCGCATGAACGAACGTCGACAGCGTCAGCAGGACAACCTTCGCGCCGCCGTGGACGTAGTCCTCGATCACGACCTGGACGCCGAGATACGAGTGATAGCTTGCGGTCAGCGCCGTCAGGATCAGCAGCACGCTCGTCGCCGGCTGCTGGATCCACGCGACGACCGTCGCATACGCATAGTCGTCGAGCGACGCGATCGAGATCGCGAACCAAAGTCCGAGCAGCGCAAGCGCGGCCGCGCTGACCCGCTGCACCCACCAATGCTCGACCCCGCCTTTCGCGGAGCCGAGCCCCAAGGCCCGATTCAACGGCGTAACGAGATTCAAGACGCTTCCCTCTAGGCTCAGATGAGCGCGACTGCTGCGTAGATCAGAGTCGCGACCACGGCAATCGCGACGACGGTCCAGCCCGTGATCCGAATCTGCTTGCGGGCGAACCCGTACCCGAAATCCCAGGAAAGATGCCGAATGCCGTTCGCAAGGTGGTAGAAGAAGCAGAACACGACGGCGAGAAGCGGCAGCTTCATCAAGCCGCTGCCGAGGAAGCCGGTCGCATCGGCATGGCTGTCCGGGCCGCCCGCGACGGCGAGCAGCCACCACGCGAGCCCGATAGCCGCGACCGTCAGCACGAGCCCGGTGGCCCGGTGAAGGATCGACAGCGTGTTCGTGATGCGCCAGCCGTAAACCGAGATGTGCGGCGACAATGGCCGATCGTTCATCGGTCGATTCTCCCTTCAGCGGACGCGCGAGCAGGGCGCTTCGGGCCCGCAGGCAAACCGAGTCGAATAGAGCTTCATGAGCAAATCAAAAATCGATGCAGCGGCCGGCACGCTCCCAGTCGCCGAAGCGCGTAGGCTCCGGGCCCTTTGGTCCGCCGAGCTCACGCGGAGGTTGTTCGGCCTTGTCGCCAGCATGCGGCTGGTCGGGTCGAGCCTCTTCTTGCAGCTCGACCGGCTCTTGTTCGGGTCCGCGGAGCATCGCTAGAGTGTGCCAGAAACATCGACCTTTCGCACCCCGGCGCAAGGGCCGCGTGCCGACCAGGCGGCGGAGCATCAGCTCGAGCAGGCGACGCGCTGCGCCAACGCGAGCGCCGCGTCGCCTATTCGCGCGCGAGGCGCAGGCACCGTGAGGGAGTGATTCAAGTGCTGTACTGCCGAGTTCCGTGGCTCCGTTGTGTCGACGTGCGGGGCGCCGACGCCTACGACTTCCTGCGTCGTCAGCTGACGAACGACCCGCCGGCCGCGGACGATCGCTTCGCGCTCGCCGCGTGGAACGACGCGAAGGGACGCGTCCGGGCGCTGTTCAGAATCGTTCGGGGGACGGAAGGACCGCTGCTGATCGCCGAGCGCGACGGGCTCGACACAGTGCTTGCCAAGCTGCGGATCTTCGTGCTGCGCAGCGACGTCGTGCTCGAGCCGAGCGACGTAGAAGTCGGTGCCGTCATAGGCGACGCGCGGCGCCTGCTGCAGGCCCGCGGGATCGCGCTCGGCTCCGATCCGGGCTCGGCAAGCCGCGCCGAGGATCTCCTGTGGCTCAGGCAAGGCGACGAGCTGCTGTACGTCGCGGGTGTCGCCCCAGCGCTCGAGCGGCTCGCCGCCGAGCTCGAGCCGGGCACGCCGGACCGCGCTGCGCTCGCCGAGATCCGAGCCGGACTGCCCTACGTCGGCTCCACGCTTGCGGAGCGCTACGTGCCGCAGATGCTGAACCTCGACCGCCTCGGCGGCGTCGCCTTCGACAAGGGCTGCTACCCCGGCCAGGAGGTCGTCGCGCGCCTCCACCATCTCGGCTCCGTGAAGCGGCGTCTCAAACGCTTCGCCGCGGAAGGCGCTGCGCCGTCCGCGCCGCCGCCCGGCGCCCCGATCGTCGATGCAAGCGGAAACGAGGTCGGCGACGTGGTCCGGGCGGCGGCCGTCGGGGAGACGCTCGAGCTCCTCGCCGTCGTGCAGCTCGACGCGGCGGCGCCGCTCTTCGCCGGCGGCGGTGACAAGGTGCCGTTGAAGGCGGTCGATTGAGCGGTGCGCCGGGCGGCCGTCGCTCGGCTCGGCCGCGGCCCGCCGTTCCCGCGGCCGCTTGAGCCGCGGCGGCCGACGCCGCGGATATCGGGCGTGCGGCCGCGGCCTTTTCACGGCCCGCTTCCGGACGCGCGGACCCTCATCGCATAAAGGGGCTCGAGCACCCACTCGTACAGCCGGCGCGTCTCGAGCTTCACGTCCGCCTCGACCTGCATCCCGGCCCGCAGCGGCCGCGACTCGCCGTAAACGTCGATCGCCTGCGCGTCGAGCTCGACGACGACCCGATAAACCGGCTCGCGGCCCGGCGGCCCGGCGCTGCTCGTGCCCTCCGTCGGAAGCGCGGCCCTCGATACGGCGGCGACCCGCCCCGGCTGATGGCCGAATTTCTGATACGGATAGGCCGAATAGCGGAGCCGCACCTCCGAGCCCCGCTCGACGAAGCCGATCGCGCTGCTCGGCGCGAGGAGCTCCGCCCGCAAGCGAGACTCCGCAGGCACGATCGAGACGAGCGGCATGCCGGCGTCGACGACCTGGCCCACCTTGCCGCCGAGCGCGGTCGCGACGCCCGCGACCGGCGCGACGACCGCGGCTTCGCGGCGCGCCTCGTTCTCCGCCGCCTCGAGATCGATTCCGGCGACGGCCCGCTCGAGCTCGGCCGCCTGGGAGCGATAGCGGAGAGGCAGGTTCTCGAGCTCGCTCCGAACCTCGGCGAGCTGACGCTGGAGCTGCGCGCGCTCGCGCTCGAGGCCGCTCAGCCTCGCGCGCTGATCGAGCAGCGTCTCGCGGCGCACGACGAGCTGCTCGTGCGAAACGAAACCTTCCGCGCGGATCCGCGCATAGCGCTGCGCCGCCTCCTCCGCGAGCGCGACTCGGGCCGATTGCGCATCGATCGTCCCGACGAGCCGCTCGAGCTCCGCCTCGATCGCACGCGCCCGGGTAGCGAGCGCGTCGGCCTCGGCGCGCTCTAGCAAGCCGAGCTCATCGATTTGCGCGAGCAGGCTTCGGCGCCGCGCCGCGAGCCGCTCGCCGATCAGCGCATGCGTCTCGCCGAGCGCGCTCGTCCGCTCGCCGGAGATCACGAACAGCACGTCGCCCCGGCGGACCGCGCTGCCCTCCTCGACGCCGCTCTGCACGACGGCGCCGCGCTGCGGGGCGAGCACCGCGACCATGCCTCGATCCGGGACGAGCTGACCGACGAGCGTCACGTGACGCGTGTACGTGCCGAGCGCGAGAAACGAGGCGAGCGCCGCGGCGATCGCGACGGCGAGAGCGCCGAGCACGCGATGCGATACGGGCGATACGAGCACGATGTCGCCGGCCGACCTGGCTCTTCGCGCCTGCAACGCCTCCGCTCGAAACAACGCACTCACGCGGCCCGCCCCTCGCATCTATCCATCGAGCCGATGCTACCGGCACCGCCGCGGCGCGGACCGCCCGCGATTCTGTCCGAACGGGACAGAAACGGGTGCTGCGCGCTGCCGAGCGGATCGCTCAGATTGGCCGTCCGCCGTAACGGATTGCGGCGCGAAGGAGATGCAAAGGCCATGATCGAGACGCCACGGAACGGCAGCGCTCACTCCCGCCGCAACATTGCAAGCGGCATCGAGGCTTTTCTCGGCCGGGTCGTCCACGAAACCGGCGTGCCCGGCATCGCGGTCGCGATTCGGATCGGCGGCCGGCACATCTCGGCCGCCGCGGGACACACCGGCCGCGGCGGCGCGCCGATCACGGCCGCGCACCGCTTCCATGCCGGCTGCGCGATCAAGCTGCTGCTCGCCGTCGTCGCGCTCGAGCTTGCGGCGCGCGGCCGGCTCGCGCTCGACGCCCCGATCGGCGAGCCGCTGCCGGAGCTCGCGCATACGATTCACGGCCGGACGGTGCAGGTGTCGAATCTCTTGTCGCATACGAGCGGCTACCGCGGCACGCACCTGCTCGATCCGGCGACTCGGGAGCTCGATTGGCCGGGGCTGATCGCTCTGCTCGAAACCGCGCCGCAGCTCTTCCCGCCCGGCGCGGTGTTCAGCTACGAGCACACGGAGTCCATCCTGCTCGGACGAATCCTCGAGCGCGTGACGGGCCGCGATCCGCTCGCGCTCGTCTCCGAGATGCTGCTCGAGCCCCTCGGGCTCGCTCCCGGCCGCCTCGACGCGGCGCGCGACGATCCGCTCTGGGCAGGCCGGCACGACCTCGAGCGCCGATCCGGCCGTTTCGTGCCGATCGAGACCCCGCCTTCGCTGTCCCCGTTCTGGAACGCGGCGTTCTCGGACTTCACGCTGTCGATCGCCGATCTCGCCGAGGTCGCGCACGCGCTGCTCCCCGTCGAGGACATGCAGGGCGCCGCGGCCGTCTCCGGCGCAACTCGGGATCGCCTGCGGCACAGCATGGTGCGGCTTCCGCCCGCGTTCGGCGGGCCGATCCGGGAGCTGTTGCCGATCGCGTTCGGGCTCGGCGCCGCGGAGTTTCCCGGCGGGCTGCACGGACACAACGGGCTGACGTACGGGCAATGCGTCGGCGTCCGCTTCGTGCCCGCCGAGCGCATCGCGATCGCGATCGGCATGAACGCGATGCTCCCGCACCTGCGAGATCACGTTCTCGACGCGATCTGCGCCGATCTCCTCGGCAGACGGCTGCACGAGCCGCCCCCGTCGTTCGAGCTCGAGCTCGCCGCGTTCGCGGGCCGCTACGTCGGGCCCGGCAGGAGCCGCGTGACGGCCGCGGCGCGCGCGGACGGCCGGCTCGCGCTCGAGATCGAGCACGGCGAGCATCGGCTGCCGGTCGACGTCGTCGTCGACGACACGCGCAGGCTGATCGTGCAATCGCCGCTGCCGCAGCTTTCGATCGGCTTCTTCCGTGCGCCGGGCGGCGAGCCGGGCCTGATGCTCGGCGCGAGCGCATTCAAGCGGGCCGCCGCGAGCGAGAGCGTTCGCCGCTCGCACGCAGCGCGACAGCACGCGGCAGAGGCCGATGCGGAGGCCCCGTTGTGAGCCCGTTGCCGTTCCAGGCGCTCGCCGAGCGGGATCCGGACGCGCTCGCCGTCGTCGGTCCGGACGGCGAGCGCTGGTCGCGCGGCCGCCTCGCCGCGCTCGCGAACGGCGCCGCGCACGCGCTTCGCGCCGGCGGCGCGAGCACGGGCGACATCGTCGCGATCGTCGCGCCGAACTGTCCCGAATACCTCGCCGTTTACCTCGCCGCCGTCTCGGCCGGGCTGCGCGTCGTGCCGGTGAACTGGCACCTCGCGCGAGACGAGCTCGCGTTCCTGCTCGACGATTCGGGCGCGGCGGCGATCGTCGCGCACGAGCGTCTCGGGCAGCGCAAGCTCGCGCAGATTCGCGAGGACGCACCGAATGCGCGGCAGCTCGTGTCGATCGGGCGCGCGCCCGGATACGCAAGCCTCGCCGAGCTTGCCGCCGCGGCGCCGGCCGCACGCTTCGAGGTCGCGGAGCTCGGCCGCGTGATGCCCTATACGTCCGCGACGACGGGCCGGCCGAAAGCCGTCTGCCTGCCGCTTGCCAACGCGCACGCCGCGCTGCGGAAAACGATCGCGTGGCACATGTCGCTCGGCATCGAGCCCGAGGCCGGCAACGTGCACCTCTGCACATCGATGCTCTACCACTCTGCGCCGCTCGACGGAGCGTTCATCGCGCTGCAGATGGGCCACGCCGTCGTGCTCGCAGACCGCCCCGATCCGCTGACGCTGCTCGAGCTCGTCGCACGCTATCGCGTCACGACCACGTTCGTCGTGCCGGCGATGCTCGTGCGGCTCGGCAAGGTCCCTGTCGCGGCTCGGCGAGGCTACGCGACGGACTCCCTGCGCTTCGTCGTGCACGGCGGCGCGCCGTGTCCCGTCGAGACCAAGCGCGCGATGATCGACTGGTGGGGGCCGATCGTCTGGGAGGCCTACGGCGCGGCCGAGGCCCAGGGCACGATCGTGTCGACCGAGGATTGGCTCGCGCGCCCGGGCACGGTCGGCAAACCGATCCCCGGCTCTGCAATCCGTATCCTCGACGACGAAGGCCGCGAGCTGCCGCCCGGCCGTGAAGGCGCGGTCTACATCAAGCCGCACACCGGAGACCGATTTCATTACCGGGGCGCGCCGGCGGAGACGGACGCAGCGTGGCGCGACGGCTTCGCGACGGTCGGCGACATCGGCCGGCTGGACGACGACGGCTTTCTTTTCCTGTGCGATCGCCGCACGGACCTGATTCTCACATCGGGAATGAACGTCTACCCCGCCGAGATCGAGCACGCGCTCGTGCAGCATCCGGCGGTCGTCGACTGCGGCGTCGTCGGCATGCCGCACGAGCTGTTCGGTCAGGTGCCGAAGGCCTTCGTGCAGCTCGCAGGCCGCGCATCGCCCGGTCCTGCCCTCGCCGCGGAGCTGCTCGCGTACCTGTCCGAGCGGTTGTCGCCGATGAAGCTGCCTCGTCGGATCGAGTTCGTCGACGTGCTGCCGCGCGACCCGAACGGCAAGCTTCACAGGCGCCGGCTGCGCGCCCCGGCCGAGGAGCGCACGTCATGAGCGCGGCCACGGATCGCATCGCGGCGCTGCTGCGCGGGCGCGTGCCGCAGCGCGCCCAAGCGGGGCTTGCGGCGTTCTCGACGACCCGCGCGTATCGGGGCTACGTGCTCGGCCTCCTCGTGGTCGTCGGCGTCGTCGGCTGGGTCGATCGCAACGTCTTCGCCGTGCTGCTCGAATCGATCAAGCTCGATCTCGGCTTGTCCGACACCGAGCTCGGGCTCCTCGGCGGCGCGGCGTTCGGCGTCTTCTACGCGGCCGTCGGGCTGCCGGTCGCATGGCTTGCGGATCGCGGCAACCGGAGCCTGCTGCTCGCAGCCGCGCTCGGGTTGTGGAGCCTGGCGACCGCGGCGTGCGGGCTCGCGGCCGGTTTCGCGTCGTTGTTCCTGGCCCGGATGGGCGTCGGGATCGGCGAGGCGGGCGGCGCACCGCCGTCGCAGTCGCTCGTCTCCGACTACTTCCCTCCGGAGCGGCGCGCGTTCGCGCTCGGGATCCTGTATCTCTACATTCCGCTCGGCTTTCTCGTCGGCTTCGCGCTCGGCGGGTGGCTTGGCGAGACGCTCGGCTGGCGGCTTGCTTTCGCCGCGGTCGGCCTGCCTGGCGTGGTGCTCGCGATCGTCCTGCGGCTCACGCTGAAGGAGCCGCCGCGCGGTTACTCGGAGGGCGCCGCGGCGCCGCCGAGCCGCACGGCGTTCGTCGCGACGCTGCGCTGGTTCCTCGCCCGTCCGTCGCTGCGCCATCTGCCGCTCGCCGGGGCCGCACACGGGATCGGCGCGTTCGCCGCGGCCGTGTGGCTGCCGTCGTATTTCGTGCGGATCTTCGGCGTCGGCCCCGCGGAGGCGGGCGTATGGATGGCGATAGCGTACGGCTGCGGCGGCGGCATCGGCGTGCTCTGCGGCGGCTACCTCGCCGATCGGCTCGTGCAGCATCGCGGCGACGCGCGCTGGTATGCGTGGGGCTCGGCGGCGGCGGTCGCCGCGAGCGCGCCGTGTGCAATGCTCCTCTATCTGACCGACCATGCAGGGCTTGCGGTCGCGGCCCTGCTCGTTGCGACGACCTTCGGCCACATGTTCATCGGTCCGGTCACCGCGATGATGCAGTCCCTCGCCGGGCTCGAGCGACGGGCGACGGCCGCAGCCGTGTATCTCCTTCTCGTGAATCTCGTGTCGATGGGCCTCGGTCCCGTGTCGGTCGGCTTCGTCAGCGACGTGCTCGGTCCGCGTCTCGGCGCCGACGCGCTGCGCTTCGCGCTGCTCGGCATCGTGACGGCGACCGCGCTGTGGGCCGCCGCGCACCTCCTGTGCGTCGCGAAGACGCTGCGCGACGATCTCGAGCGGGCACGGGCGAGCGGCGGCGCACCCGGCGCGAAGCGATGAGCACGCTCGATGCGCTTGCGGTCGGCGGCCGCCGGCGGCTGCCGCTCGTGCTGCAGACCGAGGCCGCCGAATGCGGGCTCGCATGCCTTGCGATGGTCTCGAGCTATCACGGCCGGCACATCGATCTCGCGGCCCTTCGGCGCAGGCACAACGTCTCGCTGAAGGGCACGACGCTCGCGTCGCTGATCGATGTCGCGCACAGGCAAGGTCTCGCGACGCGGGCGGTGCGCCTCGATCTCGACGAGATCGGTCGCCTCGCAGCTCCATGCATTCTCCACTGGAATCTCGATCACTTCGTCGTGCTGAAGCGTGCGCGGCGAAAGTCGATCGTCGTTCACGACCCGGCGGCCGGGGAGCGCAAGCTGTCGCTCGCCGAGGCCTCGAAGTCCTTTACAGGGGTCGCGCTCGAGCTCTGGCCCGGCGGCGGCTTCGTCCGAGGCGAGGAGCGGCAGAGGGTCCGGCTCCGCGCGCTGATGGGAGGAGTCACCGGCCTCTGGCGGTCACTCGGCCAGATCCTTGCGCTCGCGGCCGCGATCGAGGTCTTCGTCGCCGCAAGCCCGCTCTACCTGCAGTGGGTCATCGATCACGCCCTGCCGTCGGCCAACCTCGATTTGCTGACGACGCTTGCGCTCGGCTTCGGGCTGCTCGTGATCTTCCGCCATTCGATCGCGGCGCTGCGCTCGTGGGTCATCATGCACCTCGGCGCGGTGTTGAGCCTGAAGTGGCAGGCGAACGTGTTCGATCACCTGCTCCGGCTGCCGATGCCGTATTTCGAGAAACGGCACCTCGGCGACATCGTCTCGCGCTTCCGTTCCATCGACGTGATCCAGCGAACGCTCACGACGTCGTTCGTCGAGGCGGTCATCGACGGGTTGATGACGATCGTCGTGCTCGTCGTCGTCTTCCTCTACAGCAGGTTGCTCGCGGCGATCGCCGTTGCGGCCATCGCCGTCTACGCGCTCGTCAGGTGGGCATGGTATCGGCCGCTGCGCCGCGCGACCGAGGAGCAGATCGTTCACGCCGCGAAGCAGGAGAGCCACTTCTTCGAGACCGCGCGGGGCATCCGCTCGATCAAGCTCTTCGGGCGCCGTCACGAGCGCCGCGAGGCGTGGCTCGAGCTGCTCGTCGATCAACTGAACGCCGGCCTCAAGGCGCAGCGGCTGTCGATCTTCCACCGCCTCGCGAACGGTCTGACGTTCGGCCTCGAGAACGTGCTCGTCGTGTGGCTCGGCGCGCGGCTCGTGCTCGACAGCGCGCTGACCGTCGGCATGCTGATGGCCTTCATGTCGTACAAGGAGCAGCTGTCGACGCGGGTAGGCGCGCTGATCGACAAGCTCGTCGAGCTGAGGATGCTGCGCATCCAGGGCGAGCGGCTGGCGGACATCGTGCTGACCGCGCCGGAGCCCGGAGAGGCGTCCGGCCGGCTCGTGCTCGACGAGTCGCTCCGCGGCGCGTGCGGCATCGAGATCCGCGGCCTGCGCTTTCGCTACGCCGAGCACGAGCCGTTCGTCCTGGACGGCGTCGACCTCACGATCGCGCCCGGCGAGTCCGTCGTCATCGTCGGCCCGTCGGGCGGAGGCAAGAGCACGCTGCTGCACGTGCTGCTCGGGATGCTGCCGCCTACCGACGGCGAGGTACTGATCGGCGGGCGCGAGATTCGCTCGATCGGCACGGACGCGCTGCACCGTGCGATCGGCTGCGTGATGCAGTCCGACTCGCTCTTCGCCGGCTCGATCGCTGACAACATCAGCTTCTTCGATCCGGGCGCCGACCAGCAGCGCATCGAAGCGTGCGCGAAGCTCGCTTCCGTGCATGCGGAGATCGTCGCGATGCCGATGGGCTACAACACGTTCGTCGGCTACATGGGATCCGTGCTCTCCGGCGGTCAGCAGCAGCGCGTTCTCCTCGCCCGCGCGCTCTATAAGCGGCCTTCGATCCTGATCCTCGACGAGGCGACGAGCCACCTCGACGTCAAGCGCGAGATTCTGGTCAGCGCCGCGATACGGGAGCTCGCGATGACCCGGGTCATCGTCGCGCATCGCCCGCAGACGGCCGCAACCGCGGACCGGGTCGTGACGCTGGCCGGCGGAAAGATCGTGAAGGAAACGAAGCTGATTCCGCAAAGCCTCGTCGCAGGATCCGGTCGGACGGGCGCGGCACGACGCCGCAATTTCTCGACGAACTCGCCGGAAAGCGCAGCTGCGGCCAACGCGGTCCCGCGGCTCTAATAGATCTCGCGGGCGCTGCCGATAGCCACAGGGATCGGTGCCGCGGCCCGGTGAGTTGTCCAGGCATCGGCGGAGCCGGGCAACTTCGAATCGTCCGTCGCAACCATGGAGGGTATGTCCAATGCGAGAACTTACGTCTCCCGAGCTCGAGGCCGTGTCCGGAGGAGAGTTCAGCCAGTACGAAGCCGCAGTGCTCACGCTCGGCCTGATGGCCCTCGGGGCCGGCTCGCCGGTCGTGATCGCCGTCGGCGCCGCTGCGCTGATCTACTACGCCTGGTGCTGAGCAGCCACGGCATCGGGGCCGGCTTCGGCCGGTGAGGCTCCGCGGGCGCCCGGCACCGTCGGGCGCTTGCGCCGCGAGAAGCGCGCAGGACATGGAATGGCGGAACCTCGAGCGGTTGCCGCAGGCCACGGAGGACGCCTGGGAAGCTCGGCGGATAGGCGGCCGAGTCATCCGCGGCAAAGCCGCGGTCGACGCGGCCGTCGCGAGATGGAATCTGCTCGATCCGCTGATGGTGAGCCCGCCCGGCAGCGCCCGCTTCCTCCCCGTGCTGCATGTCGACGAGTATCGCGATCGGGCCCACCGAGCACTGCGCCGCAAGCACGCCGTATCGCTCGGCGTGCTGCTCGCTGCGGGAGTGCTCTTCGTGATCTCGGGGTACGTCGCCGAACGGGCAACGGCGCTTCGCGCGGGCGCGATGGCCTTTGCGCTTGCGCTGTTCGTCGCGACGGATTTTCACCTCGTCGTGAGACGCATCGAGGCGCTCGCCGAGCGCGCGCAGTTTGCGCTGTGGGTCTGCCGCGAGGGCGCAATGCACGCGGCGGCGTGGAGCTGCGGCATGCTCGTCGCGGGCGGCGTTCAGCTCTACGCCGGCAGCCGCCTCGGCGGGCACGATGCACTGCTCGGCGCAGTCGGCGCCGTTCGCGAGCTCGTCGCGAGCGAGCCGTGGCGAATCGCGATCGGGCCGTTCATGCACGGCAGCCTCGCCCACTGGCTTACGAACTTCGCGATGCTCGCGGCGGCGAGCGCGGTCGCCGGCCCGCTGCTGCGCGCGCCGCGGGCGCTCGCGCTCTTTCTGTGCGGCTCGAGCGCCGGCGCAGCAACGAGCCTCGCGATCGAGGCGACGTCGCCGACGGACGTTTACGTCGGCGTCTCGGCGGGCATCTTCGCGCTGCTAGGCTGGTGCGCCGGCGCCGCGATCCGTCATCCGGCGAGCTTCCCGAGCAGCTTCGCGGTGACGGCATCGGCGTTCGCGCTGCTGAACGTCGCCGCGGCGCCGATGGCGTCGGCCAACGTGAGCAACGCCGGCCACGTCGCGGGCCTCACCCTCGGCCTCCTCGCCGGCCTCGCCTTCCGACCCCGCTGCCTCACGCGTCGCTAACCGCGGGAGCGCGCGAGGTCGACGCATCCAGGTCGTATCATCTCGGTCGGCGGTGGGCTCACCGCCTGACGGCTCTCGACGCTCGCCACGCATCCGCGCTGAATATCGCGACTGCGATCCAGATCAACGTGAAGCACACGACGTGCGCCGTCGTCAGCGGCTCGCCGAACGCGATGCCGACGATGAACTGCATCGTCGGCGCGATGAACTGCATGATGCCGATCGTCGAAAGCGGCAGGCGCCGCGCGGCGAGCGCGAAGCAAAGCAGCGGCAGCACCGTGAACGGACCCGCGAGCGCGAGCAAGCCGGCGAGTCCGGGATCGTCCGGCCCGAACACGGCCTTGTCCGCGGCAGCGAGCCGTACGATATAGGCCGCCGCGGCCGGAAGCAGGATCAGCGTCTCGATGAAGAGCCCCGGCATGCCGCCGACCGCGACCCGGCTGCGGATCACGCCGTAGATCGTGAACGATGTCGCGAGCGTGAGCGCAATCGCCGGGAACGTCCCGCCGCACAGCGTCAGCACCGCGACGCCCGCGCCGGCAAGCACGACCGCTGCAACCTGCGGGCGGCGCAGCCGCTCGTGAAAGAACACGACGCCGACGAGAACGTACATCAGCGGATTGATGTAGTAGCCGAGGCTCGCCTGAAAGATCTGCTCGGCCTGCACCGCGAAGATGTACACGAGCCAGTTGACCGCGATCAGCGTCGCGGAGAGCGCGAGCAGCCCGAGCTTGCGCCGGTCGGCCATCGCCTGGCGGACGTCCGGCCACTGGCGACGAGCGAGAATGATCGGCAGCCCGAACGGCACCGCCCATAGGATGCGATGCGCGAGCACTTCGAGCGGCGGCACCGTCTCGACGATCTTGAAGTAGATCGGCAGGAACCCCCAAAGCACGTAGGCGACGAGCCCCGCGAGCAAACCTTCGCGCGTCCGGTCTGCGCCGGGCTCGCCGCCCGACGGGCGGGAGTCGGTCGCCAAGCCTCAGCTCTCGGGCTTCAAATGCGGGAAAAGGAGCACGTCGCGGATCGATGCGCTGTCGGTCAGCAGCATCACGAGGCGGTCGATGCCGACCCCGAGGCCGCCGGCAGGCGGCATGCCGTACTCGAGGGCGCGGATGTAATCCTCGTCGTACACCATCGCCTCCTCGTCGCCGCGCGCCTTGGCCTCGGCCTGCGCCCGGAACCGCGCGGCCTGATCCTCGGGATCGTTGAGCTCCGAGAAGCCGTTCGCGATCTCGCGCCCGCCGATGAAAAGCTCGAAGCGGTCGGTCAGGAACGGATCGCCGTCCGTGCGCCGCGCGAGCGGCGAGACTTCGGCCGGATAGTGCGTGACGAAGATCGGTCCGCGCAGCTTCGTCTCGACGAGCTTCTCGAAGAGCTCGAGCTGCATCTTGCCGGCGCCGTCCTCGGGCCGAAGCTCGATGCCGTGGCGCTCGCACAGCGCGGCGAGCGTTGCCCGGTCCCGAATGTTCTCCTTCGTCAGCGCGTCTCCGAAGCCGCCGAGCTCGAGCAGCGCGTCGTCGAGCCGGATTCGCGGGAACGGGCGGCCGAGGTCGAAGCGCTCGCCCTGATACTCGATGTCCGTGCGATGAAGCAGCACGCGCGCCGTCTCCCGCACGAGCTTCTCGGTGAGCGCCATCACGTCCTCGTAGTCGGCGTACGCTTGATAGAGCTCGAGAATCGTGAACTCGGGATTGTGGCGCGTGGAGAGGCCCTCGTTGCGGAACGCGCGGCCGATCTCGTAGACGCGCTCGAAGCCGCCGACGAGCAGACGCTTCAGGTAAAGCTCCGGCGCGATGCGCAGATACAGCGTCACGTCGAGCGCGTGGTGATGCGTCTCGAACGGGCGCGCGGCGGCGCCGCCGGGCAGCGGATGCATCATCGGCGTCTCGACCTCGAGGAAGTCGAGCGCATCGAGGTACTGCCGGATGATCGAAACGATCCGCGAGCGCTGCCGGAACACGTGGCGCGCCTGCTCGTTCACGATCAGATCGACGTAGCGCAGACGCAGCCGCAGCTCCGGATCAGTGATCCCGTGCCACTTCTCGGGCAACGGCCGCAGCGACTTCACGAGCAGCACGAGCGAGTCGACGGCCACGGAGACCTCGCCCGTGTTCGTCTTGATCACGCGCCCCTCGGCGCCGACGATGTCGCCGAG
>Ga0079224_100007443_pt1 | contig 14702 bp, 13 predicted proteins | sample Stecom2015_FD_80414 | JGI IMG/M metagenome (GOLD analysis project Ga0079224, IMG submission 80414) | Agricultural soil microbial communities from Utah to study Nitrogen management - Steer compost 2015 | ecosystem: Environmental > Terrestrial > Soil > Agricultural land | place: USA: Utah...
AGACAGAATATGCGCACCGACTTCGGAGCCTTTTTCTACGACACAAACGGACAAATCGTTTAAGTTGTTTTCAATTGCAAGTTGACGGATTTTGATCGCAGCAGAAAGACCCGCAGGGCCTGCACCTACGATGACGACGTCAAACTCCATCGATTCACGTTCGATGTGCTCCATATGATCTCCGACCAATCGGTTTAAAAAACTTTTTTCTTAATCAAACCTATGATATTTAATAAAATTTATCTATTTTCTTACTAAATTAAAGGTGTAATAAACCTTTAGCCTTGATAAAAGCTAACTTTTAACTAGATAAAAATTAACTCACTAAAAAACGTTGAATATATTTCAAATCAATTTTAATAATCCTATTAGAAATCTAACAATTTCCCAGGGTTCATAATCAAGTTAGGATCGAACACTTTTTTAAGTGCTTTCATATATTCAATTTCTTGCTCACTTCGACTAAATTCAAGATAAGGTTTTTTTGTCATACCTACCCCATGCTCAGCAGATATAGAACCATCGAATTTATTTACCACCTCAAAAACATATGAGTTGACAATTTCACATTTGGCGAAGAAGTCTTCATTACTTAAATTTTCTGGCTTTAAAATATTTAAATGAAGATTTCCATCGCCAATATGACCAAACCAACATGTTTCAAAATCTGGATAATTGTTTGCTACGATAGAATCAATTTCAGCAATAAAATCTGGTACATGGGTAATTAAAACAGAAATATCATTTTTATAAGGTGTAAATACCGAGATAGATTCAGAAATATCTTCTCTTAACCGCCATAGATTTTGCGCCTGTTCTAGAGATTGGCTCATAACCCCATCTAGTACCCATCCTTGTTCCATACAATACTCAAAAATTTGCATAGCTTTATCAATTACAGGCTCATAAGGGGCTTCAAACTCTAATAACACATAGAAAGGACATAGGGTTTCAAATGGACGCTGTACTAGTCCATGATCTAATACTTTCTGCATAGCCAAATCATTAAAAAACTCAAAGGCTGTTAAATCTATTTCTTTTCTAAAGGCATGCATAATAGGCATGACTGATTCAAAATCAGGAACCCCAAGTACCAACACTTGTAAATCTTGTGGTTGACGATCAAGGCGTATTTCTGCTTCAGTTACAATGCCAAGTGTCCCTTCACCGCCAATGAATAAATGATGTAAAGCGTAGCCTGTAGCATTCTTAATCATGCCTTTATTTAACCGGAGAATATCGCCTTTTCCGGTAACAACTGTTAAACCTAATATCCAGTTCCGGGTCATTCCATATTTAATAACTTTGATTCCACCAGCATTTGTTGCGATGTTGCCCCCCAGTTGACTTGAACCTGCTGAAGCAAAATCTACTGGGTAGTACATACCTTGCTCTTGGGCATAGTCTTGCAATTGTTCTGTCACTACACCAGCTTGAATACGGACCATTCGATCAGCTGGGAAAAAATCCATAATCTGATTCATTTTGTCTAGACTTATAACTATCTCACCATTATGAGCAACTGCCCCTGCCGATAGCCCCGTTCGACCACCAGACGGGGTTATAGCAACGCCATGGTAATTAGCCAGCTTAATAATTGCTTGTACTTGTTCTGTCGATGAAGGAAAAACAATCGCAGTAGGCTGAGGTGCAAAATATTTAGTGTGATCCTTACCCCAGTTTTCTAGGCTATCCAAATCTGTTTTTACACGGTTTTCACCTACAATATTTTTTAATGTATCCAGCACATCTGGAGATAATACAAAGCTATTCATCCTAAACCGCCTCTAAAATAATCATTCGGTATTCGTTCGAATACCCAAGCCTACTATGTTCAGCATTTGTGACTTCTTATTCTTAAAAGTTAAAGAATAAGAAGTCTCGCTCAATGTTCTATGCAAGTTGATATGTTGTTTTAACTTTAGTAAAAAACTGTCTTGCATAGGTCCCTTGTTCACGAGGTCCCAGGCTTGAGCCTTTGTTTCCACCAAAAGCGACATGGTAATCTACGCCTGCAGTCGCTAAATTAACCATCACCATACCTGCGGATGAACGGCGTTTAAAATCTTCAGCATACTTCAATGAAGTAGTGACAATACCTGCCGACAGACCAAATGGTGTATCTTCTGCTGCTGTAAAAGCTTCTTCATAATTCTTAACTTTCAACACGCACAATACTGGACCAAAAATTTCTTCACGATAAATTCGCATTTCCGATGTCACGTCAGTAAATATTGCCGGAGTAAAATAAAAGCCCCCCTCTTCACTTTGAAGGTATTCACCTCCACAAAGTAATGTTGCGCCTTCATCCAAACCTGCTTGTACATAAGACAGATTTTGCTTGAGCTGTTTAGAATCAACAACTGGACCAATATCAGTTTCTGCTTTTGAAGCATCCCCGATCTTTAAAGAACGAGTCTTTTCTTCTAAACGCTTAATGAATGATTCATAGATTCCCGCTGTAACAATGACACGCGAACTTGCTGTACAACGTTGACCAGTTGAGAAAAAAGAACCTTGTAATGCAACATCTACTGCCGTTTCTAAATCTGCATCATCCAGTACAACTAAAGGATTTTTTCCACCCATTTCAAGTTGAACACGAACTAAACGTGAAGCTGCAATTTCAGCGACTTGTCGTCCTGTACCTTCAGAACCTGTAAAAGTAATCGCATTGACATCTGGCGAACGAATAATGGTATCGCCTACTTTACGGCCTGGGCCAATCAGCATATTAAATACACCAGCAGGTAAACCAGAACGAGAAATGATTTCTGCTAAAGCCCAAGCAGAAGAAGGAACAAGTTCTGCTGGCTTAAACACGACTGTATTACCAAAACATAATGCAGGAGCTATTTTCCAGGCAGGAATTGCAATTGGGAAATTCCATGGACTGATAATTCCTACTACTCCAACAGCTTGGGTATAAACATCAATGCCCACCTGATCACGCACTGAATTATATTTTTCTCCCACAGCACGTAATGCTTCTTGCGCATAAAACTTAAATGAACGTCCAGCTCGATCAACTTCACCTAATGCTTCTTTAAAGATTTTTCCCTCTTCTAAAGACAGCAATTTAGCTAATTCTTCTCGACGCTTTAAAATTTCAGAACCAATCCGGTCCAGAATATCAGCACGTAATTGAGGATTAGTATTTGCCCAATCTTTACTTACTGCTTTTGCCGCAGCAATTGCTTGTTGGGTTAATGCTTCATCAGCACGTGCAAAACGATCCACTATTTCACTAGGGTTGGATGGATTAATATTTTCCAGAATATCTTCTGTACCTTGGCAAACAACGAATTCGCCATTTACATAACTGGTTTTCATTACGCTTGACATAATTCTTCCTTTTTAACTACAGAAGCAGGTGTTTTACCTTGAGCAAAATCAATAATATTTTGGACAGTACGATTAATTAATGTCTGCATGGCATCTTCACTGCTCCATGCAACATGCGGATTCAAAATAAAGTTTGGATAATCGATGATTTGGAATAATGGATCATGGGGCTGAATCGGTTCCTCTACCGAACCATCAAGTGCAGCCCCACCAATTCGTTTATTCTGAATTGCTTCAATAAGTGCTGGTTCATTAACAATTCCACCGCGAGCTGCATTAATTAAAATTGCATCTTCCTTCATGAGAGCAATTTCAGCCGAACCGATCATATCTTTAGTTTCTTTAGTGAGTGGACAACATAAAGACACCACGTCACTCTGAGATAAAATCTCTGCAAAACTGAAGAACTCATTTCCTTGATATTTACCATTTCGATCGAAGAAACGGACTTTCATCCCTACAGCTGTTGCTAATTCAGCTAATCGTTTAGCAATGGCCCCATGCCCAATAATTCCCAATATTTGACCCCGTACATCTCGAATACGATAATCAAAATAAATATTCTGTGGTTCAGCCTCACCTTTTGAGACCTTACTTAACAGCTGATGATAGCTAGAAGTCTGACGCATTAAAGTAAAAATCATCGCCATGATATGTTCAGCTACCGTATTTTGGGCATATGCTGGAACATTTGTCACAACAATGCCGTGTTCATGACAATGATCCAGATCGACACCATCTGTTCCAGTAAGTGCCAAAGAAATCATTTTTAAATTCGGTAATTTTGATAGGTGTTCTTTACGTAATGGCACACTACATGTCATCACAATCGTTGCATCTTTTAAACGCTCAACTACCTGTTCAGGGTTTGTATACGGGTAACTTGCCCAAGTATGTGGAAATGGGAACTCTGGTAATTTAACCGTCGGTCCAATGCCTTCATTATCCAAAAAAACAATATGATGCTTCATTTTTTTCATCCATTCCTGATGTATTTATTCGTAACCGATGCTTACTTTTTCTTAGGGGCATAACCTGCAGGTGCTAAACTCACTAAAAAGTTAGTGATTGGACCCGCGTCTCGGTCTTGATCTTCCAGGGTTTCTTTTCTAACTAAAGCATCACGAACCCAATGTGCTCCGATGTAACAAAATGGCTCAGGTGGTAATAACTTCATTTTTTGCTCAACTAGACCGCATTTTGCCCATTCATCATTGGCACCTTCAACTAATGCTTTAATGATGCGGCTAGCGAATACAGTTGTACCTACACCATTTCCTGAGAAACCAATACCGAAAATAATATTTTTATGACCACCTAAATGACCAAAGTTAGGTAATCCTTTCATTGCACGATCAAGGGGACCTGTCCAGCTACTTACTACAGGTATATCTTCTAGTTCCGGATAGAACGAACGCATCTCTGCTTCAACGCCCGAAGCAGCTGGCGATGGTTTTTCATAGAGATCACCTATTTTTCCACCAAAAGCGAATTCGCCTAATGGTTTTCCAAAAATGATGCGACCTTGTGGGGTATTTCGCCAATAATTTAAAATGGTACGCGAGTCCATAACACACTCTCCCCCACTAAAACCAAGCTCATCTAGACGCTCTTTAGCAGGTGCTGTTGCTACCATGTCACTCGACATCACCATAATCATGCGACGCAGTTCAGGAAATTGAGCACCCCATGCATTCATCGCAATAACCACTTTATTGGCCTCGACCCTACCTTTTTCGGTATGTACAAACGGACGCTCACTACGCTCTAATCGGGTCATTGGAGTTTTTTCATATATAATAATTCCTAGCTCAACTGCCACACGACGTAGTCCACGCGCTAAAAAAGCGGGTTGAATCGTTGCAGCATTTGAGTCAAACACACCACCTAACATACGTTTTGAACCTGAACGGCGCTGTGCTTCTTCTTTCGAAACTACTTTAAATGGATTAACATTATATTTTTCAAGCTCTCTCGTTAAACCAAGCCATGAATCCATTTGGCGTTTATTACTAGCAGTCCATAACAGACCATCTTTACGGAATTGAGCATCGATATTATGTTCGCGGCAAAATTCTCCCATTTCATCAATAGCAGATTCAGCAGCCTCACAAATACGACGTGCTTCTTTTTCACCGCAAATTTCCACTAACGATAAATATTTTGGCCACCAGTTATTAACAAAACCGCCATTTCGTCCACTAGCTCCCGAGCCACAACGATCTTTTTCAATCACTACGATCGTCATATTCGGATGAGCTTTTTTAAGTCGGATAGCTGACCATAGTCCTAAATAGCCACCGCCAATAATACAGACATCGGCTTTAACGTTTCCTTGTAAGGCCGGAGAAAGTGTACTTTCACGATCTAACGCCTCTGCATACCAAAATCCACGGTACATAATTCGCCTCATTAAAATTTGTTTTGCTGTATAAGATTTTGGACATGAGATGATTTATGCGATATCAAGAAAATGACAATAATTAGGAAGTGTTGGCAAAGCATTTTTTATTTAATATAAGAGAAAACAACCCCTAAGAATTGTCCTAATAATTATACTTAAAAAACCAAAAAAATTATAAAATATTTATTTTTCAAATAGATGTTAATATAAAATTTTATATCTTTATTTAAAAATAAATATATAATAAAAGAGACAGTCTCTAGCTGTTAAACACTGCTCTTATGGAACTTGACGGTGAAAATATGAAAATTGTATCTGCTCATGCTTATGAAGAAACTTTAGATCCTGAAGAATCTTTCTCCACAATTAATCCGGATATGCGAGTTGCATTTATCCTGATGAACAAATTTACTTTAGCTCCAGTTACCGGTTTAGTTGAATCATTGCGATTTGCGGCAGATAAATCTTTTCGTAGTTTACAAATTTATTGTAAATGGGACTGGATGACCTTCAACAATATTCCCGTCATTGCAAGTTGTGGTCTTACAATTCAACCAACAACCAACTTTAATTTGGAAAATCTTAAAAATAATTATGATTATATTGTACTTGCAGGTGGTTTATTAAGTGAAACCCGAGAACCTCCACAAGACCTAATAAATACTCTTCAAGAAATTCATCAAGCTAAAATTCCTATTATTGCCTTATGCTCAGCAAGTTTTGTTTTAGGGAAAGCAGGCATTCTTGATCAACATAAATGCGCAATTCATTTTACGATTAGAGATGAGTTCGTTCAGAGGTTTCCCAAAGCAATTGCTGTGATTGATAAAACTTATGTTGAAGACCGCGGTGTGTTTACTTGTCCAGGTGGGACAGCAATTGATTTAGCAGCAAATTTAATTAGACAACATTGTGGTGATGTACGTGCGCAAAAAGGATTGGAATACCTTTTAATTAATGGAGAAAAACCACCTAAAACTCAAGAAAACCCTGAGATCGATAAGCCAGACACATATGAAAATATAACTGTTACTCGTGCTATCGAATTTATGAGTAAAAATTTAAGTGCCCATGTGACTTTAAAAGAAGTAGCAGAACATGCTCAAACCAGTCCTAGACAATTACACCGAGTATTTGTATCAAATACGAATGACTCCCCAGCTAACTATTGGCGACGCTTAAGACTTGAACACGCTCGAAAATTATTGGCGAACACTAGTGCCTATGTGACTACTATTGCAATTGAATGTGGTTTTTCGGATGCTTCTCATTTTATTTATTGGTTTAAAAAGCAGTATGGTGAAACGCCTTTTTCTTATAGAAAAAGACGTCACGAGGTTGAACGTTTAAATTAAACCAATCTCTTTAGATAACTTCACCTCTTGAGCTGCTTTAATTATAGCGTTACTCTGCAAAAAGCAGGATAGAATGATAAAAATGTCTTTTTAGGCATTAATATTTTGATAAACACGTTGGGTATTTTCTTTAAAATAAGTCATTTCCGCCAAACGCCGTTGTTCGCTCCAATCTAATGCTTTTGCAACAATATGCGATAATTCTTCAGCACGATCAAATCCCAAATCTGGATCTAAGCCATCATGTAACCGTCTGCGAATCAAATCTGATAACCGCACAACATGCTCATTCATAATGATTTGTATAATATCTTGCTCATTCTGACTGCTTCTTGGCTTAAACAGCATGCCTTGTGCAGGTGCATTGCGTTTACCTAAATATTTTTCCACAGATTGCGCAGCCAAGCGTCCAGCATGACGATGCATCATAATGTATGAACCCGTCATTGTGACCAGCCCAGGCATCTCCTGATCTTGAATGGCTCGTACAGGTAAGCTCACGGTTTTACCATCTAAAGTCGACATGGGTCGCACACCACACCAGCAATGCTTCACATCTTTACGTGTCAAATGCAGATCAGGAAACAAAAAGTTGGCTTCACCCAAAATATAGTCAACTTCAGCATCTAATACCTGAATATTATCTGGGTCGTCTGTTACAAGCGATTCAGTCGGGCCAATAAAATGGTATTCACGCCATGGAAATACATAGAATGTTTCGCCTTTACTGGAAAATGCTTCCAACCCTTGCCCGCGCCATTGATCAGGCAAACGCACCATCACATTGACACCCTTACGGCCCAGCACTCGATTGACTTCTTTTTTACCCCCGCCGACAATGCGGTCCACCCATGGCCCACCCGCATTCACGATCGCTTTGGTTCTAATCTTGACCTGTCCATCCATTTCAGGCGCTTGTTCATTTAGTGTAATTTGCCATAAATCATGACATCGCTCAATTTGAGTGACTTTGGTATATGTACGAATCTGAGCACCACGTTGTTCAGCGTCTAGAGCTGTATCGACACAAATACGTTCAGGCCAATCGTACATATATTCTTCAAATATAGCGACATCTGGTGATGGTTTGCTCAGACCGGCCACCATGGCACTCTCTTTAGTTGCAATCTCTGCCGATACTTTACGATATGCTAAAGGTACGCCACGGCTGGTTAGCGTTTCCATCATTCGAAAGCCGAAATCAATTAACCAATGCGGATAACGATCGCCTTTTCTAAAGGGATAATGAAAACGATGCTTGGTTAGCCGATGCGGCATATCAGCAACTAATTCTGCCCGACAGTGCATAATATTTCGGGCATAAACAAAGCGTTTCCATAGTGAGATCAGCCGTAAAGGAATTTGCCACAAAGGAAAATCCGGTGCAAGATAGCCCACACCAGAATACAGCATACGGCTTGAACGTGAAGACGTGCCTTCACCAATATCCGCACGATCTACCAGCAGAGTCCGGTAACCTCTCGCGGCTAACTCTCGTGCTGATGCACAGCCAACTGCGCCAGCGCCAATCACTACAACATCATAAAGATTTTGATCTAAACTATTTAAATGTAGACGACCCATCTATACTCTCCAACGTTTTATTCGACTTCAATGCTGACCGAAAATACACTTGGATCAGCATCGTAAGACAATAAAATTTAATCAAATGCCGCTTTGGCCTGGATTTCAATTAAATAATCTGGACTGGCTAATTGTGCGCCGACACAGGCTCGTGCCGGTTTATCCATCTCTTTGACCCATGCATCATAAACCTGATTCATGGCGGCAAAATCCGCCATATTTGCCAACCATATTTGAATGCGTAAAATACGATACTTATTGCTTCCAGCATCATGCAATAATTGTTCAAGTTGGGTCAAAACGCATTGGGTTTGTTCGGCAATTCCTGTGCCATGGGGTATTTTTGCCACAAGGCCCGCAGTTTCAATATGTTGTTGATAGATCACTGCCTGACTGGTGCGATCATTACTGTGTAATCTTTGAATATCGGTCATGAGATTTCTCTTAAAAAATACAATAGGTTTTTCTGAAGTCTTCCTGAATATCCCATACGCCCTCACAATTGGCAGGGAAAAGTACGGCATCGCCTTCACATAGTTCTACCGGTTCACCGCCTTCAGGCGTAAAAGTACAACGGCCTTTGACAATATGGCTAAATTCACGGTTAGCCACATGACGTTTAAACTTGCCGGGAGAGCTTTCCCAAATGCCTATGCTTGCAGCAATGACTTCGGATGTTTGATCTTGGGCCGTGCCTTGCAAGGCGATCAGATCACCAATCGGCAATTTTGCTGGCGTGCATTCTCCAAGTTCTGTATTGACTGCATTTTTTACGACAATTAACGTATTAGACATAATTTGGATTCCTTAATTTTAGTCAAATCTGACTTTTCCGCTGTGAATCTTTTTTTGTGGACTATTATCAAGTCTTGCTGCATCTTTTAAATCCATCGAGTCAATATCAGGTGCCAGAGCCCATGCTGACCATGCACCAATCAAGCAAACAATTGATGCTATTACCATAGTGGTAGATACACCTAGAGAAGCCAAAGAAAATGGAACCAAATACGTGCCAATGGTGGCACCGATGCGGCTTAGCGATGTACCTAAGCCAACAGCCGATGCTCTAATTTCAGTAGGAAATAGTTCATTCGGATAGACATACTGCAGAACTTGCGCGCCGCCCATGAGAACGGCAAATCCGCCAAATAGAATGAGTACTAAAGCAGAGGATGCTGACGGATTTATACCTAATAGGAAAATGGTAAGACCAGACCACAAGAAGCTATGAAATAGTAGTTTTTTTCGACCCATTACGCTGACCAGCATACTGGCCAACATACATCCAATTAAAAACAGCACTGTAATGGCAACAGAACCCCAAGTCGCCAAAGAGCCTGTTAGTTTGAGTGCTTTAACAAATTGCGGAGCAAAGGAATAAATGGCGTAAATTGGAATAATAGCGCAGGTCCAGAAAATACAGATGAACAGCATACGTTTTCCATATCCTGAGTGAAATAGAGCCCATACAGAAATTTTTTCTTTTTCATCTACTTGCTGTTCAGAAAGATCTTTAATAGAGTATTCTTGACCATATATTTTTTTGATAATGACATCTGCTTCTTGCACACGACCTTTGTTGAGAAGCCAGCGAGGAGATTCCGGTGTACCTGTCCGTGCGATTAGGAAAATTGCGCCAGGAATGATAGTACTGGCTAGAGCCCATCGCCAAGCATCGGGGCCTCCGATATATTTAAGAATCAGCTCACCCACAATATATGAGGCTGCTGCACCGGCGAACCACATCATCACCATGGCTGCCAAGCGAGGTCCCCGATTCTTTTTAGGCAAATATTCAGCTAAAAAAGATGTTGCAATTGGATAGTCTGCACCGACTGCGATACCAATTAATAATCGCCATATGAAAAGCATTAAGGCAGATTCGACCCAGAATTGAGCTACAGAGAAACCGACAATCGCGATCAGATCGACTAAATAAAGAACTTTTCGGCCATATTTGTCGGTAAACCATCCACCAAGGAATCCGCCCAAAAAAACACCAATTAATGCAGAAGCTGCGATTAATCCTTGCCATAGAGTAGTGAGCTGCAGAGAGTCTGAAATTTGCAGCATCACCACACCGATAATACTCAACACATAACCATCTAAAAATGGTCCACCAGCAGAATAAAATGTAAGTTTTTTATGAAAACTATTTAGAGGGATATCCTCCAATGGAACTTTATTATTCATATAGACTCCTTGCCTATGCAGTGATATCGGGCTGTTATGCATCCTTCAACAGCTCATTTTTAAGGTAAAACTTGCTTATAACCTTTAAAAATAAAGATTAAATAAAGATAATGAGGTTAACTTTCAGCACCTGCTTTATACTGACCCAGCATCAGATTAAAATTCACACCCAAAGATAAAAATGGCTGTGGTGGATTCGCATTAGGTCCTGGTGATGAAATTAAGAAATCGATAAGTTCGTTTCTTTCACCTGCGAGCCAATCTGCTAACAATGTCCCTGCAATAGTCCCTTTGGTTGTCCCTAATCCATTCCAGCAAAGTACTCCATAAACATTAGGTGCTAACTGTCCAAAGAATGACTCATGGTTTCTGGACAAACACATAGATCCGCCCCACGTATACTCAAATACAACTTTAGGCAACATTGGAAATCTATTTTCAAATGACTGTCTCTGTCTCTGCGCTACACGAGGTAAAAGATGAGGCTTACTACGTCCATCAGTATTAAAACTAAAACTATTGCGTACCAATAAACGGTTGTCTGGTGTACGACGTAAGGTACTGCCAAAAGGATCAGCTGGAATAATGCCCCAAGTTTTCTTCCCTCCTAAAGCTTGTTGCTCTTCTTCCGTGAGTACTCGAGTCATACTGGCATAAGTAAAAATAGGAAGTAATCGACCTTTTAAAAAGCCAAATTGGGAAGCGAATGTATTGTTCGTTAATATGAGTTTATTCGCAATTATTGAACCTTGATCTGTTTGCAATTGAATTTTTTTTCCATATTCAACAGCTGTAATGGCCGTATACTCATATAAAGTCACATTACTTGGTAAGTTATCAGCCAAACCTTTTACCACTGCCGCTGGTTGTACTAATAATGTTCCTGGCGTGTAGAGTGCCTTTTTATAAAAATGTGTGCCTAAATGGTCTGGAATATCTTGTTCTTCAATGATTTCACACGCTTGACCAAGCTTGTCCAAACCGCTTTTATATGCTTCAAGAACTGCTAATCCTCTCTTTTCAACAGCCGCTTGATATTTACCCGCAGGCTCAAGTTGACAATCAATTTTATAATCAGCAACTAACTTTCTAATAATGTTCTGTGCAGCAAGATTGAGTTTTAAATGCATACCCGCTGTTTTGATATCACCGATATAATCTGCTGCTCCGATATCATGAGGAAGATCAATCATAAAACCTGAGTTTCTTCCAGAAGCCCCATATCCGACTTCTTGCGCCTCGACAAGAACAATGTGATCATTAGGAAAATTCAAGGCAAGTTGTCTTGCAGCTGATAAACCTGTAAATCCCGCCCCGACCACAACCCAATCAGCCTCTATTCTTCCAATAAGTGGAGATTTTGATAATCTATCTGGGCTTAAATGAAACCAAGCACATCCATTGTCATCAGCTGGTGTTGAACCTATTCTTTCCATGATAAATCCCTAACGTCCATTTCTTATTATTTTTGATCTCATTTCCATGTCTTGCATATAAACAAATGGGCAATTTTTAGGATAAAATAGACATTCTATTAAAATAAGACAAAAGTAATTTTGTTGAAAAAAGCATTTTTATAAGAATTTAATAAATAAAAAACAAATACATAACCACTTTAACTTGCGTAAAAGTATTCTAATCCCTCAGTTCTTCCCTGTATGTCATATTCTTCATATTCCGGTTTTTCGCTAGATCATTTTTATGAGATAAATTGACCTTTTTTTTATATTTCTATTTTGAAAATGATGCTTTGATACTTTAATGGTTTTTAATCTTGGTCAATAGCTGTGGTAAGTCACCAAATACGGAGTTTTTATGAATAGCATGAATTATTCTAATGCAAGAGCACAACTTTCAATGCTCATGGACAAGGCAATCGGTGGGCAACCCGTAGAAATCACACGTAGAGGTAGAGAATCGGCTGTCATTATTAGTAAAGAGTCATATGAAGCATATAAAAAGGCTGAATTTGCAGCTAGATTTCCACCTGAATTTAAAAAACCTTAATAGAAATAATTTTATAAAAGGAATTAAAAAATGCAGGTACCTAAAGGATATTGGATTATCGAATGCCAAGAAATTACAGACCAAATTTCTATGCAAAAATATGCGGAAGCTTGGACTGAAATCGCGAATGAATTTGATGCAAAAATTATTGCTGGGACCAAATCTTCTAATATGGTAGAGGGACCTTACAAAGCACGTGTGCTTATTTTAGAGTTTCCCTCCTTTGAAGTAGCTCAACAATGCTATTACAGTGAAAAATACCAAAAAGCCAAGGAACTTGCGTTAAAGGCAATGGAAAGAACATTTTCTATTATTGAAGGGATATAGCATCGAATGAATTTTTTAAATTACGATCAGGCCAAAGAAATTTTAAACTGGCATGAAGCTATTGAGGCACTACGTTTAGGTCATCAAAAACCTAAAGCGACTTTACATGACTCACTCATGGGCCCTAAAAATGGCATGCTGTTAAATCGCATGGCAAGAATCGAGGGGGTAGGTTATGGAATTAAAGCCGAGTCTGTCTTTAATAGAAATGCAAGTATAGGTCTTCCCAATACTCACGGAGTGGTTGTCGTTTATTCTTCTGAAAATGGTAGTTTACGCGGCTTGATTGATAGCCACATTATTACCGATCTGAAAACTGCTGCTGATTCTGTATTAGGGGCTACTCTACTCGCTCGTCCCGATAGTAAGCATCTTGTAATCATTGGAGCGGGGCGCGTTGCTCACAATCTTGCACATGCCTACAGCGCTTTATTTCCCAAACTTAAAAAAATATCAATTTGGTCTCGCCGTTTAAATCAATCTCAAGCACTCGTTAAAAGACTAGATGGATTATCTGTGCCTGTGGTTGCTGTCTCAGATTTACAGTTGGCTTTATCAACTGCTGATATCATTTCTTCAGCGACTATGGCACAACAACCAATTTTAAAAGCAAACTGGATTCGTTCAGGAACTCATATCGACTTGATTGGTGCTTTTACTCCTGAAATGCGTGAAGCTGATGATCAATTAATCGCAGCTTCTCAGCTCTATGTAGATAATCTTGAAACTACGTGGAATATTGGAGAAATTGTCATTCCAATTGCGAATGGAAAAATATCACGAGATCATATTCGAGGGGACCTATATAGGTTAGTAAATAGTAATTCTGAAACTTTTAGAAATCAAAATGATATCACTGTATTTAAAAATGGTGGGGGTGCCCATTTAGATCTTATGATTGCCGATGCAATGTTGAAGAAGTTAGGGTTATAAGAATATTTAGTTTCCCAGCCATTGTAAAGTTAAAGAACTGAAAGATAAAGATTATATTAAATTCTTTCTTAATAACTTTACTAGGTTAATAATCAATAAAAACTTCTTTAATTTCTTTTAAGTGATTTAATACCTATAATAAATAAAACAAGGTTCAGCAGATCACTGCTCTAAATGGATATTGACGGTGTAGGATATGAAACACTCATCTTCTCATGCTTATGATGAAGCGTCCCCCTCTGAAGAAAGTCTATCCTCAGTTCATCCGGATTTACGGGTTGGATTTATTCTGATGAATAAATTTACCTTAGCACCTATTTCTGGTTTCGTTGAATCTCTTAGATTTGCAGCAGATAAGTCTTTTCGTAGTTTGCAAATTTACTGTAAATGGGACTGGATGACCTTTAATGATGAACCCGTTACTGCAAGTTGTGGACTATCAGTTAACCCAACGACGTCACTTAACGTAAAAGCTTTAAAAGAAAATTATGATTATATTGTTATTGCAGGTGGTTTACTCACAGAAACACGTAATCCTCCAGAAAAACTATTAG
>Ga0079224_100007444_pt1 | contig 14701 bp, 13 predicted proteins | sample Stecom2015_FD_80414 | JGI IMG/M metagenome (GOLD analysis project Ga0079224, IMG submission 80414) | Agricultural soil microbial communities from Utah to study Nitrogen management - Steer compost 2015 | ecosystem: Environmental > Terrestrial > Soil > Agricultural land | place: USA: Utah...
AAGGCGCGCCGCGACAAGCGGCGGACCCATTACAAGCTGCGGGCCCCGCTGCTGTCCGAGTGCCCCAACTGCCATGAACTGAGGCTGCCCCACCGGGTGTGCCCCCACTGCGGCTACTACCGCGGCCGCGAGGTCGTCGCCTCGGGCGAGTGAGGCCGGGCGCCGGCCGCGCCGCGCGCGACGCATCCGGTGCGCGCGTTTCGCGCGCCGGGCACGCCGCAAGGTTCCCGCCACGCGTACCCATTCGGTCCCGGGCATGCCGCCGCGGCCCACCCTTCCACCGGCGGCATGCCCTGCGGTTTTATCCCACGCTTGCCAGCCCCGGCCCGCACCCCTATACTTGGTGTCGTAGAATCACGTCTTAGAACCTGGTCATAGCATCAGCCTTCACCGATTATCGCAGCCCGCGTCGAGGTGGAGCGCCGTGCAGACCCGAGCGGAGCACCGGCGTCAGCGCCAGCGCCGCCTGCGCCAGGTGCTCGAAGAAAACCCGTTCCTCACCGACGAAGAGCTGGCAGCCCGTTTCGACGTCAGCGTCCAGACCATCCGGCTCGACCGCCTGGCCCTGGGCATCCCCGAACTGCGGGAACGCACCCGCGAGATGGCCGAACGCTCCTACAGCCTGGTCAAGTCCATCGGCGCCCGCGAGATCGTGGGCGAACTGGTGGACCTGGAGCTGGGGCGGTGGGGCATCTCCATCCTGGAGACCACGCCCGACATGGTTTTCGAGAAGACCCGCATCGTCCGCAGCCACTTCCTGTTCGCCCAGGCCGACTCCCTGGCGCTGGCCATCATCGACGCCGACGTGGCCGTCACCGGCATCGTCAACGTCAAGTACAAGCGTCCGGTGACCGCCGGTGAGCGGCTGGTGGCGCGGGCGGAGGTCATCCGGGTAAAGGGCGACGACAAGTTCGTGGTCCAGGTTGTGACCCGGTCGGGGCAGGAGCAGGTGTTTCGCGCCAAGTTCATGATCTTCGCCCTGTCGGGCGAGAAGGACGGGGTGGTGGCCCCGTGAGGATCGCCATCGACGTTATGGGCGGCGACCTGGCGCCGGCGGCCCCCCTGGAGGCGGCCCGCATGGCGGCCGAGCGGTTCCCCGAGGTCCGCCTCATCCTGGTGGGGCCCGCCGCCGAGATCCGGTCACGCCTGGGCGGCGACGCCGGGCGCTTCGACGTGGCCGACGCGCCCGACGTCATCGCCGCCGGCGAGGAGCCGGCCCAGGCCGTGCGCCGCAAGCCGCGGGCTTCCATCCCGGTGGGCGCGGACCTGGTCCGGCGGGGCGAGGCCGACGCCTTCGTTTCGGCCGGCAACACCGGCGCCCTGATGGCGGCGGCCTACCTGGCCCTGGGCACCGTCGGTGCCGTCCGGCGCCCGGCGCTGGCCACCGTGCTGCCCACCTGGGACGGGAAGGGCTTTCTGATGCTGGACCTGGGCGCCCAGGTGGACTGCACCGCCCAGCACCTGGTGCAGTTCGCCGTCATGGGCGCCGTGTTCATGGAGCAGGTGGCGTCGAGGCCCCGGCCGCGGGTCGCCCTGCTCAACATCGGCAGCGAGAGCGGCAAGGGCAGCCGCGCCGTCCGGGAGGCTTACGAACTCCTGGAACGGGCCGGCCTGAACTTCGTCGGCAACGTCGAGGCCAGGGACCTGTTCGACGGTCCGGCCGATGTGGTGGTCTGCGACGGGTTCGTGGGCAACGCCGTGCTCAAGGCCGTGGAGGGCACCGCCCTGGGCATTTTCCGCCTGCTGCGGGATGAAGTGCGGTCGAGCCGCCGGGCGGCCCTGGGAATGGCCCTGGCCCGGAGCAGCCTGCAGCGCATCCGCCGGCGGCTGGACTACGCCGAGTACGGCGGGGCGCCGCTGCTGGGCCTCAGCAGGGTCGTCATCAAATGCCACGGCAGTTCGGACGCCCGTGCCGTCGCCAACGGCATCGGCGTCGCCGTCCGGACAGTCCAGCAGCGGATGGTGGACCGCATCGCCGACCACCTGACCGCCGCCGGAGAGGTGTTGAAGCTATGAGGCGCAGGCGCGCCACCATCACCGGGGTGGGTTCGTGCGTCCCGGAACGCGTGGTCACAAATTTCGACCTGGAGAAGATGGTGGACACCACCGACGAGTGGATCCGCACCCGGACCGGCATCCGCGAGCGCCGGGTAGCGGCCGAGGACCAGGCCACCTCGGACCTGGCGGTGGTGGCGGCCCGCCGGGCGCTGGAGGAAGCCCGCCTGGATCCCGCCGACCTGGACCTGATCATCGTGGCCACGGTGACGCCCGACATGCCCTTCCCCGCCACGGCCTGCATCGTCCAGGACCGGCTCGGGGCATCGCGGGCGGCGGCCCTCGACCTGGAGACGGCCTGCTCCGGTTTCGTCTACGCCCTGGCCACCGGGGCCCAGTTCATCGAAACCGGCCTCTACAACAACGTGCTGGTCATCGGGGCCGAGACCCTCTCCAAGATCGTGGACTGGACCGACCGCCGCACCTGCGTGCTGCTGGGCGACGGCGCCGGGGCCGTGGTGCTGCAGCCGGCGCTGGCGGAGGACCAGGGCCTGCTGTCGTTCCACCTGGGCGCCGACGGCGGCGGCGCCGACCTGCTCAAGCAGCCCGCCGGCGGCTCGCGCCTGCCGGCCAGCGAGGAAACCGTGCGCAGCCGGCTCCATTACGTGCACATGAACGGCCGTGAGGTCTTCAAGTTTGCCGTCAAGGTCATGGGGGAGGCGGCCCAGGCCGCCCTGGAGAAGTGCGGCCTGGGCTTCGCCGATGTGGACTATTACATCCCTCACCAGGCCAACTACCGCATCATCGAAGCCTCGGCCCGCCGCTTCGGCCTGCCCATGGAACGGGTCTACGTCAACATCGACCGCTACGGCAACACGTCGGCGGCCTCGATCCCCGTGGCGCTGGACGAGGCGGTGGATCAGGGACGGATTCGCCCCGGCGACCTGGTCTTGCTGGTGGCCTTCGGCGGGGGTCTCACCTGGGGTGCCGCCGTGTGCCGGTGGACCCTGGACCGGCCGAAGGCGCGGCAGGCGGCGGGGGGCGCCTGAGGCCGGCGCCGGGCCGGGAAAGGGGAGACCGGGATGGGTGTGCGCATCGTCACCGACAGCACGGCCGATCTGCCCGCGGAGGTGCGGGAGGAGTACGGCATCGAGATGGTGCCGCTCTACGTCCACTTCGGCGACGAGGTGTTTCGGGACCAGGTGGACATGTCGCCGGACCAGTTCTTCCGGCGCCTGACCGCCGAAAAGGAGCGCCTGCCCCAAACGTCGCAGCCCTCGCCGGGCGACTTCGCCGAGGTCTACCGGCGCCTGGCGGAGGGCGGGGACACCATCGTCTCCATCCACATCTCCGAGGCCATGTCCGGCACGCTGCAGTCGGCCCGGGCTGCCCGGGAGATGCTGCAGGGCGCCGACATCCGCCTGATCGACTCGCGGCTGGTGACGGCGTGCCTGGGCCACGTGGTGCTGGACTGCGCCCAGGCTGCCCGCGACGGCGCCTCCGCCGACGAGGTGGTGGAACTGGCGGAGTCGCTGTGCAGCCGGACCAACCTCTTCGGTGCCATCGACACGCTGGAGTACCTGGAGCGGGGCGGCCGAATCGGCCGGGCCCAGGCCCTTCTGGGCTCCCTGCTCAACATGAAGCCCATCGTGACCCTGTCCGACGGGGTGGTGGCGCCGGCGGGCCGGGTGCGCGGCCGCAGCCGCGTCATCCCGGAACTGGTCCGGCTCTTCGGCGAGGCCGTGGGGGACCGGACCGCCGACATCACCGTGGTCTACGCCGCCCAGCCCGACGGGGTTGATGAGCTGGAGCAGGCGCTCAGGGCCACCGGGCGCGTGGGCCGGGTGCGCCGGGGGCAGATCGGGCCCGTGGTGGGCACCCATGCCGGCCCCGGGGTGCTGGGCGTGGCCTTCACCGTGAAGGAGTAGCGGTCATGGCGGAGCAGAAGCAGCGGGGCGGCCGCGGCGTCGCCCTCATGTTTGCGGGCCAGGGGGCCCAGTACGTGGGCATGGGCCGGGAACTCTACGACCGGTACGAGGCGGCCCGGCGGGTGTTCGCCGAGGCCGAGGAGGCCTGCGGCCTGCCCCTCAGGGATCTGTGCTTCGAGGGGCCGGCGGAGCGCCTGGCCGAGACGGAGATCACGCAGCCGGCCATCCTGACGGTCAGCGTGGCCGCCCTGCGCTGCCTGGAGGAGGAACTGGGCGGGCCGGTGCCGGCGGTGGTGGCCGCGGGACTCAGCCTGGGCGAGTATTCCGCCCTGGTGGCGGCGGGCGCGCTGCCGCTGGCCGATGCCGCCCGCCTGGTGCGCTGGCGGGGCCGCTGCATGCAGGAGGCCGTCCCCCTGGGGGTGGGGGCCATGGCCGCCGTCATGGGCCTGGAAACCGCCGTGGTCGAGGATCTCTGCCGCGAGGCCAGCACGGAGGAGAGTCACGTCCAACCGGCCAACTACAACTGCCCGGGACAGGTGGTCGTGGCAGGCCATGCCGACGCCGTGGCGCGGCTGGCAGACAGGGCACGGGCCGCCGGTGCCCGGCGGGTGGTGGAACTGCCGGTCAGCGCGCCCTTTCACTGCCGGCTGATGGAGCCGGCGGCGCGGCGGTTCGCTCCGGCCCTGGAAGAGGCGCCGCTGGCCGACGCCCGGGTCCCGGTGGTGTCCAACGTGGACGGCCGGCCCCGGACGGACGCCGCCGACCTGCGCCGGGCGCTGCTGGCCCAGGTGGATCACCCGGTGCACTGGGAAGCCTGCGTGGAGACCATGAGGTCCTTCACGCCGGCGCTGTGGCTGGAACTGGGCCCCGGCACCACCCTGGGCGGCTTCCTCAAGCGCATCGACCGGGGACTCAGGGCCGCCCACGTCGAAGACCTGGAGTCGCTGTCGGCCGCCGTTGCGGCGCTAGGGGAGGCTTGCTAAAATGCGCTTGTCTGAGCGGGTGGCACTGGTAACCGGGGCTTCCCGGGGCATCGGCCGGGCCATCGCCCTGGCCCTGGCGGCGGAGGGGGCGGCCGTGGCGGTGAACTACGCCCGCTCCCGGGATGCCGCCGAGGCGGTGGTGGCCGAGATCCGGGAGCGGGGCGGCCGCGCCGAGGCCTTCCAGGCCGACGTCAGCGACGGCGATGCCGCCGAGGCCCTGGTGGGCGCGGTTGAAGAGCGCCTGGGCCCCGTCGACATCCTGGTCAACAACGCCGGGATCACCCGCGACGGCCTGCTGGTGCGCATGTCGCCCGAATCGTGGGATGAGGTCATCGCCACCAACCTGACGGCGGCCTATCGCACCACGCGGGCGGTGCTCCGCGGCATGCTGCGCCGGCGCTACGGCCGGATCATCAACATCGCCTCCGTGTCGGGCCTCACGGGCAACCCGGGCCAAGCCAACTACGCCGCCGCCAAGGCAGGCCTGATCGGGTTCACCAAGACCCTGGCCCGCGAGGTGGGCAGCCGGGGCATCACCGTCAACGCCGTGGCGCCCGGCGTGATCGAGACGGATATGACAGCCGCGCTGGGTGAGGAGTGGAAGCGGCGCATGCTGGACCAGATCGCGCTGGGCCGCTTCGGAACCCCGGAAGATGTCGCCGGCGCGGTTGTTTTTTTGGCCTCCGACGCCGCCGGCTACGTGACGGGCCAGACGCTGGTGGTCGACGGCGGCCTGACCATGACGGCCTGATCCTGTTGAGGAGGGTCCATCACGTGAGCGAGGATCGAATCTTTCAGACCGTGCGGCAGTTGATCGCCGAGAAACTCGGCCTCGAAGAGGACGAGATCACGCTGGAGTCGTCGTTTCTCGACGACCTGGGCGCCGATTCCCTGGATCTCGTCGAGTTGATCATGGCCTTTGAAGAGGAATACGACATGGAGATCCCCGACGAGGACGCGGAGCGCATCGTCACCGTCGGCGACGCGGTGGAGTACATCCGGCAGCGGGTCCCGGAGGATACTGGTGGAGCGGAGTCCTGACGGCAAGCACCGCGTGGTCATCACGGGCATGGGGGCGGTGACCCCCTTCGGGGTCGGGGTCGATGCCCTGTGGGAGGGGCTGGTCAACGGCCGCTCCGCGGTGCGGCGGATCCAGCGCTTCGACCCATCGCCCTTCCCGACCCAGATCGGCGCCGAGGTCCTGGACTTCGAGCCCACCGATTTCATCGACCGCAAGGAAGCCCGCCGCATGGACCGGTTTACCCAGTTCGCGGTGGCCGGCGCCCGGATGGCGCTGGAGTCGGCGCGGCTCGACCCGGCCGACCTGGATCCGGAGCAGGTGGGCGTGGTGCTGGGCTCGGGCATCGGCGGGATGGAGACCCTGGTGGAGCAGTTCCATGTCCTGCTGGAGCGGGGTCCCGGGCGGGTCAGCCCGTTCTTCGTGCCCATGATGATCGCCAACATGGCCGCCGGCCAGACGGCCATCCAGTTCGGGTTCCGCGGGCCCAACACCACCCTGGTCACCGCCTGCGCCTCGGGAGCCAACGCCATCGGCGAGGCCTTCCGGATCCTCCAGTTCGGCGAGGCGGAGGTCATGATCACCGGCGGCACCGAGGCGGCCTTCGTGCCGCTGGCCTTCGCCGGGTTCTGCGCCATGCGGGCCCTGTCCACCCGCAACCACGAGCCGGAGAGGGCGTCGAGGCCCTTCGACGCCGAGCGGGACGGGTTCGTCATGGGCGAGGGCGCCGGCATCCTGGTGCTGGAGCGGCTGGATCACGCGCTGCGCCGCGGCGCCCCGATCCTGGCCGAGGTGCTGGGGTACGGCATGACCGCCGACGCCCACCACATCACGGCGCCGGCACCCAACGGCGACGGCGGCGCCCGGTCGATGATGCGGGCGCTGCGGGATGCCGGGCTGGCGCCGGAACAGGTCGACTACATCAACGCCCACGGCACGTCCACGCCCGCCGGCGATGCCGCCGAAACGGCGGCCATCCGGCGCGTGTTCGGCGAGCACGCCGACAGGCTGGCCGTCAGTTCCACCAAGTCCATGATCGGCCACCTGCTGGGCGCCGCCGGCGCCGTGGAGTTGATCGCCTGTGTCCTGACCCTGCGTGACGGAATCATCCATCCGACCATCAATCAGGACACGGCCGATCCCGAGTGCGACCTGGACTACGTGCCCAACAAGGCCCGGCGCCAGGAGGTCAATGTAGCCCTGTCCAACGCCTTCGGCTTCGGCGGCCAGAACGCCACGCTGATCGTAGGCAAGTACCGGCCGGAAGGAATCGCGCGGCAGGGATGACGCCCCTGGAGCGGCTCCTGGACCGCTTGCTGGGCCCGGGGGCCCTGGAGCGCCCGCTGGTGCGCCAGGCCTTGACCCACCCTTCGGCGGCGGGCGACGGCCCGGAACCGGTGGAGCACAACGAACGCCTGGAGTTCCTGGGTGACGCGGTGCTGGGGCTGGTGGTGGCGGAGCACTTCTACCGCCGCTTCCCCGACCGCCCCGAGGGTGAGCTGAGCCGGCTGCGGGCCGCCGTGGTCTGCCGGCCCAGCCTGTCCCGGGCCGCGCGGCGCCTGGAGCTGGGTACGGTGATCCGCGTGGGCCAGAGCCAGGAAGGCGGCGGCCGCCGGCGGCCGTCGGTGCTGGCCGCCGCCATGGAAGCGGTAATCGGCGCCGTCTACCTGGAGGCGGGCCTGGAAACCGCCCGCTCCCTGGTGCACGAGGCCATGGCCGAGGAGATCGAGGAGGCCGCCGCCGGGCGGCTGTTCCAGGATCACAAGACCAGCCTCCAGGAGGCCTCCCGGCGGCTGCTGGGCGTGGACCCGGTCTACCGCCTGGTGGGCGAGGAGGGCCCGGACCACGATAAGCGCTTTCACGTGGAGGTCTGGCTCGAGGGCCGCCCCAGCGGGCGCGGCAGCGGCCGCAGCAAGAAGGAGGCCGAGCAGGCCGCTGCGGCGGAGGCCCTGCGCCTCCTGCAGGAGAGCTGAGACACCTGGGGGAATACAATCCCAGATACCGGGTATCGCGCTGGGAGGTGCCGTATCTGGAAGTCCTCAAGGTGTCGGCCAACTCCAAACCCAAAGCCGTAGCAGGTGCACTGGCAGCGGTCCTTCGTGCGCATGGTTCCGCCGAAGTGCAGGCCGTTGGGGCCGGCGCCGTCAACCAGGCAGTGAAGGCGATCGCCATCGCTCGTGGTTACGTCGCGCCCAACGGCATCGACCTGGTGTCGATCCCGGCGTTCGCCGAGATCGACATCGACGGTGAGGAACGGACCGCCATCAAGTTCTTGGTGCAGCCGCGCTGAGGCGTGTCCCGGCCTGTACGGCCGGTGGCGCCGGCTTGAATGCGGCCGTTCGCCCGCGACCGCGGGGCTTCCCGGGGGAGCACCGCCGTGTCCGGGCGCTTTTGTGTTGCCTCGCCCGGGTGGGCGCCCCGCTCCCGCCGGGTGCGTGCTCAGGTTGGTGACGAAGTGTGCAGTTGAAGCGGCTTGAGCTTTCCGGGTTCAAATCCTTTGCCGACCGCACCGTCCTGGAATTCGGGCCCGGCGTCACCGCGGTGGTGGGACCCAACGGCTGCGGCAAGAGCAACATCGCCGACGCCGTCCGCTGGGTGCTGGGGGAGCAGAACGCCCGCCTGCTGCGGGGCAGCCGCATGGAAGACCTGATCTTCAGCGGCACCGCCGGCCGCCGCCCGCTGGGCCTGGCCGAGGTCAGCCTCACCATCGACAACTCCAGCGGGCTTCTTCCCACCGAGTACCAGGAGGTCGTCATCAGCCGCCGCATGGACCGGGGCGGCGGCAGCGAGTACCTGCTCAACGGCACTCCCGTGCGCCTGCGCGACATCCAGGAACTCCTTTACGACACGGGGCTTGGGCGCGACACCTACACGCTGGTGGGCCAGGGCCGCATCGACGAGGTGCTGGCGGCCCGGGCGGAGGACCGGCGCTCCCTGCTGGAGGAGGCGGCCGGCATCGTCCGCTTCAAGGCCCGCCGGCAGGAGGCGGTGCGCCGCCTGCGGGGCGTGGAGCAGCGCCTGGCCCGCCTGGGCGACATCGTGGCCGAACTGGAGGCGCGCCTGGGGCCGCTGGCCCACGAGGCGGAGCGGGCCCGGCGGCACCGGGAACTGAGCCAGCGCCTGGCGGAACTGGAGCGGGAACTGCAGCTGGCCGAACTGCAGCGGCTCGGCCGCCAGCTCCGGCAGCGCCAGCGGGTGGCCCGGCATGCGCGGGAGGCCCTGGAGCAGCTGCGGGCCGAGGTGATGGCCGGGCAGGCCCGGGTCAACGACCTGCGGCGCGAGGCCGCCGTCCTGGACCAGCGGCTGGACGAGGCGCGGGACCGGCTGGACCGCCTGGCGGCCCAGGCCGAAGGCGCGTCAGCCCGCCGGCAGATCATCGAGGAGCGCAGGCGGCACCTGGAAGCCCGGCACCAGCAGCTGCTGCGGGAACTGGAAGACCTGGAGCAGGCCCTGGAGGCCCGGCGGGGCGAGGCTGCGGTGGACGAGCAGCGCCTGCGGGAACTGCAGGAGCGACATGCCGAGCTGGCCGCGGAGGCGGCCCACCTCCAGGAGCGGGTGGCACAGCTGGACGAGGCGGCGGCCCAGGAAGAGGCGCTGCTCAGCGCCGCGCGCGCCGAGGCCGGCCGGGCCCAGCAGCGGGCGGAGGACGCCCGGCGGGCGGTGCTGGCCGCCCAGGCGGAACTGGAGCGGCTGGGCCAGCGCCGGGCCGACCTGGAGCGGGACCTGGCCGAGGCTCGCGGCCAGCAGCGGCAGGCGGAGGAGGAGGCGGGCCGCCTCCAGGCTGAGGCGGGCGAAACCCGCCGCCGCCTGGAAGCCGCGCGCCGCCAGGCCGGCGAAGCCCGGCAGGCGATGGAGCGCGCCCGACAGGAAGCGCGGTCTGCCGAGCAGCGCCTGAGGGACCTGCAGGAGCAGCTGGCCGACGCCCGGGGCCGGGTGCGCACCCTGACGGAACTGCAGCGGGCGTACGAGGGTTACTACGCCGGGGTACGGGCGGCGCTGCGGGCCCGGGACCAGGGCGATCCCCTGTTCGCCGGGATCATCGGCGTGGTGGCGGAACTGGTCAGCACCGACCGCGCCTACGAGGCGGCCCTGGAGGCGGCGCTGGGCGGGGCGGTACAGAACCTGGTGGCCCGCACCGCCGACGACGCCCAGCGGGCCGTTGAGGGCCTCCGGCAGCGGCGGGCGGGCCGCGCCACCTTCCTGCCGCTGGACGCGCTGAAGGCGCCGGGCCGGCGTCCCGGCGACGACCGCCTGCTGGCGCTCCCCGGCGTCATCGGTTGGGCGGTGGACCTGGTGCGCTTCGATGCGCAGGTTCACGCCGCCATGGACTACCTGCTGGGCCGGGTGCTGGTGGCCGAGGACCTGACCGCCGCCCGGCGCGCCGCCCGGGAGTCGGGTTTCTCGCTGCGGGTGGTGACCCTGGAGGGCGACGTGGTTCATCCCGGCGGTCCCATCACCGGCGGCAGCCGCCAGCAGCAGCAGGCCGGCCTCATCAGCCGCCGGCGCGACCTGGAGGAGGCCCAGCAGCGGGCGGCCGCCCTGGAGGAGGCGTACGGGCAGGCCCGCGCCGCCCTGGAGCAGGCCCGCCGGCAGGCGGAAGACATGGAGGCCCGGCGGCAGGCCGCCGAAGCCGAGGCCGGCCGGCTGGGCGCCGCGCTCCAGGCCCTGGAGCGGGAACTGGACGCCGCACGGCGGCGCCGCGAGGCGGCCGCCGCCCGCCGTCAGGCCCTGGAAGCGGAGGTGGCCGGGCTGGATCAACGGGCCGACGGCCTGGCGCGCTCCCTGGAGGAAGCCCGCGGCCGGGTGGCGGTGGAGGAGCGTCAGGCCGAGGAGGCCCGGGCGCGGGTGGCCCAACTGGAGCAGGCGGCTCCCAAAGCCCGGCGGGAGGCCGCCCAGGTGCGGGAGCGGCTGGCGGCGGTGATCGCGGCGGCGGCGGCGGCGGCGGAGCAGGTGCAGGCGCTTCAGGACCTGGCCCAGCGCGCGCGGCGCCAGCATGCCGACCTGGAAGCGCGCCGGCAGGCCGCCCAGCAGGAACTGGCGTCGGTCGGCGACCAGATCGCCGGGTGCCTGCGGGAACTGGACGAGACTGCCGCCGAGGGGGAGCGCCTGGCGGCCCTGCGGGTCGAGGGCCAGGAAGCGGTGGACGCGCTGCGCCAGGAGCGGCGCCGGGCCGCCGAGGCGCTGGAGGCCGCCGAGCAGGCCCTGGAGGAAGCCCGGCGCCGCTTCGAGCAGCAGTCCGACCGCACCCACCGGGCCGAGTTTGAAGAGGCCAGGGTCCGCGATGAGTGGGACCGGCTGCGGGCCCAGCTCAACCTGGAGGCGGCGGCGGCCGCCGAACCCGGCGACGAGGCCGAGCCGGAGCCCTCGCCCCGCGAGATCGCCGCCGCCGCCCGCCAGGCCCAGCAGTTGCGGCAGGAACTGGAGGAACTGGGCCCCGTGAATCCCGGCGCGGAGCAGGAGTACGTCAGCGTTCGGGAGCGCCACCGCTTCCTGCGGGGACAGATGGACGACCTGACCGGCGCCCGCACCCGCCTGGAGAAACTGGTGGCGGAGATCGACCGCCACATGGAGGTGCTGTTCCGGGCCACCTTCAGCCGGCTGCGGGAGCGGTTCCAGCACGTGTTCCAGCGGCTGTTCGGGGGCGGGCGGGCCGACCTGGTGTTGACCGAACCCCAGGTGGACCCCGGTGCCCTGGCAGGCGAGGCCGACGCCGAGCCGCCGGCGGCCGGGGTCGACATCGTGGCCCAGCCCCCGGGCAAGCGCATGCAGCCGCTGTCCCTGCTATCGGGCGGCGAGCGGGCCCTGACCGCCATCGCCCTGATGTTCGCCATGCTGGAGGTCAAGGCGCCGCCCTCCTGCATCCTGGACGAGATCGACGCGGCCCTCGACGACCACAACCTCCGCCGGTACGTGGACTACCTGGTGGAGTTGAGCCGGAGGATCCAGTTCATCGTGATCACGCACCAGAAGACGACCATGGCCGCCGCCCACACCCTGTACGGCATCACCCTGAACGAGGAGGGCGCCTCGCGCCTGGTGACCGTCCGCCTGGCCCAGGCGGCGGAGGCGGCCGGCCGGTGAGCGGGGGGCTTCTGGCCCGCTTCCGGGCCGGCCTCGCCCGGACCCGGGCGGCCATCGGCGAGCAGCTCAGGGGCATGGTGTCGCCGGGCCGTCCCCTGGACGAGGCCGCCTTCGAGCGCCTGGAGGAGATCCTGATCACCGCCGACGTGGGCGTCGACACGGCGCTGCGCCTGGTGGAAACCGTGCGGGAGCAGTCGCGCCGGCAGCCGGTGCAGGACTTGGACGGGCTCAAGGCCCTGCTGCGACGGGAGATCGCGGGGCTGCTGCAGGTGGACGGCGGGGAATGGTCCTTCCAGCCCGGGCGGCTCAACGTGATCATGTTCGTGGGCGTCAACGGCACCGGCAAGACGTCCACCGTGGGCAAGCTGGCCTGCCGCCTGACCCGGGAGGGCCGGCGGGTGCTGCTGGCCGCCGCCGACACTTTCCGGGCCGCGGCCGCCGAGCAGCTGGAGATCTGGGCGCGCCGCGCCGGCGCCGACATCGTCCGGCAGCGGCCGGGCGCCGACCCGGCGGCGGTGGCCTTCGACGCCATCCAGGCGGGCCTGGCCCGCGGCGCCGACGCGGTGCTGATCGACACCGCCGGGCGCCTGCACACCCGCGTCAACCTGATGGCCGAGCTGCAGAAGGTCCACCGCGTCTGCGGCCGTGCCCTGGCAGGCGCGCCCCACGAGGTGCTGCTGGTCATCGACGCCACCACCGGCCAGAACGGCCTGGTGCAGGCGCAGCAGTTCGCCCAGGCGGTGCCGCTGACCGGGATCGTGCTGACCAAACTGGACGGCACCGCCCGGGGCGGCATCGTGGTGGCCATCGCCCAGCACCTGCGCCTGCCGGTGAAGTGGGTGGGGCTGGGCGAGGGCCCCGACGACCTGGCGCCCTTCGACGCCGCCGCCTTTGTGGACGCCCTGCTGGGCGACGACGCCGCCGCGGCGCCTTGACGCGGTCGTGCCGCCCGCCTAGAATGGGCCCGTAAAGGACCAGGCCTTGACAGGTCTGCGGTCGGCGCCGGTGGCGGGGTGTCAGCCTTGGTGGAGAGACGGGTCCACCTGGCCCTTCTCTACGACTTTTACGGCCCGCTGCTCACCGACAGGCAGCGCCGGTTCATCGAACTGCACTACCATCAGGACTGGTCGCTGGGCGAGATCGCCGCGGCCTTCGGCATCAGCCGCCAGGCGGTCCACGACCTGGTCCGGCGGGCCGTGGCGGCCCTGGAGGAGTACGAGGCCAGGCTGGGCCTGGTCCGGCGATACCGCCGGCAGCGGGAGGCGGTGGATTCCCTGGCCCGGTGCCTGGACCAGTCCCAGCAGTTGCTGGCCGCCTGGCAGGAACGCGGTGACCCCGAGGACCTGCGCCGCCTGCGCCTGAGCCTGCGCCGCGGGCGCCGGCTGGCGCAGCGACTTCTGCGCGAGGTGTGACGCGGATTGCTGGAGCGCCTGAGCCAGCGCCTCCAGGACGCCTTCCGGCGCCTGCGGGGCCGCGGCAAGTTGACCGAAGCCGATGTGGACGAGGCCCTGCGCGGGCTGCGCATGGCGCTGCTGGAGGCCGACGTCAACTTCCGCGTGGTCAAAACCTTCATCGAGCGGGTCCGGGAGCGGGCTGTGGGCCAGGAGGTGCTGCGCAGCCTCACGCCCGCCCAGCAGGTCATCAAGATTGTCTACGAGGAGCTGGCGCGGCTGATGGGCGGCCAGGCCGCCCACCTGGCCACGGCGCCGGAACCGCCCACGGTCATTCTTCTGTGCGGCCTGCAGGGTTCCGGTAAGACCACCACGGCGGCCAAGCTGGCGGCGTGGCTGCGGCGCAACGGCCGCAGGCCCCTGCTGGTGGCCGCCGACACCCAGCGTCCCGCCGCCATCGACCAGCTTCAGGTCCTGGGCCGCCAGCTGGACGTGCCCGTTTTCTCCCGCGGCACGGAACCGCCGCCGCCCGAGATTGCCCGCGACGGCATCCGGGAGGCGCGCCGGCTCGGCCGCGACGTGGTGGTGGTGGACACCGCCGGCCGCCTGCACATCGACGATGCCCTGATGGAGGAACTGCGCCAGGTCCACGACGCCGTCTCACCCCAGGAGGTTCTGCTGGTGGTGGACGCCATGACGGGCCAGGACGCCGTCAACGTGGCCGAGCGCTTCAGCGCCGCCCTGCCGCTTACGGGCATCATCCTGACCAAACTGGACGGCGATGCCCGCGGCGGCGCGGCCCTGAGCCTCCGGGAGGTCACGGGCCGGCCCATCAAGTTCGTCGGCGTCGGCGAGCGTCCCGAGGATCTGGAGCCCTTCCACCCGGAGCGGATGGCGTCGCGGATCCTGGGCATGGGCGACGTGCTGACGCTGATCGAGAAAGCGCAGCAGGCCGCCGGGGAGGGGCAGGCCCAGCGCCTGGCCCAGCGCCTGGCCGAGGACCGCTTCGACCTGGAGGACTTCCTGGAACAGCTCAGGCAGATGCGGCGCATGGGCCCCCTGGATCAGATCCTGGGGATGATCCCGGGCCTGGGCGGCCGCCGCCTCCAGGGCCTGCAGGTGGACGAGAAGGCCCTGAAGCGGGTGGAGGCCATCATCCAGTCCATGACCCCGGAAGAGCGGCGGAATCCTGACATCATCAACGGCAGCCGGCGCCGCCGCATCGCCCGGGGCAGCGGCACCACCGTTCAAGACGTGAACAGGCTGCTGAAGCAGTTTGCCGAGACCCGCAAGATGATCAGGCGC
>Ga0079224_100007445_pt1 | contig 14701 bp, 12 predicted proteins | sample Stecom2015_FD_80414 | JGI IMG/M metagenome (GOLD analysis project Ga0079224, IMG submission 80414) | Agricultural soil microbial communities from Utah to study Nitrogen management - Steer compost 2015 | ecosystem: Environmental > Terrestrial > Soil > Agricultural land | place: USA: Utah...
CCGCGGCTGATGAGGCGGCGGGGCTAATTTTCTTTTTTTATTATTAAGACGTAACTTGAGTTCGGGTAGCCAGATACAGACATGTCATTATTATTATTGGATCTGGATCTTTTTGTTTTTGTAATTATTATTCTTCTGGCGTCTAAATCCTGTTTGTATCGATTTTCGGCTACCTTTTACCCAGTTACACTTCGCTTGGGCAAACTTACAAAAGCAAGAGCTATGCCACTAGTGGCTTACTGCTTTGTTTTCAGAAGCTTGGCTCGAAGCGTGGTCAGTCTGATTTAACTTTACACGGGCAGTTGTAAATTTTCCCGACGGCCAGCGTGATCCTCGTGAGGAATGCGTGACCTGGGAAAAACCAATGTTCTCAGAGGCTTATACTAATCTTCCGACCGCCTGCGGCTGCTGCCCCGCGGCGGAAGTAGTTTCTCACGTACGGTGTTTCGTCGCCAATCACAGACAGTCCGGCATGTGGTGCCGCTTTGTCAAATTATTCGACGCTGCGTGACGAGGCAGCTTCCTCCAGGAGCCGCACCAGGCTGAAGAAGCGTCCATTGCGGACCACCGCGACGATATTCAGCGCATCGAGAATTCTACCGCTCGGGTCACCAGCGACCAGCACCAGGTCTGCCATTGCACCAGGCTCGATCCTTCCGAGTTCCCTGTACCCCAGCGCATCTGCAGCATTGGCGCCTACCGCGCGCAGCAGGAGGTCGCCGCTCAAGCCGGCGTTGGCCAAAGCCTGCAACTCTGCGTGCAGCGCGAGCCCCGGCGGCAGGGCGTTCGGTTTGCTGCCGACGACGATGGATGAAGCCCCTGCAAGGTTCGGCGGCTGGGCCAGGCGGCGGGGAGGCACCCCCCTCCCCATCCCTAAACGGTCGAAGGCCCTGGCCTGCCGCGACTGGAGCAGTTGCGGCAGCGCCGGGGTGCCGGCATCGGCGAGGCCGGAGACGAACGTCTGCGGATTGGAGCCGACGGTCAGGAGGACGTCCTGGTAGCGGTTGCCCAGCGGAGATGCCGGCATGGTGCCTGCGCCGAGGAGCATGTCTGCCCCGACGGCCACGCCGACGCGCCAGCTCTCCGCGAGCAATGGCAGGCCAGGCAGTTTGGCTGCAGCGGGGTCATAGCCTTCGGACGCGGCAATCCCCGATGCCGGAATAATTTGCAGTGCCAGCGGGGAAGCGGCGCCTTCATCTCCACCCGATCCGCCCGCTCCCAGCGGAGCGGCCTGCAACAGCCGCGGACCGGGGGTGTCTTCCGTTTCCCAGCGAAGCGGGTCCAGTTCCGGCGGCGCTTCGGCGACGACCGTCGTCACGCCGTAGCTCAGCATCACCAGGCCGAGCAAGTGTTGATCCACGTCGGGAAGCACGGCGTAGCTGTCGATGAAGCCGGGGAGGATCGTGGCGTCGCCAAGGTCGAGCACGGTCACACCCTCCCAGTCACGCTTCGGCTCAACCGCGGCGACCCGCCCGTCCTGTATGAGGACATCCATGTTTTGCCGATAGCCCGGCTGGACGCCGTCGAACAGGCGGGCGGCGCGAATAACGAGGCGCTCACCGGACGGAGCCACAACCGGCAGCCGCTTCGCCTCCACCGCAGTGGCTGGCAGTGGAGCAGGCCGCCTCACTTCCGCCCTGAAGCGAACCTTGTTCGACTTCCAGTCGTTGAAACCACGACTCCAGATGACGCCGTCGGCGGTATAGAAGAAGCGCATGCGATCGGCCCAGCTGACGGGTGAGAGGAACAGGTCCTTGTCATCCACCAGCGTCCTTATGAGGGGCGGGTCGGAAAGAATCACCATTTTCAGGCTGTACTTGTCATCGCTCCGTTGGAGAAAGGTCAACAGGCTGCCGTCCGGGCGCCATGACGGCGCCGCCAGCGGCTCGTCCGAAATAAACAGGTCCTGTTCCCGCTGCCCGTGCCGCCTCAAGACCAGCCGCCACTGGTCGTCGCGATACCTTATGTACGCGAGGTCGCGGCCGTTCATCGACCATACCGGCTCCGTTTCATCGCCCTCGGCGTGGCTCAATCGCCAGCTCAACCCCGTTTCGAGGTGCATTTCCCAGAGATCCATGCCTGAGTCTTCTCGAGCGGACGAGAACACGATGCGCTCGCCGGAGGGATGCCACGAAGGATGCTGGTCGAAGTCGGTGCCGTCGCTCAGGGTGGAGGCTGTAGATGTTGCCGTATCGAACAGCCACATTCGGCTGCCGAGCGCGGAGATCGTCTGGTAAAGGATCCGGTCGCCCTGCGGCGACCATTGCGGCCGGACCGCGGGCTGCAGGCCGTTGCTTATCTTCTCGGCGGCGCCCCCGCCAGGAGGAATGATCCAGATACTGCCGAGCAGGTCCATTGCGATGCGCCCGTGAGAAGGGGCGACATCCGCCGCCAGGTTCGTGCCTTCCGTCAGCGTCACCTGTCCTTGCGCGACCGCGGCGGCACAAAGCAGTGGGAGCAGGAGAAAGCGAGTGAGTCTTCGCCGGCAGGACCTCCGCCCGGGCCTTGCCGGGACACCCGCCCCGGCAGTCACACCGGAACTGTCAGGCACGGTCAACCTGCAACCCCCGGAGTTCGTTGCCATCGGCATCGAAGCTGATCTGCATCGGCTGGCAGCAAACCTCACAGTCCTCGATGTACGACTGGCTGCCGGCGGAAAGGTCCAGCACCACGTCCATGGACTCTGCGCAGTAGGGGCAGGCGATCCTGCGTTCGATGATTGCGGGTTCCATCTTCCGTCAGCGTCGGTCAGGGTTGCAGCCGGGTCCCTTTCCACGGCATGACCGAGAATGAGTGCGCATCCGCCCGTACAAGGTCGCGCCGCCACACGGCACGGTCATGGATCCTGTCCTTGCCCTCGACCCAGAGCTCGATGCGGCTGACCCAGATACGAAAACCTCCCCAATGAGGCGGACGTGAAATAGGCGGCACGGCCTCGTCCAGCCCCTGCGCCTGCCCGCCAGGGTGGCTGTCGAGAGGAACGCCGAGCTGCGCCGCTCGCCTGGCGATCTGTTCGACCAGCGCAGCGCGCGACGCAATCTCCCTGCTCTGGTCGCTTCCCCACGCGCCGAGCTGGCTGCCACGGTCGCGCGTTGCGAAATAGTCATCGCTTTCATCGGCGGGCGAATGGAGGGCCGGTCCCTCGATCCGGATCTGCAGGCCGAGCGAATCCCAGAAGAAATTCGCCGCAACATTTGGATTCGCTGCCAGCTCGACGCCCTTGCGTGAGTTGTAGTTGGTGTAGAACACGACGTATCCGGGATCGGGTACGAACAGCTTGCAGAGGACCACCCGTGCAGACGGTTGCCCGTCGGGGCCGGCCGTCGAGAGAGTCATGGCATTGGGGTTGCGGACCCCGGCATTCGCCGTTGCTTCCCTAAGCCACGAGTCGGCCAAGGGCATCGGGTCCTGCGGCAATTCGACGGGCAGGCGGTCCGCAAAGCGCAGCTTGTTCAACGATTACTCCGGGATACCGATACGGTTTCGCACGCACTTGGCGGCGGCAGGTCGGGAGGGTAGCAGACGGGGTGCACTAGCGCTCAGGATGAGACGAATGTCGCGCCTTCACGCCGCGGATCCGCGCCCGTTCTGAAGCCGCTGTTCCGGTCGAAAAGCGCCGCGCCGACTCCGCCGAAATACATGCCGATCTCCGGAAAGAGCGCGACCTCGAGGTCTGTATCCGGAGTGAAAACCAGTCCCGGCTCGAGCGCAACCCGGCCACCCCCGGATGCGAGATCGACGTGCATCCGCGGGTGAGCGATTGCGTCCTCGATGCCCAGGCCAAGAACCAGGAAGTTGACCAGGAACTGGTGCAGTGCCGTGGTAATGCGGTCGGCACCCGGTGTGCCGATGGAGAGGATACCGTCGGTAGAGCGCGCGACGGTAGGCGCCATGTTGGACGACAATCGTGCCCCGACAGGCAGCGCGCCGGGCTCGCGGCGATTCAGTTCCAGTTCGCCCAGGCAATTGTTGAGCCAGAGTCCGGTGCCGGCCGGCATCTCGCCCGAGCCGTAGCCGGAAGATGCGGTGATGCTGCAGCCAAGTCCGGAATCGTCAACGGCCGATGTATGCACGGTCGATGCGGATACGGTAGTCCCGGTCAGCCCGCCGCCTCGCGCCAGTTCAAGGAGGTACGTGGCATCCGCGGAAACATTGTCGCTGAGATCGAGTCGCTCCCGGCGCCACGCCAGCGCCGCTCTTTGCACGTGCATGAGGTACTCGAGCGAGGCCGCGTCCCAGCGCGCCATTTCGCGATCGCGGAAGGCGAGCAACATCGCGGCGAGTACTGCCCCGCCGACGGCCGGCGGCGGGTTCGTGGCGATACACCAGTCGTTCATCTCGACGCAAAGGCAGTCGCGGACAATGGCCTCGTAGTGGCGCAGGTCGTCCAGCGTAAGTGCGCCACCACACTGCTGTACGTGTTCGGCAATCTTCCCCGCGATCTCGCCCTCGTAGAAAATCCGGGCGCCCTCCCTTGCGATGGCCTCGAGCGAATCTGCAAGATGAGGTACGCGAACTGTGCTGCCGACAGCGCGCAAGCGGCCAGCGGCATCATGCAACGCGGCGTGCCCGTCCTGGCTGCGCCCGAACACCGGCGTGCCGGAATAGCAAAGATAGTGGTGACAGGCAGAGGGTAGCGGGAAGCCATCGCGCGCGGCGCGAATAGCAGGCTCGAGCAGCTTTGCCCAGGGCACGGCGCCGTACCGTCGCCATGCAAGCTCCAGCGCCGCGAGCGACCCCGGCACGGCCACCGAACCCGCCCCGACCACGGTATCGACGCCGCCGCCGTAACCGAGCCGCACAGGAGTAGGCGCAATCGTGGTGCCTGGCGCGAGCGACCGCCCCGGCACCGCCACGTTGCCGTCGATCGTGATCGGCTGGGAGCCTTCCTCCCACACCGTCACGTACGCTCCGCCGGCAAGGGCGCACACACCGGGTTGCGTGTTCATGGTCACCAGGGAAGCCGCGAGCGCGCAGTCCACCGCGTTACCGCCCAGCTCCGCCACCTCGGAAGCCGCATCGGCGGCAAGCTGAGACGAAGTCGCAATCGCGACACGCGTCATATCACAGGCCTCTCACCTGCCACCGATAGCGCAGAAGGACGCCGCGTCGAAGTGTTCACGAACGCGACGTTCCGATCCGAGGTAGCGGGGAGGTTCTTCGTTACGGACCGGCTTGTTGTTACAGACCTCGGAGGCATCGCCGGCGGGGAGACCCTTGGCGGAAATAAAGCGGACCGAAGGGAGCCATTCCGTCAAGGGTCTCCCCGCCGGCGATGCCTAAACGCATAACGAAGGGTCCGGCCCTGAAAAGCACACGCCTTTAGAAGTGCACCACCGACCGTATGCTCTTCCCCTCGTGCATCAGGTCGAACGCCTTGTTGATCTCCTCGAGCGGCATCGTATGCGTGATGAACTCGTCGACCTTGATTTCACCTTCCATGTACTGGTCGACCATGCCGGGCAACTGCGACCGGCCCTTGGTGCCGCCGAACGCCGTGCCTTTCCAGACGCGCCCGGTAACCAGCTGAAACGGCCGGGTGCAGATTTCCTGGCCAGCTCCCGCGACGCCCACGATGACCGATGTGCCCCAGCCTTTGTGGCAACACTCGAGTGCGGCGCGCATGAGATTGACGTTGCCGATGCATTCGAAGGAGTAGTCGACGCCGCCGTCGGTCATGTCGACGATCACTTCCTGGATCGAGGCGCTGTGATCCTTCGGATTGACGGTGTCCGTGGCACCCATCTGTTTCGCGAGTTCGAACTTGGAGGGGTTGATGTCGATAGCAATGATGCGGCTGGCTTTGGCCATCTGGGCGCCCTGTATAGCGCTCAGGCCCACGCCGCCCAGGCCGAAGACGGCGACGGTCGAGCCGGGTTCTACCTTGGCCGTGTTGATTACCGCACCGATGCCGGTGGTGATGCCGCAGCCGAGGAGGCAAATCTTCTCCAACGGTGCTTCGCGGTTGACTTTCGCGACGGCAATCTCCGGTAACACGGTGTACTCGCTGAACGTCGAGGTGCCCATGTAGTGAAAAACCGGCTTTCCGTTCTTCGAGAACCGGGAGGTGCCGTCAGGCATCAGGCCCTTCCCCTGGGTAGCGCGAATAGCCTGGCACAGGTTGGTCTTTCCCGAGGTGCAGAATTTGCACACGCCGCACTCGGGCGTGTAGAGGGGAATGACGTGGTCGCCGACCTTGACGCTTGTGACGCCTTCCCCGATTTCTTCCACAATCGCGCCGCCTTCATGGCCCAGCACGGCAGGGAAAATACCTTCCGGGTCCTCGCCCGACAGGGTGAAGGCGTCGGTGTGGCAGACACCGGTGGCGACGTTACGCACCAATACCTCGCCCTTTTTCGGGCCTTCGATATCGATGGTCTCGATCTGGAGAGGTTTGCCTGCTTCCCAGGCGACAGCGGCACGTGTTTTCATGTGAAGCATCCCGGATTGTAGTTGTGCGATCGTGGTTGTCGCTATGAACGTGCGACAGAGGATGCCTGAAAGTTTCGCACGATTACTGCCCTGGTGGTAGGGGCCGCGCGCGACAGTTTCAGGCGAAAGCGTGCAGCGGCTTGCCGATCATCGCCACTGTCCTGTAAAACGGCCGCACAACAAGTACGCATCTCACCGAGCACGTAATGAGCCTTGATGAACTGAGAGACGAGCTGACGTCACTGGATGGGCGCCTGCTCGAACTGGTTGCCGAGCGCCAGCGCATCGTCGGCAAAATCGGCCGGAAGAAGCTCGTGACCGGGCGTGCGACGCGAGATTTCGAACGCGAAAAAGTCGTACTGGAGACGGCCCGCGAACAGGCGAAGTCCCTGTCGCTGGACCCGAAGCTGGCGGAGGGCATCCTTCGGTCGCTGATACACGCGTCGTTGACGAGCCAGGAGAGGGAGCGGGTCGCGGCCGAAGGCAAAGGTAACGGACGCAGCGTCCTGGTCATCGGCGGTGCGGGCAAGATGGGGGGATGGTTCGTCGACTTCTTCGCGTCGCAGGGCTACACGACGAGTATTGCCGACAGCCGCGCGACAACCGGCGCCGGCAGTTTCCATGACTGGCGGGACGCCGGGGTCGAACACGATGTGATTGTCGTTGCGACGCCTCTTGCCGTATCAGGGCAGATTCTCACCCAGTTGGCCGCACAGCGGCCGCCGGGGCTCGTGTTCGATATTGGGTCGCTGAAGACGCCGCTCCGCGCCGGCCTCGAAGCGCTGGCCGATGCCGGCTGCAGCGTTACCTCCCTGCACCCGATGTACGGTCCGGACACCGAGCTCTTGTCCGGGCGCCACCTTATCTTCGTCGACGTCGGGAAACCGGAAGCGACGGCCCGGGCCAAGGAACTGTTCGCCTCTACCATGGTGCAGCAGCTCGAGATGGGCCTCGATGATCACGATCGCCTTATTGCCTACGTTCTGGGCCTTTCGCACGCACTCAACATCGCGTTCTTTACCGCGCTCGCGGAAAGTGGCGAAGCAGGGCCAAAGCTGGCGAGGCTGTCGTCCACTACCTTCGATGCGCAACTGCTGGTATCTGCCGCAGTCGCCCAGGACAACCCGCACCTCTATTTCGAGATCCAGAACCTGAACAAGTTCGGGATGGATGCGCTCGATGCGCTGTGCGAGTCCGTCACCCGGATCCGCAGCCTGGTGGCGGAGGGCGACGAATCCGGATTTGTGCGGCTGATGGAAAAAGGGCGCGAATATCTCGCTACCCGACGCTGAAGGGTAGCCTTGTTTACACGCCGGTTGCCCGCCGCATCACGCACCTTCGGCACTCTTCGCTGAAACGCCACCTGCTCGCGCGACGCGGGGATTTCTTTTTGGTAAAAGGCCGACTTGAGCGATCTCAAGTGCGTCGCTTGGGCGAAAGAGCGTGGGCAATGAGCGTGGGCAATAGAAGAGAAGCGATGAGCGGCTTACCTGCAATGGAGTCCTATGACGAGCTGTCGGCAGAGCTCACTCGCACGCGTCGCAAGCTCAGCCAGCTGACTAAGGAAGTCGCCAGGAATACCCGCATTCTGCAGGTTTCGCAGCGCCGCGAACTCGACCTGCTGCAGGCCGCGGATCTCACGGCGCTTTTCCGGCAGATGCTCGACGGCCTCAAGGAAAGTTATGGGTTGGAGACGGTGACGGTGGTCCTCTGTGATCCCGACCACGACGTGAGGCACTTGCTGATGGCGGCAGGAACCGCGGAGGAAGACTTGCCGGGACTACAATTCGTCGATTCACTGTCCGGGCTCGCGCCGCAGTACGTCGCCTTACGCAAGCCCTGGCTCGGTCCGTACCGGCGTTCGGACCACCAGTTGCTGTTCCCGAACACCTCGGGCGTGGCTGAGCCGGCCAGCATCGCGATGTTGCCACTGACGCACAAGGCGACGCTACTCGGCAGCATAAACTTCGGCAGCATGGACGGCGGGCGCTTTACCCCGGCGCATGCAACCGACTTCTTCTCGCATCTCGGCAGCATTGCGTCATTCGCGCTGGAGAACGTCGTGAACCGGGCCCGGCTCCTGCGCAGCGGCTTCACCGACGTGCTTACAGGGTGGCACAACCGGCGTTACCTGCAGGTGAGGCTTACCGAGGAGATGGCGCGGGCGCGCCGCGACCAGGAGAACCTCGTGTGCCTGATGCTGGACCTCGACCACTTCAAACAGGTGAACGATACCTACGGTCACGGCGCGGGCGACGAGGTGCTTCGAGAGCTGTCGCATCGCATCGAGGCCCAGGTACGCGGCAGCGATGTCGCAGCCCGCTACGGCGGTGAGGAATTCGTCATCCTGTTGCCGCACACCGGCGTCGAGGCGGGCAAGCTGCTCGCCGAGCGCATCCGGAACGCGGTGTCGACAAGCCCGGTGGTATTCGGTGACGGCAAGGAACTGACCATCACCGCCTCGATCGGCATCGCGTCCGCCGCCCCGCAGGAAGGGGACTTCGACCTGAAGACCCTGGGCGAGAGCCTCATCGCCCGGGCCGATGTGGCCCTCTACAGCGCCAAGTCGGCAGGCCGCAACCGCATCGTGGTGAGCGATACCTGATTCCCCGCGCGTGTGGCCACAAGCGCCGTCGATATGTGATAATGAGAACCATTATCATTAACTCGAGTTCCCCCATAAACGGGGAGGGGCACTGGAACATGCGAAAGACGCTACGCCTGCGGCTGCAGGGGCTGCTGATTGTCATCTTGTCATCGATCCTTGGCGCCTGCGGAGGCGGTGAACCGTCGGAGAGCGGCCGGGCGAGCGAGGCTTCGCAGGCAGGAGGGACGCCAGAGCCGGTAGTCGTATACTCCGCGCGGGCCGAGCAGCTGATCAAACCAATTTTCGACGCCTACACCGCCGAGACCGGAGTGCCCGTCCGTTACACCACGGATAGCGAGCAGCCGCTGATCCAGAAACTCCTGGCCGAGGGCGAGACGTCACCCGCGGATCTGCTCATGACGGTAGACGCCGGCAACCTCTGGTATGCCGCCGAGCGGGACACGCTGCGCCCGACCTACTCGGATGTTCTCGAAGCAAACATCCCGGAGCACCTGAGGGACCCGGAGAACCGGTGGTTCGCCCTGTCGGTGCGTGCCCGCACGATTGTTTATGACACGAGGGACGTCAACCCGTCCGAGCTTTCAGATTACCGCGGACTCGCTGATGAGAAGTGGCGGGGAAGGCTTTGCCTGCGCACCTCCGAGAAGGTCTACAACCAGTCGCTTGTCGCGATGCTCATCGCCGATCACGGTGAGGAACAGACGGAGAGAACCGTCCGCGGGTGGGTCGATAACCTCGCGACTGACGTATTTTCGAACGACACCAGCCTCATCGAGGCAATCGCGGCGGGGCAGTGCGATGTCGGGATCGTCAACACGTATTACTTCGGTCGGCTGCAGAAAGAGAATCCCGACATCCCGGTTGCGATCTTCTGGCCGCCCGCGGAAACCGGAGGCGTACACGTCAACATCTCCGGTGCGGGCGTGACGCGGCATGCCAAGAACCCGGAAGGTGCTGTCGCCTTGCTTGAATGGATGTCTGCCGAAACCGCTCAGAAGCTGTTGGGCGGCGAGAATATGGAGTACCCGGCAAATCCGGACGTCGAGCCACACCCACTCGTTGCGGCCTGGGGAACGTTTGGCGCGAACCCGATGAATGTTGCGAAGGCCGGGGAATACCAGGCGGATGCCGTTCGGTTGATGGACCGGGCCGGCTATCGCTGATTTTCAACGAGAATCCTGAGGCGCCATGCGCGTCACGGCCGCGGCTCCAGCCCGACGTCTGAGCAGTGCGGAGGCGCTCTGGCCCCGCGTAGTGGTCTGGCTTGTCGCGTTCATTGCGGCACTGCCGGTGCTGGTGGCCCTGCTGTCTTTTTTCTCCGCTTCCGAGGGTGTCTGGCCGCACCTGGCGCGTTACGTTCTGCCGGAGGCATTCTTCAATACCGTGTGGCTGGTCGCAGGCGTAGCGCTCTGTACCTCTGTCCTCGGTGTATCCCTGGCGTGGTTCGTCGCATCCTGCGAGTTTCCGGGACGCCGCATTTTCGACTGGGCAATGCTCTTGCCAATGGCGATGCCGGGTTATGTCCTTGGCTTCGCGTTCGCCGCCCTGTTCGAATTCACGGGGCCGGTGCAAGGCGCATGGCGCGGCCTGTTCGGCGAATCCACTGCGTTTCCCGGTATGGGGCCGGCCGGCGCCTCGATCCTTACCCTGAGCCTGGTGCTCTACCCCTACGTTTACCTGATTGTTCGTGAAGCTTTCGCTTCGCAAGGCATCCGCGGCATGGAGGTCGCCCGCGGTTTCGGCTACCGGCCGTTGCGGGCGTTCTTCCTCGTTTCACTGCCGATGGCACGGCCCTGGCTGGTGGCGGGCGTAAGCCTCGCCGTCATGGAGTGCCTGGCGGACTTCGGCACCGTAAAACTCTTCAACTACACGACCTTTACTACGGCGATCTACCGCGCCTGGTACGGGCTGTTCTCGCTGCAGTCGGCCCTCCAGTTGTCGCTGGTGCTGGTGAGTCTCGTGCTGATCGCCCTGGTGCTGGAGCGGCGCTTTCGTGGCAGGTCGCGGTACACGCCCTCCGGAGGCGGCCGGCAGCGGCGCATCCGCCTGTCTGCCGGCAGGGCAGCGGCGGTGACTCTTTATTGCACAGCGGTCCTCGCGGTGGCGTTCGGCCTGCCGGTTTCTCTGATCGTGTTCTGGAGCCTGGAAAATTTCGCAGCAGAGTTTGACGTTCGCTACTGGCAGCTCGCCGTGAATACGCTTGTGCTTGCATCCGGCGCCGCCGTCATGATCACTGCCGTCGCCATCCTGCTTGGCGTTACGGTGCGGCGGGCGCCGACCCTGTTGAACATCGGTCTCGCCAGGATTGCGACTCTCGGCTATGCGATCCCCGGCACGGTGCTCGCCGTCGGCTTTTTCGTTCCTGTTGCATGGTTCAGCCGGATGCTCAACCAGTACTTCGGCAGCGAAACCGGAACGGTGGTCGCTCTGCAAAGCGGCCTTTCGGTCATTTTTCTCGCCTACCTCGCCCGTTACCTCGCGGTGGCACACGGACCCGTGGACAGTGCGCTGCTCCGGATTCGTCCCGGCATAGAGGAAGCCGCGCGTGGCATGGGCGTTTCAGGCTTCAAGTTGCTTGCCCGCGTGCACCTGCCTATCCTGCGTCCGGCAATCCTGACCGCCATGTTGCTGGTATTCGTCGACATCATGAAAGAGCTTCCGATCACGCTGATGACCCGCCCGTTCGGTTGGGACACCCTGGCCGTGAAGGTCTTCCAGCTGACGACGGAGGGCGAGTGGCATCGCGCCGCGCTGCCTGCGCTCGCAATCGTGGTCGTAGGCCTGATGCCGGTAATGCTGCTGAGCCGGCAACGCCGCTGATGCTGACGCTTAAGAATGTCGCCTGCAGTTACGGCGCAGAACCGGTGCTGCGGGATGTATCGTTCTACCTGGAGCGTGGACACATAGGTTGCATTCTCGGTCCGAGCGGCTGCGGCAAGACAACGCTCCTTCGTTGCATCGCCGGTTTCGAAAGAGTCACGAACGGTGAAATAGTCGCAGCCGGTGTCACTTTGAGCACCGCTTCCCGCCACCTCCCGGCCGAGCAACGCCGGATCGGGATGGTGTTCCAGGACTATGCCTTGCTGCCGCACCTGACGGCGCTGAAGAACGTCGAGTTCGGCCTGCGTGGAATGTCCTCGGCCGAACGCAAAGCCCGCGCGATGCAGTTCCTGCAACAGGTAGGACTTCAGGATTTCGCGCAGCGCTTTCCGCACGAATTGTCTGGCGGACAGCAGCAACGGGTGGCGATCGCCCGTGCCATGGCGCCGCAGCCGGACCTGCTGCTCATGGACGAGCCGTTCTCCAACCTGGACGCCGGACTGCGGCAGTCGCTCGGGCAGGAGACTCGTGAACTGCTGAAATCGCTCGGCGCCACCGCGTTGATCGCGACCCACGATCATCATGATGCGTTCTCCATGGCCGACGATGCCGGCGTTCTGCACCAGGGACGCCTGCTGCAGTGGGACACGGCTTACCGCCTCTATCATCGTCCGGCAGACCGGTTCGTCGCCGACTTTGTCGGCAGGGGCGTGTGGCTGCCGGGCCGGGTCACGTCCGAGAACTCGGTCGAAATCGAGACGGGCCGTGCAACCGGCAGCATGACCGCAGAGTTTCCGGTCGGTTCGGAAGTGGACCTGCTGTTGCGCCCGGACGACGTCATCCACGACGACGACAGTCCCCTCACGGCGGAAGTCGTGCACAAGCAGTTCAAGGGATCCGAGTTTCTCTACGAGCTCCGATTGCCAAGCGGCGCCCGCCTGCTGTCATCGGTGCCAAGCCATCACAACCATGCCGTCGGTGAATCCATCGGCATTCGTCTCGAGACGACGCACATGGTGGTGTTCAGCCGACGCGGCGGCTTCGACTCATTAGTATAAGAAACAGCGGCACACCTATCGCCGCGGTCAGCGCGCCGACCGGCAACTGGCGTGGTGCGAGGATCGTTCGAGCGAGCGTGTCGGCGATGACGAGCAGGCTGCCTCCCGCCAGCGCGGATGCGGGAAGGACCACACGATGATCGCTGCCGGCGATGATTCGAACCAGGTGCGGCACGACCAGGCCGATAAAACCGATAACCCCGACCGTGGTGACGGAGATCGCTACGGCAAGCGAGGTGACGGCGAAAATCGAGAGGCGAAAGCCTGCCACAGGCAAGCCGACGATGGCCGCCTGCAGCTCGCCCCGGGCAAGGACGTTGAGATGGCGCGAAGCGAGCGTTCCGGCGACGGTAATGAGCGCGAGCAGCCACAGGCTCCTTCCGGGCGAGTAGGCAAAGCTCAAGTCCCCCATCAGCCAGAACAACATTCCGCGCAGGTTCTGGTCGGGAGTAAGAGCCAGCAGGAGCGTTGTTGCGGCACTGAAACCGGCCGCCAGCACGACGCCGGTCAGCAGCAGGCGGGCCGGCGCCCACGAACCGCTGCCCTGCGCGATGGAGAACACCAGCAGCGTCGCCGCCATGGCGCCGGCAAAGGCCGCGGTATCGACAAGCGTGCTGCCAAGGCCCAGCATCATGGCCGCCAGTGCCGCGACGGCCGCTCCTCCGGAGCTGCCCAGAATGTAAGGCTCCGCCAGAGGATTGCGCAAAAGGACCTGCATCAGCACGCCGGCGACCGCGAGAAGACCGCCGACGCCGAAGGCAGTGAGCGCGCGCGGCATCCGGAGTTGCCACACCAGGTTGTCGATGTTTTCCGGGGCCTTGCCGATGAGCGCGTTCCACGCCGCCCCCAAACCAACCTCGGCGCTTCCCGAGGCCAGCGCGGCAGCCAGCGCGGCCACGGAAAGCGCCGCCAGGCCCCCGAAAAGCAACCCCGATCGTCGTCTGAGAATCACCCGTCCTCCGCCCGGTCCGCCGGGTCCGGCACCAATGCCCGGCCGCTGCTCCTCTTTGCCTGCCTGCCGGAATATCGGACAATTCGGCTGGTCTTATGAGTGATATGACTGATCACATTGATTCGGAAGGCTTTCGGGCGAACGTCGGCATAATACTCGCAAATGCAGACGGCAAGCTCCTGTTGGCCGGCCGCATCGGCAACAAGGGCTGGCAGTTCCCGCAGGGCGGTGTGCTCGTGGGCGAGAGCATCGAGGCCGCGATGTTCCGGGAACTGCACGAGGAGGTCGGCCTTTGTCCCGAGGACGTTGAAATACTGGGGCAGACGCGGGACTGGTTGCGCTACAGGCTCCCCGACCGGTATGTCCGGCGCGGCAGCAAGCCGCTTTGCATCGGGCAGAAGCAGCGTTGGTTCATGCTGAAGCTGGTCGGTCCGGAGGACCGGGTGCGCTTCGATCGTTGCGACAACCCCGAGTTCGATCGCTGGCGCTGGGTCGACTTCTGGAAGCCCGTGAACGAGGTGATCTACTTCAAGCGCCGCGTCTATGCGAGCGCGCTGCACGAACTGGGGCCGCACGTCTTCCCCAAGGGGCTGCCGCCGCGGCCGCGCTGGTGGCCCAATCGCTGGCGGGTGGTGTTCGACAAGGATCTGGAAAAAGCCAGAACCCGGCAGTCCGCCTGAGCGTCACCATCCTCCAGAGGCTCAGGCTCCTAGCCCGGACTATTCATGAATCGCCGCGATGATTGGGCAGAGACTTGTTCGTACAAGGAATTTTCCGACTGAGCGGAATAACAGTGTGTATTTCCGAGGGAGGAAAATTTCTTGTGCGGAC
>Ga0079224_100007446_pt1 | contig 14700 bp, 7 predicted proteins | sample Stecom2015_FD_80414 | JGI IMG/M metagenome (GOLD analysis project Ga0079224, IMG submission 80414) | Agricultural soil microbial communities from Utah to study Nitrogen management - Steer compost 2015 | ecosystem: Environmental > Terrestrial > Soil > Agricultural land | place: USA: Utah...
GGCGAGCTTCTCGAGATCCGCATCCTCGTCGACGATGACCGGAGACTTGCCGCCGAGCTCGAGCGTGACGGTCGCGAGATGCTTCGCCGCCGCCGCCATCACGATCTTCCCAACCCGCGTGCTGCCGGTGAAGAAGATGTGGTTGAACGGCAGCTCGAGCAGTGCCGACGCCACGTCGACACCGCCCTCGAACAGCGCCACCTCCTTCTCGTCGAACGCGTCCCGGATGATCTTCGCCGCGACGGAAGCCGTGGCCGGGCACAGATCCGTGAGCTTGACGATGCAGCAATTGCCTGCCGCGACGGCAGCCGCGAGCGGGCCCAGCACCAGGCCGAGCGGAAAGTTCCATGGGCCCAATATCAGGCAGACTCCCCTCGCCTCGTAAACGATTCTCGCCTTGTCCTTTTCGTTCAAAGAAGGGGTCACCTCGACCGGCTTCATCCATTCTTCGACGTTGTCGATATTCCTCTGGATGTTCGCGAGGACGTTCAGAACCTCGGTAACGCGAACTTCGTTCTCCGGCTTTCGCGTGTCCTGCTTCACGGCGGCGATGATCTCGTCCTGATGCGCCTCGACCGCCGCTTTCAGCTTTCTCAGCTTCTCTTTGCGTTGCTCGGCATTCGTGGCCTTCATCTCCCACTGATGGGCTTGCTGTAGCGCGAAGACCCGCTCGATCTCCGAGAATACGCCGCGCGCGCTTTGGTCGGCTGTGCTCAACACGGTAGTCCCCTCCATATTCGGTGCGCGAGCCTGCGCCCGCCCGTGGGCCGAGTAAAGCGCCATATTACCATCAGGTCCGCGTCGGCCGTCCGTCGAAGACCGTCAGGGGCGCGCATCGGCCGCCTTTCGAGGCCGCCCGAAGGCCGCCAAATCCCCGAAGCCGCGCGTGGCACGCATCCGAATAGACTATCGCGAGGCCAAGAAGGTGCCGTAGAATAGAACGACGTTGGGCCACTCCCGTGCCGTTGCCCGCTCGGGCAACCGGTGCAAAGCAGCTCGGAGCTCGAGCGAGCCCGTCGGAAGAACGAACCATGACCACGGCGGCGAGTGAATTTCGCGCTTCGGGCCGCAGTCGACGGATCGTCGACGCGCTCGCAGCGGCCTGGAAGCAGATGCGCATGCTCTATCGCGTGCTCCTGCTGGTCCGATTCAACCTGCTTCTCGGTGTGATCGGCGGCCTCGTGCTGCTGCTGAACGATCAGGCCCAGGACGTGCTGCGGGCGCTCGGCGAATCGCCGGACGCTCGTATCGGCTGGTTCGCGGTGGGCGTCATCGGCACCGCGATCCTCGCGTGGTGGTCGGCCCGCGTGATGTTCTATTTTCGGTTCCGCAATCCGGCTTCGCGGCCCGACGTCTTCAAAACGCTCAAGGAGCATCTTCCGCGCGCGCTCGGCGCGGCCGCGCTGCTCCTGCCGTCCGCGGCGCTGCTCAAAGCGTCGCTCAGCTATTCGCCGTGGCTCTCGGCCGGCAGCCGCGCGCTCGTGGTCCTCTCTGCGTGCTTCGCGGCCGTCGCCGTGCTGTTCGTCTATGTCACGATGAGGCGGCGAGTGTGGCTCTCGATCGACGAGCGCGATCGGCCGAGCAACTTGAGATCGCTCGCAGAGCTCGAGCGGCGCGCGTGGGTGCCGCTGGCCTTGACCGCCGTCGGCGGGTTCGTGCTGATGATCTCGATCGCTTATTGCGCCGTTTGGCTTGGGCCGCTGATGGGCACGGCCGCGGTGGCCTTCTTCGCGGCGATCGGCCTGCTTCCGGTAGGCACGCTCATCGTCTATCTCGGTAATCGCCGCGATTTGCCGGTCGTGACGATGGTCCTGCTCTGGGCGGGCTGCTGCACGTACCTCGTCGACAATCACATGGTCAGGCTCTCCGCCGAGGCCACGTCTCACGACGCGGCGGCACCGGACGCGCCGTCCGGCCCACCAAACGCCGATCTCGGCGCGTACCTGGAAAGCTGGCTCGAAGCCCGGGCGCCGGCGGCGGGCGATACCGTGCCGCTCTTCATCGTCGCCGCCGAGGGCGGCGGCATTCGCGCGGCGTATTGGACCGCGCTCGTACTCGGCGAGCTCGAGGACCGAAGCGGCGGCGCGTTCAGCCGTTATCTCTTCGCGATCAGCGGCGTCTCGGGCGGATCGCTCGGCGCGGCCGTCTTTGCGTCGCTCGTCGCGAACGAGAATGCGGGGCTCGGGCCCCTGGACTGCGCGTCGTCGTCGGCCGCCGGGACCGGGACGATGCGCGGACGCGCGCAGCGCGTGCTCGAGCGCGATTTCCTGGCGCCGACGGTTGCCGTGATGCTCTTCCCGGACATGCTGCAGCAGTTCATCCCGATCGGCTTTCTCAACGATCGCGCGGTCGCGCTCGAGACGTCGTGGGAGAACGCGTGGAGCGCGTGCGAGGAAGGCGAGCGCTTCACGAGACCGATCGACTCGCTCTATACCCCGGGCGAATGGAACGGTACGCCGCTGCTATTCCTGAACTCGACCGTCGTCGAGACCGGACAACGCCTCGTGATGGCTCCGGTGCGGATCGACGAGCCGACGTTCAGCGAGGCGCTCGACGGCCGCGCCGTGCTCGGGCCTCGGGTTCCGCTGAGCACGGCGGTCCACAACAGCGCCCGCTTCACGTACGTGAGCCCGGCAGGCACCGTGCGACGGCTCGACCGCACGTCGGCGGACGGCAGCGCGGAATGGATCAGGCTCGTCGACGGCGGCTACTTCGAGAACTCCGGCGCCGTGACGGCGGCCGAGATCCTGCGGGCCGTGCGGCAGCGCGCGGAGACGCTCGCCGATCGCGCTCGGGTCCGACCGGTCGTGATTCATATCAGCAACGATCCCGAGACGACGGCCGCGGAAGATCTTCTCGAGCGTCGCAAGTGGCTCAACCAGATCGTCGCGCCCGTCAAGGCGCTGTACAACGCACGCCAGGCCAGAGGCTTTCAAGCGCGCGAGACGCTGGCTCGCGACGGCGTCGTGCACGTGCACTTCCGTCTCTGCAGCCATCCGAACGGGGCCGTCTCCAGAAAGCAACCGTTGCCGCTCGGCTGGACGCTGTCGAGCCTCGCACGGCAGGAGATGCACCGGCAGCTCGGGCTCGAATCGGACGCGAGCGAGATGCGAGCGATTGCGCGGCTGAACCGCAACAACATCGACAGGGTCATGGCGTTGCTCGCCGCTCCCGAGGCGATCAGCGCGGACTCGAACCCTTGGGCATGCCCGGCCGACGAGGCCTGACGACTGCCCGTCTACCGCGCTCCACCCCGATCCTCCGCGAGACCGAGGATCCACTCGGCCATCGCTCGCGCATCGTCCGGCGACACCCACTGATTCGGGACCATCGGCACGACTCCCCAGTTGCCGCCGCCGCCGTGCACGATCTTGTACGCGAGCACATCGACCATCACGTCCTCGCTCGGCGCGTGCCGGGCCGCGATCGCGGCATAAGGCGGTCCGAGAGAAGGCTCGTCGATCCGATGGCAGGCATCGCAGCGGGCCTCCTCGACGAGGCGCGCCCCGTCGCTCGTGCGGCTGCCTTGCTCCGCGTCCACGCCCTCTCGCGAAGCGCCGCCCGTCGCGCGTTTCTCGGCCCCGGCGGAATCGGCGAGAGTGAACCGCTCGGGATACGCGCCGTCGCCAGGGTCGATGATCAGCGCCATCCTCGGACCTTGCACGATGTCGACGATGTTCGCGTACGACGTGATCAGCACGCCGGTCCTCGGATCGACGTCGATCATGCGCAGGAAAGCCTGCTCCCGCGGCAGCGGCAGCACCCCGAACGACTTCGTCCGCGGATCGAATCGATAGATCACGTCGCCGTTCGACGTCGCGATCCAAACGACCCGCCGGACCGGATCCCAGGTCGCGGCATACGGCGCGCTGGCGGTATCGGGAAGGTCGTAAAGGCCGATCAGCTCGCAGCGCTTCGCGTCGAGTTCGGCAAGCTGACCGCTGCCGTAGAGCGCGAAGTAGATGACGTCGTCGTCGCTGATCGTGATGCGCCGCGGGCCGGCATTTCGGTCCGGCAGCTGGATCGGTCCGATGAAAGCCTTCTTCTCGATGTCGAAGCCGCCGACCGTGCCGTTGCCGAGCTGGCTGTACCAGACCTCGCCGAGGTCTCGGGTCATGATCAGCCCGTAGAGCGCGGTGCGCCCCGGGCGTCCCGGCGACGGCGGCGCGGGCCAGATCTCCGACGTCCCGCTCTCGGGATCGAAGAAGCCGACGGCGTTGTTGCCGATGTCGGAGAACCAGATGCGGCCGCCGCGATCGGTCAGAAGCTTGTGCTCGTAGCCGAAGCTGAGGTCATGGATGCCGGGAACGCGCCCGTCGTTCGTCACGAGGCGCCACGTGCGCCACGTGAGGCCCTCGACGTCGAGATGCGCGACGATGCCGTTGAAGAGCGGCGTGATCCATAGCGAGCCGTCCGTGCCGCGATGCAGCGAGTGCGGGCTCATCAGCACGTCCGAAGGCACTTCGTGCACGTCGTGCTCTCCCGTTGTGACGTCGACGGCGAAAATGCGGTTCGCGGAGACGTCCGCGATCCAGAGCTTCGGCGGGTCGCCGAGCATCAACGCCTCGCGCACGGCGTTCGGATGAGGGATCTCGTATTCCCAGATCGCGGTGTCCGGCGTCGCGATCAGCGGTGCGCCCCAGGAGTAGCCCGAGATCTCGTCGAGCCGGTCGTCGAAGATCGTAGCGAGGAGCGCCGCCGTCTCGGCGCCGTTGTCGACCGCGTAGACGGCGTCCGTATCGATCTTCTGCTCCGGGTCGCGCCGTCCGCGCGAGAACTCCCAGCTCGAAAGGTAGTTCATGTACTTGACGATCGCGCTCCAGCTCTGCTCGCGTGCGAGCTGCGGGTTCGCCGCATGCTGGTCCGCAATCAGCCCGGCATAGTTCCGCACCTCGGACGACGGAACCTGGTGGCAGTCGATGCAATCCATGATCAGCTGCGACTGGCGCGCGCGATCGCCGATGCGCGCGAGCCACGCGGACGCCGGAGCGACGGCCGCCTGGTTGCTGCGCGGACGCACGATCAGGACGGCCCGCAGCGTGCCGGGCTCGGCCTCGCCTCCTTCGACGGTCCATCGCGCCTCGACCTGCTCGTAGTCGAGCGAGCGCACGACGAGCGACGCCGACCCTCTCGTCGCCTCTGGATATCGGCCGGGAAAGGCGAATCGGCCGTCATCGCCCGTGAAGACGGTGACGACGCTCGCGCCCGGCGCATTGTCGTCCCGGTCGAAGACGACCTGCGCGCCGGCGACGGGCCGGCCGTTCACGTCGATGACCTGTCCCTCGACGATGGATGCGGCGTGGGCGCCGGCGGCGAGCACCGCGGCGGCACACGCGATCGGAAGACGGGCGAGCGCGGGAAAAGTCATGACGATGTTCCTTGGAACGAGCGGCGATCGGGGAACCGTCGAGACCGGCCAGAAAGAGAATATATATTCTGATTTCGCCCGAAGGAAGCCCACGGCCCTTACAGCGGACGACGCGATGCGAGCAAGCTCCGCCCTGCCCGCTGTCGATTTCGAGCCTCGCGGAACGACCAGACACGAAACACCATCACAAGGAGACTGCCATGATCGAAACGCCGCGGATCACCGAGCTCGAGGCCTCGCCGATTGCGGTCATTCGTCTGCGGATCCCGCGCGAGCAGATGCCGGAGGTCTTCGGCCCCGCGGTCGGGGAAATTCTGTCCGTGCTCGATGCACAAGGCATCTCACCGACCGGGCCCGTTTTCGCCCACCATTTCGGCATGCACCCCAAGGTATTCGACTTCGAGATCGGCATGCCGGTCTCGGCGCCCGTCGCACCCGCCGGGCGAGTCGAGCCGGGTGAGCGGCCGCCGGTACCCGTCGCGCAAACCGTCTATCACGGCCCGTACGAGGGGCTGCCCGAAGCGTGGGGCCAGTTTCACGCGTGGGTCGAGAAGAACGGCCATGCGTATGCGCCGGATATCTGGGAATGCTACGTCGAAGGCCCGCATTCGACGTCCGATCCCCGCGAGTACCGGACGGAGCTCAACCGGCCGCTTGCCGACGGCGGGGGCCGCTGACGGCTGTCCGCATCCGCGGCGCTTCGCTGCAAGCGGAGCGCCGCTCGGCAGTGACGTTGGGTGCCTCCGTGCAATCCGAGATCGTCGCACGCGCGCGTTCGGCCTGGCTCAGCGCGAATTGCTCGAAGACGAGGCCGTCGCGGCCGGTCGTGCCAGCGATCGCTCCGCGAGCTGGAAGACATCGCGGCGCCGATGCTTCGCGACCAGTGCCTCGAAGCGAACATCGTCGCGGATCGTGTCGAGTCGCGGATCGCGGAGGAGGCCTTCGACCGACCAATTGCCCGGTCTCGACAAGTACTCGTCGAGCACTTCTATCGCCTCGGCGCTCGCCCGGCTCGGCGCGAGCACGTCGAAGAGGATCCACAACCTGAGATCGTTCGTGAACGGATCGTCCGGCGGGCGTTCCGCGAGCACATCGAGCGCAAGCTCCACCGCTTTCCTCGTCTCCCCGACGCCCGCGAGGAATGCGGCGCGCCATACCCGCCACTCGGGTCCCGTGCCGGCGCGGTCGAGCCCGCTGCGAGAAAGCTCGCGCGCCGCCTCGGTCTCCCCTGCGGCGATCAGCGTGCCCGCCATCGCCGCGACATACGGCAATGCCGGCGGTCCCGGCTCGTTGCCGGGCTCGGCATCGTCGTCCGTCCCGGCGATTGCGCGCTCGAGCTCGTTGAGGATGCGAATGGCAGACTCGTAGTCGCGCTCGTATAGCGCGCCGAGCCATTGAAGATGCCTCAGCCGTCCGCGCCGGCCGGGGTCATCGTGAAAGTCGTCGACCGAGAGCGCGCGGATCGGCTCCGGATCGCCGTCGCGGAGCAGCGCGAGCTCCGCCTTGAACATCTCGGCGGCCTTGAAATCGGGCCGGATAACGAGCGCGCGCTCGACGAGACGCGACGCCTCGTCATGCTCGCGCATCCGCGCGTGCCATTGTGCGACGTCGAGCATCAGCACCGGATCTCGAGGGCTCAGAGCGAGCGCCGCGGCGCGGTCGGCCATCGCCTCTTCGCGCTTGCCGAGGCGCTCGTTCAGCATCGCCCGCACGAGAAAGAACTGCGGCTCGCTGCGCGCGTTCGGCTGGGCGATCGCGAGCTCCTCGGCAGCCCGCTCGACGCTGCCTCCGGCGGACAACTGGTAGAATGCCATCGCGACCCTCGAGATCGGCAGCTCCGGCTGCAGCCGCAAGGCTTCCTCCGCGGCTTTGCGCGCCGTCTCGATCCGCGCCCGGTCCCAGTCGATGTTGTAGAAAGCGAGCAGGCTCGCGATCGAGAGCCGCGCATGAGCGAGCGCGAACCCCGGATCCTCGGCGACGGCTCGCTCGTACTGGCGCGCGGCCATCCCCCAGTAGGCGAACGGCGGCCGCTCGTAGTCGCGGCCGCTCAGATACAGGTCGAGGGCGCGCAGGTTCTGCGTGGGCGCCTCGCCGAGCCGCGTCTCCTCCTCCGGGGTCAGCTTCGTCTCGAGCTCCTGTGCGATCGTCGTCGCGATGCGGCGCTGAATCGCGAACACGTTCCCGGCGGTGAGCTCCTCGTCGTAGCTCTCGCCCCAGAGGGTTTCGTTCGTCCGCGTATCGACGAGTTGAACGTTGACCCTGACCATGTCGCCCGCGCGCTGCACGCTGCCGTCGAGAATGACGTCGACGCCGAGCTCCTCGCCGACGAGCCGCCGATTCGCCGAGCGGTCCCGATAATCCATGACGGAGGCGCGCGGCGTGATCTTGAGATCCTCGATCGAAGCGAGCCGCGTGATCAGGTCGTCGTGAATGCCCTCGGCGAAGAAGCCGGTATCCTCCTCGGCGGCACTTCTATTCTCGAACGGCAGCACGGCGAGCGAGCGTCCGCTCGCGGCGTCCGACTTGATGTGCTGGCTGCCGATCCAGCCCGTAAGGCCGAAGAGGAGCACGGCGGCGCCGAACATGCCGGGCCTCGAGCTGCATAGCCGGCGAAACCAGTGCTCGGAGCGCAGAGCAACGAGCCGATCGTCTCGCTCGAGCGCGGCGAGCCGCTGAGAGCCCGGTGCTTCGTCTGCCGATCCGATGACGCTCGCCGCAGCCCGAAGCGCAACGACGCGAGGATCGGCGGAAATCGATGATGGAATCTCCCGCACCTCGGGAATCAGCCGGTACCCTTGCCCGCGCACCCGCTCCACGTAGCGGGGGCGCTCGGCGTCGTCCCCGAGCGCCTGACGGAGCAACATCACGCGTTTCGCGAGACACTCGGGCGTGACGATCCGTCGCGATCCCCACGTTTTTCTTGCGAGGTCCTCGTGCGCGACGACGTTCGGCGCTTGCTCGACGAGCACACGCAGGAGCTCGAACGTCAGCTTGCTGAGCGGAATGGGTTGCTCGCCTCGCGCGACGCGGCGGCGCCCCAGATCCAAGGTCAGATCGGCGAATTCGTAGCGCCCCGTGGGCGTGACTGATCCCGGCGCACCCATTTGCAAGCCGCCCCCCTTTCGGCCTGGATCATCCTCGTCCGAAACCTGCTCCGCTTCGGGCTTGTTGTACAGTCAATACTACCTCCGCACAACGGCTCCGGGAAACCGCGCTTCGGCAGCCGTGGCCGCGCGACAGTGCCGGCGAATGCGGCCCTTCAACGAATTCTTCACGAAAACCGCAAGCACGCGTCATGTGATCTTCATGCAACGCCGCCGCGTGCCGGCGTATGTAGCCATAGGGAGCGTTCAGCCGGCGGCTGACCGGCGCGGCAACTGCCGCAGCGTAGCCCCACGGGAGGCGAGCTCGTGTCGTGCGCGAGGGGACGCGGACATGCGACCGAGCCGCATAAGCATGCCGAAAAGGTAGGGGGAATCATGACGAGCGATCTCAGGCCCGCCGAGGCGCGGCACTGCCTCAGCCGACTGAAAATGACGCTGCTCGCGTCTGCCGTCTCCGGCCTGTGCGCCGGCGGCGCATCCGCTCCGTCCTTCGCGCAGGACGACGAGCCCTCGATGGAGGAAATCACCGTCACCGGCTCGCGCATTCAGCGCACCGACTTCTCGTCGCCCAACGCCGTCGCGACGCTGACGTCGGAGGATATCGCCGCGCTCGGCCTCGTCAGCGTCCCCGACATGCTTGCGCAGATGACCTCGAACGTCGCGAGCGCGGCGCTGAATACGAGCGGCGAATCGTCCTTCTTCGTCGGTGCGACGCTCGCAGACCTCAGAGGCATGAACACGGCCTTCGGCACGAGAACCCTGACGCTCGTGAACGGCCGCCGAATGCCGCCGACGACGAACGGGGGCGCCGTGGACCTCGGCATGATCCCGTCCGTGCTGGTCGGGCGCATGGAGACGATGACCGGCGGCGCCGGCGCGACGTACGGCTCGGACGCCGTGGCCGGCGTCATCAACATCGTCCTGGAGCAACAGCTCGAAGGCACCCGGATCAACGCCGGCTACTATCAGACGGCCGAGGGCGACGGCACGCAGTACAACATCAGCGTGGCGAACGGGTCGCGGCTGCTCGACGGGCGCGCTCACGTGACTTTCGGCGTCGAGCATCAGACGACGGACCCGATCGCCGATTGTCATACGGCGCGGGACTGGTGCGCGCGAAGCTTCAACTACATCGACAGCGCGCCCGGCCGATTCGCGCCGTTCCCCAGCGACCCGCGTCTCTGGGACCCTCTGCCGCCGATCGACAATCCGCAGCGGCCCGGCTCCCCGCAGTATCAGATCTACGAGGACGTGCGCTATCTGCACAGCAGTCCGTACGGCTCGGTCCATACGAACAACAACAATCCGCTCGATCCCCGCAACGGCGAGTTCCTCCAGTTCACACCGGACGGCACCGGTCTGATGCCGTATCAGACGAGCCTGAGCGACGAGATGCGCGAGTACGCCTACGGCGGCGACAACCGGCGCGTCGTCGGCGGCGAAGGCAAGCTGCTGTCGCACGGCGCGACGCTCTATCAGGGGTCGGTGCGGAACAACCTGTACTCCCGCTTCGTCTACGCGCTGAACGAGCTGACGTCGTTCAGCGCGGAGGTCTCGTACGCGCGCAACGACGGCGAAGCACCGCGCAACTCCTTGTTCGCCTTGCGTGAGACGGACAATTGCATCTACCCGGACAACCCTTATCGGCTCGCGCTCGATCCGGAGGCACAGCAGGTGCTCGCGGCGCGCTCCCCGGTTCCCGAGGTGCCGGATCCCTTCAATCCCGGCGGCTGCAGCTTCAACAGCTTCGTCGTCCTGCCGACGCCGGGCGGCACGAACATCATCAAGGACTGGTCCGAGCAGCTCACGTCGTGGACGAAGACCGAGACCGAAATGGCGCGCGTGCTGCTCAGCGCGAACGGCGCGCTCTTCGGCCGCAACGTCTGGACCTACGACGCGTACCTGCAATACGGCAAGACGGACCGCTTGCAGCACGTCTACAACCAGAGAACGAACCACCGGTACTCGATGGCGCTCGACGCCGTATTCGACCCGGTCCAGAACCGCATCGTCTGCCGCGTCAACGAATCGGGCATCGTCGGGCAGATGCGCCGGGATCAGTGGCGCGACTACTTCCAAGGCGCGTTCGGCGCCTTCCAGCCGACGGCCGCCGAAGCCGAAGCCATCGTCGCGTCGCTCAGCCGGGGCTGCGAGCCGCTGAATCCGTTCGGTCTCGCGGCGTCCCAGGAGGCGATCGACTACGCGTGGGACGATCTGGTCGAGTTCACCGATACGGATCAGAAGATGGCTTCGATCACATTCTCGGGCTCGTTCTGGAAGGCGTTGCCCGCAGGCGGCGCGCGCATCGCCACCGGAATCGACTATCGGGAGGACACGATCGATAACGGCACCGGCGGCGATCCCGATCCGATACGCCGCACCGACTTCTCGGCGCAGTACGGCGATCCCTGGGCCGGCGGCACGAAGATCACGGATGTTTTCGCGGAGCTCGAGTTTCCGCTGCTTCAAGGCAAGCCGGCCGCCGAGTACCTGATGCTCAACGTCTCGGGCCGCCGGTCACGCAACGAGACCTACCGCGACGACCCGATCGATCAGCAGAAGATGCGGCGGTACTCGAATACCTACAAGACGTCGTGGGTCTGGGATCCGCTGCCGTGGATGCGCGTGCGGACGACCCGGTCGCTCGACATTCGTGTGCCGTCGACCCGCGAGCTGTTCTACCGGCAGACTCAGCGAGGCGGCGGCTTCGGCGGACCGTTCCAGCCGCCGAACCCGTGGCGCGACCCGAACGTCGGGTACTTCACGCAAGACACGTGGACGACGATCATCGGCGGCAACCCGAATCTTCGTAACGAGGAGTCGACGACCGAGACGTTCGGCCTCGTCTTCACGCCCCAGGACTGGGCCAGGGGGCTGCAGTTCTCGATCGACTACTTCGAGCTGAACATCAAGGACGGCATCTCCTACGCGACGGGCAGCGATCCGGCGAACGAGGACAACCTGCCGTACACGGTATGGCAGTGCTATCAGCACGACAATCCGTTCTACTGCGGCCTGATCGAGTTCGGTCCTCCGACGGTCGAGGAGCCGGGCAACCCGCGCAGCAATATCGTCTCGGTGCAGACGACTCCTGAGAACACCGAGCCTTACTGGTCGAGGGGCTTCGATATCTCGGCGAGCTACAACCGCAGGCTCGCTCGCGGCGGCTTCTCGGTGCGGCTGCTCGCGACGCGCTCGATCGAGCAAAGCATCTGCGAGCAGCCGATACGAATCGACGCCGAGACCACGACGTGCGAGCGGCGCATGAACGTCGTCGGCCAGACGGGCGGGCTCTTCGGCGGCGGCCTGTTCTCGAACTACACGCCGACGCCGGAGTGGTCCGGCAACCTCTTCGGCACATACCGGCGAGACGCGTGGGCCGTGACGGCTCAAGCGCGCTACACCGGCGAGGGTCAAGGGTCGGTATTCTGGGTCGGCCCCGAGGATCCGAAGTGGGCGCCCGACCGTTGGTTCACGATCTCTGACAACCAGATGCCGAGCTGGACCACATGGAACACGACCGTGAGCTATGACTTCGGCCGGTCGCGATTCGCGACGGGCCGGATCTCGGAGCTCAACGTCGCGCTGACGATCAACAACGTCTTCGACAAGCAGCCGAACTTCTGGTCCGGCGGCTTCATCGCCGGCGTCAACACGCGGTTCTTCGACGGGATCGGCCGAACCTATCGGCTGACGATGCAGATGGGCTTCTAGCTCCCTGAAACCGGCGAGCGCTCCGCCCGGCCCCTTGGCCGCCGGGCGGAGCGCTTGTCGCGGCAGCGTCAGCCTGGCTTGCGGAAGTGCGCGATGCCCCAGGCGAGATAGCCTTTGCGGCCCGCGTCGACCCAATGGCCGAGGCCTTGGATCATGCGGTCGATATACGCGTCGGAGACGACCTCACGCAGCTCGCCGCGGCGGGCTTCGAGCTCCTCGCGAACCCGCCGGTAATGCCGCACGAGCTGATCCGTGAGCTCCGTGAACCCGACCTCGTCCCAGCCGAGCCGCTTGGCCTCTTGGCGATAGAACGCCATCGAGCCGAGCGAGTCGAGGTGGATCCGGTCGAGCACGGGCTGAAGCACGCCGGACGGGCAATCATCGGCCTGCATCGGATCGGTGAAGATCACCTCGCCGCCGGGCTTGAGCACCCGATCGATCTCGGCGAGCACGCGGGCCCGGTCGCCCGAGTGGAGCAGAGAGTCCTGCGACCACGCATAGTCGAAGCACGCCGCCTGGAACGGAATCTCCTCGAAGCTTCCGTCATGGACCGTGATCCGATCCTCGAGGCCGGCCGCCTTCGTGAGCTCGCGGTTGCGCTCGTTCTGCGTCTCGCTGAGGTTCACGCACGCGACGTGACAACCCTTGTTGCGCGCCAGCCAGCGGGCCGCGCCGCCGTAGCCCGCACCCGCGTCGATGACGCGGCTGCGCGGACCGAGCTCGAGCAGCCGGCTCGCCATCGTCGCGACCGTGCGCTCGGACGCGACGGCGATCGGCTCGTTCTCGGATTCGTAGAGCCCGATGTGGATATCCTCGCCTCCCCAGACGTGGAAATAGAAGTTGTCGGCGTCGTCGCTGTTGTAGTAATCGCGCGCCGTCTGCACCACCGTCGAGTATCGCGCGCTCATGACGATTCCTCTCCGTGCGTGCTGACGTACTTCTTCTCGGCGACGTGAATGAAGAAGTCCGGTTCCTTGTCGCGGTACGTCTCCTGGAAGTCGCCGTAGGTCGTCACCCGCTGAAAACCCACCTCCTTCATCAGCCGCTGCATGTACGCCTTGCGCAGCGGGAACATGTTCAGGTGGAATACCGAGCCGTCCGAGAAGCTGTAACGGAAGCGCGCGAGCGTATCGTCGACGTGCTCCGGCGTCGCCGAAACGTCCTCGCCGCAGTAGTAGTATCGGTGCGAAGGCTCGATCTGCTTGTCGAGTATCGCGTCGTAATTGCGCTGGTCCAATATGAGGATGCCTTCGTGACGCAGCGTCGCGTAGTACTCTGCCAGCGCCTTACGACGATCGTTCTCGTTGTGCAGATGGGTGAAGGAATTGCCGAGGCAAATCACGGCATCGTAGAGATCATGAACGTCCCGGTTCAGCCAACGCCAGTCGGCCTGCACGGTGCGAAGGATGTAGCCCCGCTTGTGGGCGTTCTCGAAGGCTTTCGCGAGCATCGTCGCGCTGCCGTCGACGCTCGTGACCTCGAACCCCGCGCGAAGCAGCTGCACCGAGTGGTAGCCGGTCCCCGTGGCGACGTCGAGCACCTTCTTGCACCCGTGGGCGCGCAATTGCTCGATGAAGAACTCGCCCTCGGCCTTCGCGCGGCCTTCCCAGTCGATCAGCTCGTCCCATTTCTCGACGAACGAGTGCGCATATTCCAGCTGGTAATGATCGGATTGACGAACGCTCAATGGGTCGTCCCCAAAACCCTGTACGTTTGCTCTTGCAGCTTTCATCGTCTCCCTTATTTTGTGAAACGGAAAGGATTTGGCCCGGAGAACATCATGCGCACAGGAAAGCGCTGGGCCGAACTCGTAGATACTATCGCCCTGACTCGGAATGTCCACCACGATGCGGAAATATCTTGTCAATGTTTATAAGAATTGTTCATGACACCGCTCGTTAGACTCGAAGACGTCTCGCTCTCCTTCGCCGATCGCCGCGTGCTGATCGGCGCGAATTTCTCGATCGAGCACGGCGAGCGTGTATGCCTCATCGGCCGGAACGGCGCCGGAAAGTCGACGACGCTGAAGCTGATCCGGGGCGAGCTCGCTCCCGACGAAGGCAAGATCGAGCGTCGAGGCTCGTTGCGCGTCGCCGCTCTGCATCAGACGCTCGCCGACGCGTCGCGGCAGCTCGTCCGCGATTTCGTCGGCGAAGGCCTGATCGAGCAGCGTGCACGAATCGCCGCGTATCAGCGGCTCGCCGCAGACGCGGAGCGCGGCCCTGCCCGGCTGCGCGAGATGGAGATGCTCGAGCGCGAGATCGTCGCCGCCGGCGGCTGGTCGGTGGATACGCAGATCGACACGCTGATCAGCCAGCTCTCGTTGCCGGCGGAGGCTCGCCTCGACGAGCTTTCCGGCGGATGGCGCCGTAAGGTTGCGCTCGCGCGAGCGCTCGTCGCACGCCCGGAGCTGCTGCTGCTCGACGAGCCGACGAATCACCTCGACATCGGCACGATCGAATGGCTCGAGGAAGAGATTCGACGCTTCGACGGCGCGGTGCTGTTCGTCACGCA
>Ga0079224_100007448_pt1 | contig 14699 bp, 12 predicted proteins | sample Stecom2015_FD_80414 | JGI IMG/M metagenome (GOLD analysis project Ga0079224, IMG submission 80414) | Agricultural soil microbial communities from Utah to study Nitrogen management - Steer compost 2015 | ecosystem: Environmental > Terrestrial > Soil > Agricultural land | place: USA: Utah...
AGGGCGCGGAGCGTCAGCTCGCGGGCCGAGGGCGCGGAGATCGGAGGCGTGGAGAGCGTGGAGGCGGCCGAGGCAGCGTCCGGAGCGGCCTGATTGGCCGGGGCGGGCGAGGTCTGGGTCATCCGGCGGAACTTTCCAGGGGAGGGTCCCGCTGCGTCAAGCAACCAGGCATGGCCGCATTGCTTCGACATCCAAGCAGTTCGTCGGGATCCGGGCCGTACTCACCAGCGCAGCGGACGACGCGAGAGCTCGGCTGCGAGGTGGCGGTGCAGCGTCATGGCCTTGTCCACCGGCAGGTAGCGCAGCTGCAGGCCCGTGCCGGGCGCGGCGCCCGCGGTGTCCAGATGGACGGTCGCGGTGCCGAAGCGGCGATCGAGGATTGAGCGGTTGATCGATAGCGCCTGCAATTTGTCGAGCTCGGCAACGCGGACGATCCGCGTCGGCCATCCGGAGCGGATGACGACCAGCTGTGAGGTCAGGGCCCAACTCGCCTCCTGCGCCTCACGGTACGCCCGGAACAGCGACCAGGGCAGAAGCAGCAGCGCGAGCAGTGCCCACGTGAAGCTGAGCCTTCCGGCGATGGCGAAGCCGAGCAGGATGCCGGCCACGAGCATCGCGAAGGCCAGCCCCCCGATGGCCCGACGCCACCACGCCCCCAGGGGAATGGAGCTGAACACGAGGCTGCTGAACCCAGCCCCCGGGAGCAGATGATCCACGAGCGACGCACAGGTTTGCGGCGACGCGAGGGGGATGAGCGTGCTCACGCTGTGGCGGGCCTCCTCTCCTGCCTGCCGCGAAGCGATGTCGATCGACAGCGTGCTGCGCCCCATCATCCGCATGAACAGCGTGGATCGCTGGGTCCAGCTCTGGATGCGGCGCCGCGAGACGCTGGCGCGGATGATGGACAGGAGCCCCTTCTCGGTCGTGAGCCGCCGTTCCTCCTCGGAGAGGCGGAAGCGGAAGTCCTGCACCAGGGTGACGATCACCGACAGGACCTTCACCGCCAGGTAGCCGATCCCCAGCGCCTGAAGCGCCGAGAGCACCAGGACCACCCAATTCACCGCGAGCTGTTCGGACAGACGAAGTGCCGCGGGCGTGATGAGGCGCGTGAAGAGATCGCCGGGAAGGGAGGCCAGGGCACCAAAGGCTGCGCCGACGGCGACGAAGCCGCGGTGGGACAGAAGCCCGAGCAGCAGCGTCTCCTTCAGGGACAGCGCGAAGAGGACGTTCGTGGCGGGACCGGCTTGCGCTCCGAGGTCACCTCCCGCGGGAGGCACCTCCTGGTCGGACCCGACATCCGTTGCAGGTGCAACCTTCTGGACCGTCCCTGCGCGTCGCCGGATGAGCGCCTCCAGCGCGAGGGCATCGTCGATGGCCAGCACCTCCATCTCCGCCTCGGGGCGTTCGCTTCCCGCGGATTCCAGGCGCACCTTGGCGACCCGGAAGATGCGGTGGAGCAGCGTCTGCTCGATGCCGACATTGTGGATACGGGCGAAGGGGATGACCCGGAGGCTGCGCTCGAGCAGTCCGCTGCGCACGACCAACGCGTCCTCTCCGATGCCGTAGCGATAAGTGAGGTACTGCCAGATGGAGGCAAGTCCCACGCCGGAACCGCCCAGAAGCGGCGCCCAGAGCAGCGGGTCGTTTATCCAGTTGGAGGCATCGAGCCCGCCCCGGCGCATCACCAGGACCAGCACGGCGGGGACCACCAGGACCTTCAGGCGGGACACCAGCGTGAACATCCAGGAGAGGGGATGGAGCCGGTGGGGCGCGTCGGACACGGTGGGGCGCTTCACCGGGACCGCTTCGATGATGGGGTCCTTCTCGGGATCTGCCACCGGTCCGCTCACGAGGCGTCCTGGTCAATCTGTCGACCGAGCCGATCGCGCAGGCGCTCGGCGTCCCCCTCATCGAGATTGGAGAGGCTGACGGCGCCGTGCTTCGAGCCGGCGGTGTAGACCACCAGCGTGGCCAGGCGGTTGGCCTGCTGCAACGGGCCACGGGTGAGATCCAGGTGCTGCACCCGGTTGATGGGGACCTGGGTCTCGTGCTGCCAGAGCCGCCCGTGACGCAACCAGATGCCGAGGGAGTCCAGACGCCAGCGCATGCGGCGGAACCGGCGCTGCGAGATGAAGATCCCCAATGCCAGCCCCGCGACGCCCACCCCGGCGGCGACTCCGAGCGCCAAGGTGCTGTCCTCGGCCAGGGTGGCGATGATCAGGAAGGCGGCCAGAATGACCGGAGCGATCAGGCCCAGGACGCCGAGCAGCTCACCCGCGAGGTGCACGAACAGGGCGCGCTCCGGCAGCGGATGCCAGGGCGCCTCGGTGGGCGTCTTGTCGACGGGCTGGGGAGGAGCTGCCGGAGGGGAGGGGTCACTCATGGGGAACGCACACCATCCATGGACGGGCGGGGGGGCGACGCTGCGGGCGGGCGCCGGGTCTCAGGCTCACGCTGCAAGCGGGCCATGATTGCACAGCAACGGGCCCCGAAAGCCCCCTCCGACCTTGGGAGCGTCCCCTCCGTGGGGATCAGACCGGCAGTCGCGGGCCCTGGGACTCCGAGCGGGCGCCCAGGGGAGTTTTCCGGGGACTTGCGAACTTTGAAGGTCCGGGCGCAGCATCGGCGCCCTCTTTCACTCTGACGGGAATCTCTGCCCATGGCATCGAGCGTCGTATCGGAACATCGTTGGCAATTCGTGACCACCGGCGGGCTGGTCCAGGTGCGGCTGCGCAATGCCCGGGACCTGCTCGCGCTCTCCCAGCTGGACCAGAAGCTCTGGGCGGCGCTGAGCTGCCCCACCGAGGGCCTCAACCTCGATCCGGCAACCCTCCGCGACATCGACGAGGACGGCGACGGGCGGGTGCGGGCGCAGGAGCTGCTCCAGGCGATCGCCTGGACGGGAAGGATGCTCAAGGATCCCGAGGTCCTCGTCCCCGGTGACGCGACCCTCCGGCTCTCCTCCATCAACGACGCCGATCCCGAGGGCAAGCGGCTGAAGGCCTCGGCGCTGCGGATCCTCGAGGCCCTGGGGAAAGAAGGAGCCGAGGAACTCTCCGCGGCGGACGCCAGCGACAGCAAGGCCATCTTCGCCACCAGCCGTTTCAATGGGGACGGTGTGGTTCAGGCCGAGGCGGCCGGCTCGCCGGCGTTGGCCGAGGCCATCACCGACATCATCAAGACGGTGGGGTCGGTGGAGGATCGGACCTCCAAGCCCGGCGTGAACGCCGAGCTGGTGGAGACCTTCTTCAAGGAGGCGGAGACCTACCGCGCGTGGATCCGACGCTCCCGGGAGGACGCCTCCATCCTGGTGCTGGGAGAGGACACCGCCGCGGCCCACGACGCACTGGAGGCGGTCCGCGCCAAGATCGAGGATTACTTCCTGCGTTGTCGTTTCGCGGCCTTCGATGCGCGCTTCATGCCGCCGGAGAAGCTGGACGACGCGAGCATCGCGGCCCTGGGCGAGCCGGTCCTGTCGGGCGAGACGCCTGCGCTGGCGGCGATTCCGTTGGCCTCCCCGGGGGTGGGGCGCGCCCTCCCGCTCAACGAGGGGCTCAACCCGGTCTGGGTGTCGCGCATCGCGGCCTTCCAGAAGCGGGCGATCGAGCCGCTGTTGGGCGCGCGCACCGAACTCACCGAGAAGGACTGGGACGATCTGGTCGCAAAGCTCGCGCCCTTCGCGGCGTGGAAGGCGGAGCCTCACGGTGGCGTGGTGGAGCCGCTGGGGATCGACCGGGTGGAGGCGCTGCTGTCCAACGGGACGCGCGCGGCCCTCGAGGAGCTCATCGCGCAGGACCTCACCTGGAAGCAGGAGGCGGAGGACGTCTTCCTGGTGGATCGCCTGGTGCGCTACCACCGGGACCTCTTTCAGCTCGCGCGAAACTACGTCTCGTTCCAGGACTTCTACTCGCAGCAGCCTCCGGCGATCTTCCAGGCGGGCACCCTCTACATCGACACCCGCTCCTGCGACCTCTGCGTCCGGGTGAACGATGTGAACGCGCACGCGGCAGCCGCGGCTTCGAGCCAGGGCTACCTCGCGTATTGCGACCTGGTGCGGAAGGCGACCGGGGAGAAGATGTCGATCGTCGCGGTCCTCTCCAACGGGGATGCCGACCACATGCGCGTGGGCCGCAACGGCGTCTTCTACGACCGGAAAAACCGGGATTGGGATGCGACCGTGGTGAAGGTGGTCGAGAACCCGATGAGCCTGCGGCAGGCGTTCTTCTCGCCGTACAAGAAGGTCGCCAAGCTCATCGAGACCCAGATCAGCAACTTCGCCTCGTCGCGTGAACAGGCCGTGGATGCCCAGGCCAAGACCGCGGTGGAGGGTGGGACCGTTGCGCTGAACGAGGGGACCGCGCGCGTGGGTCCCACGAGCTTCGATGTGGCGAAGTTCGCCGGCATCTTCGCGGCCATCGGGCTCGCCATCGGCGCCATCTCCGGCGCGTTGGCGGCGCTGCTCTCCGCCTTCGTCGCCCTGTCATGGTGGCAGATGCCGCTCGCGCTGCTCGGCCTGCTCATGGTGGTGTCCGGCCCGTCGGTGTTGCTGGCGTGGCTCAAGCTCCGCCAGCGCAGCCTTGCTCCCATCCTCGATGCGAATGGCTGGGCGGTGAACTCCCGCATTCCGCTGAGCGTCGGCTTCGGCGAATCGCTCACCCATCTGCCCCGGGTCCCGACCACCGCGCGTGTCCTGCGCCGCGATCCCTACGAGCGCCCGAACCGCTCGCTGCAGGTGGCCGTCACGGTGCTGGTGCTGGTCTCCCTCGGCGTCGGGGGACACTTCGCCTGGAAGCGGGGGCTGCTCCCCTGGAAGCCGGCGGCAGAGACGCCCGTGGCCACGACCCAGGCGGACGCGGCCGTGGACGCCCCGGCCGAAGCCTCCGGGGCACAGGCGGAAACCTCACCCGAGTGACGGCGAAGGCCGCGAAGGGGCAGCAGCCCTTCAGAAGACCCCGCTGAAGGTGACGCCGGCGGGGGACATCGACATCTGCATGCGTCCGGCGGGGTCGAGACGCTGCTCCTGCCTGGGGTGGAGGAGCAGGGGGATCGCCACGCCGAACGCGCTGCCCAGCGCCGCGCCCACCAGGACGTCCGAGAGGTAATGCTTGTCGGCGCCCATCCGGAGGTAGGCCACGCTTGCGGCCAGCGGGAGCCCCACGGCCCAGATGAAGCCGCGGTAGGGGTACTCACGGAGCTCGGCCATGGTGCCCAATGAGGTGACCAGGGCGAACGCCAGGTTCGCGTGCCCGCTGTAGAAGGACATGTTGTCGTCGTGGCTGTGGACGAACTCGACCTCGGGGTGGTCGACGGCCCGGTAGGCATAGGGGCGTTGGCGCCCCGCGATGAACTTCACCGTCTGGTTCGCCAGCGCGGAGAGCGCGGTCGCCTGCGCCACGATGAGGACATCGCCGGGCATGTTGCCGGGGTGACCGGTTCCCACCGCCATGGCCGACATCGCGCCCAGCGCGCTCAGGGGGATCACCCCGTACGCGATGATGTCGGAGAGGCGCCCTGCCGCCTTCACGTTGTCGCGCCAGACGAGGTGGTCGTAGCCCAGGCGGTCGAAGCCGTTGAGGGCGTCCTCTCCGTTGGGGCCGCGATCGCACCAGCGGCAGCGTTCCGGATGGAGCTGCGGCTTGAGGAGCTCACTGGAGAGCCACAGTCCCAGTGCGGCGCCGGTCAGGGAGAGGTCCAGCGCTGGTTGAAACTGAAGCGCGTGAGGGCCGGCATCCGCGGCGAGGGGGGCGGCGGGTTGGGCCGGGGCGGCGGCGAGGAGGACGGCGAGGGAGAGGGCGAGCACGCGGACAGGTTAGTGAATCCGCAGGCGGGAGAAGCGGAAAGCGAAGGCTTCCGTTGCTCAGCGACGCCCCAGCGCTGCCTCGATCTCGGAGGCGATGGCCTCCGGGGTCCGGCCGTCCACGTCCACCGTGATGTCGGCGAGGGCCTGGTAGGCCGTTTCGCGGGGCGGGGCGAGCTGCACCAGGGCGGCGTGGGGATCCAGGGCGAGGAACGGGCGTCCAGAGGGGTCCCGGGCGAGCCGATCGGCGAGGGTGTCGAGGGAGGCGCGCAGCCACACGATCCGGAGGTCCGGTCCGCGCTGCGCCAGCGCCTCGCGGACCACGACGTTGAGCGCCGCGCTGGCGGGCAGGGCGCCCACGAACGTTCCCTCACGCCCGATGAGCTCCAGGGCGATCGCCGCTTCGATCCGGTGGAACCCGGAAAGGCCCTGCGACTGGAGCAGGGCCTCCTTCGCGCTCCCGGCGTGCGCAGCGACCAGGGTGTCGTTGTCCAGGTAGGGGATCCCCCGCGCTTCAGCCAGGGCCCTGCCGACCGAGGACTTCCCGGCCCCCATCAGCCCCACGAGCAGAATGCGCGAGGGCGCGGCGGTCATGATCTACCGACGGAAGGAGCGATGCTGCCCGCCCACCGTCCCGCTCTGGGAGCCGTCCGACCAGTCGACGGTCCCCGAACCGTGTGCCTCGAGGACCAGTCGCCCACCGGAGACCACCACCACATCGGCATCGCCGCTGCCCTGGGTGGTGACGAAGGCCGCCTTGCACCGGAAGTCGTCGGCGTCCAGATCACCCGAGCCGGAGAGGACCGCGCGCAGGGTGTCGCCGCACATGCCCTTCACGGAGAGATCCCCGCTTCCGGTGAGGTTCGCGTTCAGCGACTGGGCGCCACCCTCGAGGGTCACATCGCCGGAGCCCTGCACCGAGACGTGCACGCCCTCACGCACCCGGAATCCCTTCGCCTCGAGGTCGCCTGAGCCACTCACGGTGATGTTGGCGGTGCGGAAGTTCCCCTTCAGGTCGAGGTCACCGGAGCCGCTGAGCACGACGTCCAACTTCTCGCCGTCCCCCCCCTCCCAGTCGAGGTCTCCCGAGCCGGACAGGGTGAGCTTCACGTCGGCAGACTTCTGGCGACGGCGGAGGACCTTCATGTCCGCGGAGCTCTCCAGCGCAATGGCCTCGATGGAGGGGGTCCTCAGCAGGATGCGGGAGCGCTTGTGGAGGTTGAGGGAGTTGCCTACCATGCTGACCGTCAGCACGCCGCGCTCGACGTCCAGACGGACACGGCTGGCGAGGTTGCTGTCGACGTGGACCTCGGCGCCTTCGGTGGGGCCTTCGCTCAGCACGATGTCGATGGGGGCCTGGACCCGGATCGACGAGAAGGCCGGGACCGGCACGTGGGTCTGCATGAGCACCCCGTTGCCGCGCGTGGGGACCTGATCCCAATCCTGAGCCAGGGCCGGAGAGGCAGCGAGCAACGGCAACATTCCGGCGGAGAGGGACGCGAGCTGACGGAAACGGAGCATGGAAGGCATCATGCGCACCGGAACGCTGTCGCACAGCACCGATTGCACCCGGACGTCTCCGAGGGGAGGCGGATCAGCCGAAGACGAGCAGGGCGGCGGCGATGAGGACCGCCAGGACCAGGGTCGCGGCCTGAAGGCGGTCGGTGGCCCGGGGCGCCAGGTTGCTCCCCAGGCGCCCCACCATCCAGGCGAAGGCCACCATCCCCAGCGTGCTGCCCACCGCGAAGGTGAGCAGAAAGCCGACGGAAGCGACCAGGCTGGCTGAGACCAGGACCGGAAGCATCAGCAGGAGCGCGGCGGCCCCGGTCACCCCGTGGACCAGTCCCACCAGGAAGGGTGCCCGGGTATCGACCGCGACGGCCACCGCCCGCCTGCTCGTCTGCCAGCTCCAGGCGGTGGTCACCAGCAGCGCCAACCCGGCCAGGCGCACACCCCAGGGGCCGAAGCGCGCCAGGTTCACCACAGCCGCCAGCAGGAGCAGCGGTAAGCCCAGCAGCAGGGTTCCCAGCGCATGCCCCACCCCCCATGCGGTCCCCACCGGAAGGGCGCGCGCAGGGGCCCGCAGCACCACCGGGGCGATGCTGAGCAGGTGATCCGGGGCGGTGACCGCATGAACGGCTCCCGAGCCGAAACCGAAGAGGAGGGCGAGGGTGAGGTTCACGCGGTCCTTTCAGGAAGCACAACAGGCAGACACCCGGTACACACTGTGCCTGTCATGTCCGCCCTGCACGCACCACCACCCCCTGCGGTCGTCGTGGGAGACGACGGGCTGGCCCGCCCGGCCTGGGCTGCACGGGATCCGCTGCTGCGCGCGTACTACGACACGGAGTGGGGCGTCCCCATCCGGGATGAGCCCGGCCTCTACGAGCGGCTGGTGCTGGAGGGCTTCCAGGCGGGGCTTTCGTGGGCCACCATCCTGCGCAAGCGGGACGCGTTCCGGAAGGCATTCGCCGGCTTCGATCCGGAGCAGGTGGCGACCTTCGGTGAGGCGGAGGTTCACCGGCTGCTGCAGGATGCGGGGATCGTCCGTCACGAAGGAAAGATCCGGGCCGCCATCCAGAACGCGCGCGCCACCCTGGAGCTGCGCCCGTCCGGAGGCCTCAGTGCGCTCATCTGGTCCCATCTTCCGGAGCGGACGCCCGTTCCCCGACGCCCCGAGGATCTTCCTGCCCAGACGCCGGAGTCCGCCGCCCTCTCCCGGGCGCTCAGACAGCACGGCTTCCGCTTCGTCGGGCCGACCACCGCCTATGCGCTCATGTCGGCGATCGGGATGGCAGATCTGCATCTCGTCGGAAGCCACCGCCGAGGGTGCTCCGGCCTGTGGCACCCAGACGGCACCCGCCGCTGACCGCCGGTAACCCCTTTGTACCGGCGAATCGCATTGCGGAAAGGGGAGGCGTTGAGCCTGACGGAACCGGTTGCACGTGCAAGGGGTTCGGGAACCTTCTGCCACCCCGCCGCTCACTGCTCCAGCATGCCCGGTGGCCCTTCGGATCCGGCCTCGTAGGTGTCGAGAGGGGCACGTCCCTCACCCCAGGCATCGAGCACCGGCTGCAGCCAGCGCCAGGCCGCGAGCGCTTCCCGGGGATCCACCGAGAGGGTGTGTCCGCCGCAAAGGAAGTCGCGCAGGACGTGCGCATAGGCGGTGAGCTTTGCCGGAGGCGGGGTGGCGGCGAGGGTGAGCGGATGCAGCTCGGACGTCCGCTCGTCGGAGGACGCGAGCGTCCACTGCACGCCGCAGGGACCGTCGATCCCGATCGCGAGCTGGCATCTCGGGGCGCCCCGTCCTTCCTGTCCCTCGGCGGGGCGGAAGTGCAGACAGAGGTCCTTGCGCATGTGCGCGACCGCCTTGCCGGCGCGGATGGAGAACTGCACCCCCTCCCAGCGCGGCGTGTCGATCCGGAAGCTGAGCGTGGTGAAGGTTTCGGTGCCCCGCTCCGGATCCACCCCCTCCTCGTCGGCGTAGTCCGGGACCTTCTTCCCTTCGCGGCCCTCCGGCGTGCGCAACGTCCCGGCGGTGTAGCGCGCCCGCCGGACCGAACGACCCAGATCGGCGGGGTCGAAGGGGCGCAGGGATTCGAGAAGGCTGCGCCGCGCCGCCTTGAGGGAGGGTCCGTGCTCCGGATCGTCCGGGAGCTCCATGGCCACGTGGGCCAGCAGTTCCAGGACATGGTTCTGCACGACGTCCTTGAGCGCACCGGTGCTGTCGAAGAATGACGCCCGTCCCTCGAGACCGAGGGTCTCCTCCCAGCGAAGCTCCACCCGCTCGATGAAGCGGCCATTCCAGAGACGCGACAGCACCGGATCCCGGCCCCGCATGGCGAGCAGCCTGCGGACCGGGCGCATGCCGAGCAGGAAGTCCACCAGGTAGATGCTCTCCGGCCCGGAGCGCTCCTGCCAGCGCCGGACGTGCGCGTGCAGCGACTCGGCGCTCTTGAGGTCGTTCCCGAAGGGCTTCTCCAGGGCCACGCGGCTGCCTTCAGGGAGCCCGACGTCCCCGAGCACCTGGAGCGCCTGTTCGAAGACGCCCGCCGGGAGCCCGAGGTAGACGCCCACCGGACCGGGAGTGGCCTTCAGCGCCTCCTCCACCGTGCCGGGGTCCTCGAAATCACTCTGCACGTAGGTCAGCCGCTTCAGGAGCGCATCGACCGCATGCCCGGGGAGGTCGCTGGCGAATGCGTCGAGGGACGCGCGTGCCTGCTTCCGGAACGCCTGCTCCGAAAGCGCCTTGCGGCCGGTCCCCACGATCCTCAGGTCGCCCAACGCGTCTTCTTGCTCGAGTCCCCCCAGGGCGGGGAGCAGGTAGCGCGAGGTGAGATCACCGGTGGCCCCGAAGATCAGCAGTGCGTTCATCATGCCCCTGGATCTGGGCACCGGCGCGCGCGCGGGCAGCGCTTTCCCGGGCAGACGCAGGCGCCGGCGCGGGTCGGACGCGCGGGCTCGCATGCCTGCCCGGCCTCCGGCATCCGGCACGACCGGAGGCGCGAACAGCGCGCTGCAGCACCTACATCGAGGGGGTGACGCGGCGCGAGATGCGCTTCAACCTGCTGCGCTTTGACGGGAGGGGAGCCGAACCGTGTGGTAGGGCTCCCCCCGAACCACATCAGCCTCGCAGCCGCGTCTCTTCGGAGGGGTGTCATGAAGTCGGTCGTCCAGTACCCAGAGGGTCACGTCCTGCTTCGCAGTCTCGTGCGCCCGATGCCGGTGATCGCGCGGGGGGAGGGCATCTACCTCTTCGACACCGACGGGAAGCGCTACGTCGACGCGTCGTCGGGGGCGATGGTGGTGAGCGTCGGCCATGGCAACCGCCACGTCGCCGACGCGATGCACGCGCAGCTCATGAAGGTGGGCTACGTCAACGGCACGCACTTCACCTCGGAGCCCACCGAGGAGCTCGCCGAGCGGCTCGATGCGCACGTCCAGCGGGAGCTCCCGGCATTCGGAGCCTCACGCGCGGCCTTCCTGTGCTCCGGCTCCGAGGCCGTCGAGGCCGCCATCAAGTTCACGCGCCAGCTGTGGATGGAGCGGGGCGAGGCGCAGCGCACCAAGATCATCGCCCGGACGCCCGGCTACCACGGCAACACCCTCTACGCGCTCTCCGCCTCGGGCCGGCCCCACTACCGCACCCTCTATGGACCGCTGCTCTCGAAGGTGCTCACCACCCGGGCGCCGGTGCGCTACCGAAGCGGCCTCTCGTCCTGGGACGAGGCGGCGGCCGACGTCTACGTCGACGAGCTGCGCGCGCTCATCGAGTCCGAGGGTCCTGAGAGCATCTGCGCCTTCATCGCCGAGCCGGTCATCGGATCGTCGGCCGGTGCCGCGGTGCCGCCTCCCGGCTACTTCGCGAAGATCCGCGAACTCTGCGACCGGTACGGCATCCTGATCATCGCCGACGAGGTGCTCGCCGGGACCGGGCGCTGCGGCACCTTCTTCGCCAGCCACCTCACCGGACTCACCCCCGACGTCATCGTGCTGGGGAAGGGCCTGGGCGGGGGCTGTGCGCCCCTCTCGTCGGTGATCGTGCGACAGGCGCAGCTGGAGGAGGTCCGCGTCGGCTCGGGGGCCTTCTCCCACGCGCAGACCTACCTGCAGGCTCCCTTCATCACCGCTGCGGGCGTTGCGGTCCTCGATTACTTCGAGAAGGAGCAGCTCCTCTCGCACGTCACGCGCGTGGGGCAGATGCTGCAGCAGGCACTCACCGAGGCCCTCGCGCCGCTCCCGCACGTGGGCTGCGTCCAGGGCGTCGGTCTGCTCGCCGGAGTGGAGCTGGTGGCCGACAAGGCGACCCGCGAGCCATTTCCGCGGAGTCAGAAGGTCGCAGAACGTCTGGCAGCGACCTTGTTCGAGCGCGGTCTCATCGTCTGGCCCAACGTCGGTCAGGCCAACGGTGTCGACGGCGATCTCTTCATGGTAGCCCCGCCACTGGTCATCAAGGACGACCAGATCGGGGATCTCGCAGCTGCGCTGAAGAAGGCGCTGGAGGAGTTCAAGGTATGAGCTTTCGCATCACCTACTCGGTCGTGGACGCAGACATGGGTGAACTCAATCGCGAGTTCGACGCCACCGTCGCGAAGGTCCGCGAGGAGCTGGGAGGGACCTTCCCTTCCTGGATTGGCGGCGAGCCCGTCGAGAGTGGCAGCTTCCTCGAGTCGCGGCCGCCGTTCGAGACCCATACGCTGCTCGCGCGTTTCCACACCGCGACCGAACAGGATGTCGATCGCGCAGTGGGCGTCGCAAAGAAGGCGCAGGTCGAGTGGGCCCGCACGCCGTGGAAGGAGCGCGCACGGCTGATCCATGCCGCCGCGGACCTCATCTCCGAGCGCCGCATGAAGCTCTCCGCCGTCGCCACCTTCGAGGTGGGCAAGAACCGGATGGAGTCCCTCGGTGACGTGGAGGAGGCGGCCGATCTCTTCCGCTACTACGCGCAGCAGCTCACCGACGCCAATGGCCTGTCGCAGCCGTTGGGCAAGCTGAGCCCCAACGAGGACACCCGGGACGTGCTGCGTCCCTACGGGGTCTTCGGGGTCATCGCGCCCTTCAACTTCCCGGTGGCGCTCTCGGCGGGAATGAGCGGAGCGGCGATGCTGGCCGGCAACGCGGTCATCCTCAAACCCGCAGAGAGCACGCCCTGGTGCGCCCAACTCCTCTATGAGTGCGTGCGTGACGCGGGCATTCCCGCCGGCGTCTTCCAGGTGCTGCACGGCTCCGGTGAGACCGTGGGCAAGGCCCTCTCCAACCACCCCGGACTCGACGGCGTCGCCTTCACCGGGAGCTCGGAGGTGGGGATGGAGCTGTTCCGGATCATGTCGAGCAATGGCCGCATCCGGCCGTGCCTGATGGAGATGGGTGGGAAGAACGGCGCCATCGTCACCGAGTCCGCCAACCTCGACGACGCGGTCGAGGGCTGCGCCCGTTCGGCGTTCGGCCTCTCCGGACAGAAGTGCAGCGCCCTCAGCCGCATCTACGTGCACCGTTCGAAGTACGACGCGTTCGTGGAGAAGCTCGGCGCCCGGGCGAAGGCCATCGTGGTGGGGGATCCGACCCGCAACGAGGTCTTCATGGGCCCGGTGATCGACACCGCGGCCGTGAAGCGCTTCGAGGACGCGGTGGCTCAGGCGAAGGCCGACGGCAAGATCATCGCCGGCGGTGAGCGTCTGAGCGGAGGCACGTACGACCACGGGACCTTCGTGGCCCCCACCGTGGTGACCCTCCCGGCCAAGCACCCCCTCAACCGGAAGGAGCTCTTCCTTCCCTTCGTGACCGTGGCCCCCTTCGACACCCTCGACGAGGCGCTGGAGCTGCTCAACGACGCCGACCACGGCCTGACCGCGGGCATCTTCAGCGCCCGGGAGGCGGACGTGGAGACGTTCATGGACCGCGCGGAGGCCGGAATCCTCTACGCGAACCGCAAGACCGGCGCGACCACCGGCGCGTGGCCGGGCGTGCAGTCGTTTTGCGGCTGGAAGGCCTCCGGTTCTACCGGTAAGGGCGGATGTGGACCCTATTACCTTGCGCAGTTCGCGCGTGAGCAGTCCCAGACCCGGATGATCGCATCATGACGACGGAAACCCTCAAGCCCCTGATTCAGACTCCGCTCCCCGGCCCCAAGGGCCAGGAGATCATTGAGCGGGACCTCCGCCACAGCTCCCCGAGCTACATCAAGGAGTACCCCCTGGTCGTCGACCGCGGCGAGGGGCCCTGGGTGTACGACGTCGATGGGAACCGCTTCCTCGACTTCATGGCGGGCATCGCCGTGGCGTCGACCGGTCACTCGCACCCGAAGGTGGTGCAGGCCATCAAGGATGCGGCGGAGAAGTTCCTCCACATCTGCTCCACCGACTTCTACTACGCGCGCTTCTCCGAGATGGTCGAGCGCCTCGCCGGGTATCTCCCGGACATGGGGCCCAAGAAGGTCTTTCTGACCAACTCGGGCACCGAGGCGGTGGAGGGCGCCATCAAACTGGTGCGCACCCACACCGGACGGCAGAACATCATCGCCTTCCAGGGGGCCTTCCACGGCCGCACCATGGGCGCCATCTCCCTCAACGGCTCGAAGGTGACCCAGCGCGCGCACTTCGGTCCGCTTGTCCCCGGCGTCTTCCACGTGCCCTACCCCGCGGAGGGGGGGCCCGACTCGGTCCGCATCATCGAGGAGGAGCTCTTCAAGCACTACGTCGCGCCGGACGAGGTGGCCGCGATCTTCATCGAGCCCATCCTCGGCGAGGGTGGTTACCGGCTTCCCTCGAAGGCGGCCCTCCAGGGGCTGCGTGACCTCTGTGACCGCCACGGCATCGTGCTGGTCTACGACGAGGTCCAGTGTGGCGTCGGCCGGACCGGGACCATGTTCGCGGCGGAGCACTTCGGCGTGATGCCGGACGTCATGTGCCTCGCCAAGGGGCTCGCCTCCGGAATGCCGCTCGGGGCGATCGTTGCACGTGAGAAGGTCATGACCTGGGGTCGCGGAACCCACGGGTCGACCTATGGCGGAAACCCGGTGTGCTGCGCGGCCAGCCTCGCGACCCTCGACGTCATCGAGCCCCTGCTCCCGCAGATCAACCGCGTGGGCGGCGTGATGGTGGAGCGGCTGCGCGGCATGGCGAAGAAGCACCCGGTCATCGCCGACGTTCGCGGTGCCGGTCTCATGATCGGAGCCGAGTTCCTCGTCCCGGGGACCGGCGAGCCGGCGGCCGAGTACGTGGCCGAGCTCGAGCAGCTCGCCTTCCGGCGCGGTCTGCTCCTGCTCTCGTGTGGCGTGTCGACGATCCGCTTCGCCCCGCCCCTGGTCCTCACTGAGGACGAGGCGAACGTCGGTCTCGACGTCCTCGAGGGCTGCATCGAGACCCTCGATGCGAAGTACGGATTCCAGAAGAACTGAGTCCGG
>Ga0079224_100007451_pt1 | contig 14698 bp, 9 predicted proteins | sample Stecom2015_FD_80414 | JGI IMG/M metagenome (GOLD analysis project Ga0079224, IMG submission 80414) | Agricultural soil microbial communities from Utah to study Nitrogen management - Steer compost 2015 | ecosystem: Environmental > Terrestrial > Soil > Agricultural land | place: USA: Utah...
CGATCTCGACCGCGTCCACCTCCCCCTCCGGCACGAAGATCTCCGCGCGCATGCGCCGGGTGTCGGCGATCTCGCACACCAGGCCTCCGGCCTCGACCCGCTCGTTCAACCGCTCGCGGAAGCGCGGCGTGATGACGACCCCGTCCATCGGCGCGCGGATGACGGTGTCCTCGAGCAGCGTGTCGACGTGGGCGAGCTGCGCCTGGGCGCGGTCGCGCTCCGCCTCGCGGGCGGCCAGCTCCTCCTGCCGCGCGCCGGCCTGGAGCAGCCGGAGCGCCGCCTTGGCCTCGGCGAGCGCCTTCTCCTTGACCCGGAGCTCGGTCTGCGCGGCGTCGCGCTGCTGCACCGAGCCGACTCCCTCGCGCGCCATGCGGCGCTTGCGGGCCGCGTCGCGCCGCGCGAACGACACCTCGTTGGCCGCGGCGGCCACCAGCGCGCGCTGGCGGGCGATCTCCTCCGGCCGCGCGCCCTTGCTCAGCTTCTCGAGCTCGGCGGTGATCCGCTCCAGCTCGGCGAGCGCCTTGCGCCGCTCGGTCTGCAGCGCGCGATCGTCGAGCCGGGCCAGGACGTCCCCCTTCTTCACCGCCTGACCCTCGTCGACCAGGATCTCGGTGATGAGCCCCTCGATCTCGGCGCGCACGTAGACCCGCTCGGTCGGTACCACCACCGCCTCGGCCTTCACCTTGAGCGGGTACGGGATCACCGCGGTCAGCAGGAGGAGCGCGCCGAGGATCAGGGCGACGCGCACCGAGGTCCGCTGGTGCCACTTGACCGCGCGCGCCTCCTGCCAGATCTCCTCCTGCTCCTGCTCCGCCTCGGCGCCGTCCGGCTCCGGCGGCTCCTCGACCGGCTGCTCGTCGCCCTGCGGCTCGCCGTAGCCGTGCGGCTGCGCGTCGGCGTAGGCGCCGGGATGATCGCCGCTGTGTCCGTCCGCCTGCCCGCCGGGCGCGTAGCGGTCGTCGACGACGACCGACGGATCGGCGGGCGCGTGCGCGGCGTCGGGCGGGTCGGGCACCGGGGTCGCCGCCGGCCACGAGCCGGCGTTCGGAGGTGCGACGTCGACGTGGCGGGCGACGCCGCTGCCGCGCGCGAGGAGCGGATCGGCGCCCATCGACCAGTCCGGCATGGTCTCGTCGCTGAAGTCGTCCTCTTCCGCCGGCGCGCGAAAGCCCGGCACCGGCGGCGGCACCGCGGCGCGGGCGCTCGGATCGAGCAGCATGCCGCGCGCGTGCAGCGCGACCAGCAGACCCTCCAGGTCGGTGCGGTCGAAGCTGGGCCGGTACTGGCGAGCGAAGGCGACCAGCTCCTCGAGCGAGCGCGTCCCGCTCATCTGCTGCGCCACGAAGCACTCGAGCTCGCCGAGCACCAGCCCGGCGGGGCCATGGCCGATCGACATCCGCACCTGGCGCGTCGCGGGATCCGGCGTGAACACCAGGTCCTGCCGCAGGACCGGCGTGTAGTGGCCGCCACGCAGGCGGCTGAGAAACGCGCGGGCCTCAGGCGAGGAGAGCTCGGTGGGCATCGGGGTGCTGCGGGGTACTACCGGGAGAACGTCAGCCGACCTGCGCCTTGTCGAGCCGCACCGGGGTACCGAGTCGCAGGCTGTTGTGCACCTCGGCGACGCGATCGGTGTGCTCGATGAGCTCGCGGACGCGCTCCGGCGGCGCGTCGGCCGCCACCGTGACCGAGTAGGTGACGTTCTGCGCGCGGACCGGATCGCCGCCGAACTCACCGGTCACCTCGACATCGACCGAGCGCACCGCGATCCCCATGCGCGCGGCCTCGCGGTAGATGTCGTTGCTGTAGCAGGCGGCGACCGCGAGGAACAACAGCTCGCCGCCGTTGAAGCCGAGCCCGAGGCCACCCGCCTCGCGCGGTCGATCGATGGTGACCGTTCGCGGCCCCGACCAGCCGACAGCGGTGGAGGCGTCGTGAAGGGTGCGTGTCTGAACGGTGAGCTTCATGGTGGTTGTCTCCCCAGCCCCGCGGTCCGTCCCGACTGCACTCGATTGTACCGGCTTCCGCCGTCGGCGGTCATGGTCGATCACCGTCGTGCGCCTCCGATGTACGCACATGGAGACGCATGTGCGAGACGCACGTCGCGACGCGCGTACGAGGCGCTTGTGCAGGAGGTGCGGCCGCGCGCGCTCAGGTGGATCGGCGTCGGCTTGACCCGCATCGAACGCGCGCCGTAGATTGGGCGCAGCTTGCCCGCACGACGTAACCTCCCCCGCGCGCTCGTTCTCGCTGCGGGGCTCGTGGCGGGGACGACCTCGGCCCGCGCCGAGAAGCGGGATCTGTCCCTCGCCGACGCGCTCTCCCTCGCGCTCGCCAACAACGGGACACTCCTCGTGACCCGCGAGGACGCCGCCATCGCCGGCGAAGAGGTCGCCCTGGCGCGCGCGCCGTACACGCCCACCCTGTTTGCCGAGGTGTACACCGCGCGCGAGGACCAGCCCGGCGGCGCCGCGCGGTTCCCGTGGGTCGCGCGAGAGCGCGGCGCCAGCGCCGGCGTGAGCGGGCGGCTGATCCAGACCGGGCTCCACTACCAGATCACGTTCGACCTGGCGAGCGGCACGTACGAGGACCCGTTCTCCGCGGTGTACTCGCCGGTCCACACGAGCTTCCTCGGCGTCTCGCTGCGCCAGCCGCTCCTGCGCGGCGCGTTCGGCTCCGGAAACCGCAAGATCGTGGCGGTGGCCTCGCTACGGCGCGAGCAGAGCAAGGAGCTCCTGCGCGCCGAGCTGGAGCGGATCGTCTCCTCGGTCCAGGTCGCCTACTGGAACCTGGTTCGCGCCCACCGCGAGCGCGACGCGCGCGCCGCCTCCCTCAAGCTGGCCGGTGAGCAGCTCGAGGAAAGCAAGCGCCTGGCGCGGCTCGGCGCGCGCGCCCAGCTCGACGTGATCGAGGCGGAGGCCGGCGTGAGCCGGCGCCGGCAGGAGCTCGAGGCCGCCAACGAGGGCGTGATCGAGGCCGAGGCGATCCTGCGCGGCCTCATGCAGGTGCAGGCCGGCGCGTCCGGCTGGGAGGCCGACACCGTGATCGTCCCGACCGATCCGCCCGAGCTGGTCGAGGTGAACACGTCGCTCGAGCACCACCTGGCGCTCGCCCGCAAGAACCGCCCGGACGTGGTCGCGGCGCGCCTGCGCGCCGAGGCGGAGGCGGCGGCGCTCGAGGTCGAGGCCAACCTCCGCCGCCCGGTGCTCGACCTGGTCGCCTCCGCCGGTCTGCACGGGCTCGCCGGCACCCTGGCGGACAGCTACGCCACCGCCGGGGTCAACGATCCGATGGGCATGAGCCCGCCCTACTTCACCGACCCGGCGCTCCAGGGTGGGCTCGGCACGTCGCTCGGCAACCTGATGTCGCGCGACTACTACTCGGTCTATCTCGGGCTCCGCTTCGAGCTGCCGCTCGGCACCGACGAGGCGCGCGCCCGCCACGCCATCCAGCGGCGCGAGCTCGCCAAGGCGCGGGCGGAGCGGCGCGCGGTCATGGCGCAGGTCGAGAACGAGGTGCGCGCCAGCCTCGGCCGGCTCCAGGCCAGCGCGGCGATCGTCGCCGCCGCCGACGAGGCGGTGGTGCTCACCGAGCGGCTGCTGGAGGGCACCCGCAAGCGGTTCCGCAACGACGCGGCCACCAGCTTCGACGTCCTGCGGGTCCTCGACGAGCTGACCCGGTTGAAGATCGAGGCGGCGCGGGCGCGCGCTCGCTACCAGGTCGCGCTGTCGCGTCTCGAGGAGGCAAACGGCACCCTGCTCGACCGGCTCGGCATCACGGTCGAGTCGCTCGACCGGCGCTGAGCCGCGCCCGGCGCGAGGACAGCCTGGCCGCTACCGGCGGGAGGAGGTCCGCGCCTTCCCGCCGCGCTTGCTGGTGGCGGGGCCGGCCTTGCGGGCGCCGCCGCGCCTCTGCGCCTGCCGCGCGCCGTTCGGCTTGCTCGCCCGCCGCGCGCCGTTCGGCTTGCTCGCCTGCCGCGCGCCGTTCGGCTTGCTCGCCCGCCGCGCGCCGTTCGGCTTGCTCGCCCGCCGCGCGCCGTTCGCCTTGCCAGCGGACGTCCGGGCCTTGCCGGAGCGCGCGGCGGCCGGCCTTGCCGGCTCCTCCTCCTCGCGCACGATGCGGACCTTGCGCAGCGCCAGGGAGCGGCCGACCACCTCGCTCAGCATGGCGACCTCGAGCCCGTAGAGCACGGTGATGCCGCGCGCGATGAGCTCGTTCATCTGCCACTCGAGCATCTTGTAGAAGGAGTCCTTGTCGAACGAGAACACCATCGGCGCCAGGACGGCCTTGCCGTGGCGCTGCGCTGCGTCGACGATGTCCTCGATCGCCCGCATGGTCCGCTCGCTGGCGTATCCCCTGCCCTCGTCGCCGAGCGAGCTCGACAGGTCGAACGGGCCGATCTCGAAGATGTCCACCTCCGGGTGAGACATGAGCTCGTCGAGGTTGTCGAGCGCCTCGGCGTCCTCGAGGATCGGGATGACCGCGCGGATCTGGTTGGTGGTCCGGTGCGTCTCCGGAAGCGAGCGCGACGCGAAGCCGTTGTAGCGGGCGATCGGGCACTTGCCGCGCGTGCCCTCCGGGACGAAGCGGGTCGCCGCCACCATGCGGTCGAGCTGCTCGCGCGTGTTGACGTGCGGCACCATGATCATCGGCGCGCCGGCGTTCAAGACGTCGCTGATGAGGTCCTCCGATGGGCGGCGCAGCTTCACGATCGGAACCGTGCGGGCGGCGTCGGCGGCCCGGATCATGTCCTCCATCCGGCCGAGGTCCAGCGACTCAACCTCCGAGCCGATGATGACGAAGTCCACCCCGAGCAGCCCGTACAGCTCGACGAGCTGTGGGCTCATGGCGCTGGTGTGAACACCAAAGCACACATCGCCACGCCGCGCTCTCTCCTGAAACGCGAGCACAGGTTCCGGATACAGCATGGCGTCACGTTCCCCCACGCAGTGCACCGTGTCAAGCTGCGCCCCCAGGCTCGCATTGACAGAAATCACAGGCTCTGAGACAGTTCGCCAGGGGGACCGAGCCGGCCGGGCGAGAGTGGGCGTTCACCTGGAGGCAACACCATGAGCAACAGCAGTAACGGCGGAAGCAACCGCAACAACCAGAAGCCAACCCCGAAGGCGCCCGGCAACAAGCCGGCGGCACCGCAGAAGCCGCGCAAGAAGCTCCAGCTCGACGTGAGCGACGTCGAGACGGTGCTCGAGCGCAAGATCTCGCCGTAGCAGACAGGGCTACCATGCCCGGCACGGTTGGTGGCGTTGGGCTCCAGCTCAACGAGACCTTCCTGGACGACCTCGCGGTCGAGGACAGCTCGGACGTCCAGTTCGACTACGCCCAGCTCCTCTGTGACAACTGGGCGGGCCCGCTCGACAGCGGCTACGTGATCAACCAGCAGCTCCGCAGCCGCTTCGATCGGCTCGCGGAGCGCTACCCGTTGCTCGCCCACTCCAACTACGGGCTGCACTACGGGTTCGGGCCGCTGTCCGAGACGCCGGCGCTCAAGCGCCACATCGCGGTCGCGCGCGCCATGGAGAGCCCGTGGATCGCCGATCACATGTTCTACGGGCTCCTCAGCGACTCGTACCTCTGGTCGACGCCGCTGCAGTTCTCGCGCGCCGAGGTGGAGCGGGTCGCCGATCTCGCCGCCCGCTTCCAGGACGCGCTCGGCATGCCGCTTCTGCACGAGAACGCGTTCTACTACGCCACCTTCCCCGGGTCCGACCTCGAGGAGGCGGAGTTCCTCGCCGCCGTGGTGGAGAAGGCCGGGACCGGCATCCTGCTCGACCTGCACAACATCTACGCCAACTCGATCGATCACGAGGGCTACGACGCCTGGCGCTTCATCCGCACGATCCCGCTCGACCGGGTGGTCGAGATCCACCTGGCCGGGGGACAGTGGATCGACGGCTGGTACCACGACCTGCACAACGACCGCGTGCCGGAGCCGGTGTGGGAGATGCTCGACCACGTCCTGGCGCGCGCCCCCGGCATCGCCGGCGTGACGATCGAGTATCAGAGGCCGGCCCACACCGCCCGCTCGCGCCCGACGACCGAGAGCTGGCGCGAGATGGTGGCCGGCGACCTCCGGCGTGCCCGCGAGATCTGGGACCGACACCGCGGCGCGCCGGGGGCAGCGCCGTGAGCGCCATCGACGCCCGGCGCGCGCTCGACCTGTGGGTGCAGATCGTGCGCGACGAGGAGCTGTACCGCGCGATGCTGGACGGCCGGCACGCCGAGCTCGCCGAGGCGCGCCAGCTCGACGCCAGCGACCTCGCCATCCTCGACCAGTTCCGCGCCCGGCCCGGCACCCGCTGGAACGTGGAGAACATCCGCTTCCGCGCGACCCTGCAGGTGGCCGGCCGGCTGCGAAGCTGGATGCCGCTGACCACACACCGGCTGGCCGGGACCAGCGAGGACTGGCTGAACGACCTGGTGTTCGAGTACCTCACCTATCACCGCTGGAACGACCTCGGCCCGCTCCACCTGACCGAGTGCGAGCGCTTCGGCCAGTTCGTGCGCGAGCGCGTGATGGTGCGCCGCTCCGACCCGCTGATCGAGCACGCGCTGGCGTTCGAGCTGGCCGTGATCGGCGCGCTCAAGGCGACCGGCGACGTCGCGCCCGACCAGTGGCCGGCGCTGGGCGAGCTCGACGACGCCGCGCTCGCCGCGGCGCGGCCGCGCCCCGGCCCTACCACGCGGGTGCTCGAGCTGCCGGTCGACCTCTCGCCCTGGCTGCGCGTCGAGGATCCCACCGGCGTCGCCGTGCGCGAGGAGCCGGTCCACTACCTCATCTATGTGCCCTCGCTCGACCAGGTCCACCGGGTGCAGACGCTCGGCGACGGCGCCCGGCTGGTGTTCGAGCGCTGCACCGGCGATTTGACCACCGCGGAGCTGGCCGCCGCCCTCGAGGAGGAGGCCGAGGTCGACGCCGCCGATGTCACCGCGCTCGTCGCTCGCTGGGTGCGCGGGGGTGCGCTCTGGCCGTGAGCGACGGGGCCGACGCGCAGGGGAGCCGGGGCGGCGGCGGCGATCACCTGCTGCCGCTGGCCGGTGGCTGGACCGCGTGGTCGTGGATCTGGCTGCGGTCGGCCGGGTTCCCGGCGGACACCGTCCTCGCGCTCGCCACCGAGCGGGCGGCGGCCGCCGCCGCGCGGGTCGGCGCGCTCGAGCAGGCGGTCGACCAGCGGCGGCGCGCGGCCGCGGCCGCCTGCGAGGCGCTGCTTCCGGACGCGCGCGGCGCCGCCAGCGGCGCGCTGGCCCGCGCGCTCCGGCGGCTCGCCGCCGGGCAGCCGGCGGAACCGTCGCCGGACGTGCCGGCGCCGGCGCGCGCAGCGCTGGAGGCGGCGCAGGCTGCCGACGCCGAGCTGGCCGCGGCGCGCGCCGCGCTCACCGACGAGCTCGCGCGCGACACGGCGGCCGCGCGGCGCGCGCTCCAGGCCCTGCTCGCCAGCGGGCCGATGCGCGAGGCGCTGGTCTGGCAGAACCGCCGCGCGGTGCGCGGCTCGGTGGCCGGCTTCCTGCGGCGCGCGCCGGAGGACGCCGGCTCCAAGATGCGCGAGTACGACCGGCTCCTCGCCACCTACGCGCAGCGCTACTGCGTCAAGAACGAGACCATCGGCTTCTTCGGCCCGGTCGGCTGGGCCGACTGGTCCGAACGGCCCGGGCTCGCGGTGACGCCGGCGCCGCTCGCGCGCCGCACGGTCTACTTCGAGCACTGGGCGGTCGACCTCCTCGCTCGCCACCTGGCGGCGGCGCCGGAGCTGCGGCGACACCTGGCGCCGCGGCGCAACCCGGCGGTCCGGGTCGACGGAGAGACGCTCCACCTGAGCGACGGCCGGGCGCTGCCGCTACCGGTCCCCTTCGCCCGGCTGCTCGCCGCGTGCGACGGCGAGACCTCGGCGGCCGAGCTGGCCCGCCGCGCCGCGAGCGAGCGCGCGTGGCAGCTCGACCATGCCGACGAGGCGCTCGAGGCGCTCGGCGAGCTGGCCGACAAGGGCCTGGTCACCTGGACCATCGAGCTGCCGACCGGCGACCCGCGGCCCGAGCGCGCGCTGCGCGCCCTGCTCGAAGGTGTGCCTGACCGCGCGGCGAGCCGCCCTGCCCTCGACGCGCTCGACCGGCTCGAGAGCGCGCGGGCGGAGGTCGCCGCCGCCGCCGGCGACGCCGACCGGCTCGATGGCGCGCTGGCCTCGCTCGAGCGCACCTTCGAGGAGCTGACCGGCGCGGCCGCGACCCGCCGCGAGGGCGAGACCTACGCCGGCCGCGGGCTGGTCTACGAGGACTGCGTGCTCGGCAGCCGGATCGAGGTCGGCGCCGACCTGCGCGCGGCGCTGGCCGAGCCGCTCGAGCTCCTCCTGCAGGCCGCCCGCTGGTACACGTCCGAGATCGCGCGGCGCTACCGCGCCCTCATGAGCGAGATCCACGGCGAGCTCGCCGGCGCCGATGGCGCGGTGGACCTCATCCGGTTCCGCGCGCGGCTGGATCCACACCTGGCGCGATCCGGGGCCGAGGCGCCGCCGATCGTCGCCGAGGTCGCCCGCGAGCTGCGCGCCCGCTGGCGCCGCCTGCTCGCCCCGGCCGACGGTGAGCGGCAGATCACCCGCCGGGCCGCCGACCTCCGCCCGGCCGCCGCCGACCTGTTCGCCGCACCCGGTCCCGGCTGGCCGGGCGCCCGCTACCACTCACCGGACGTCCTCATCGCCGCGACCGGGGCGGACGCGATCTCCCGCGGCGACTACCAGCTCGTCCTCGGCGAGCTCCACATCGCGGTGAACGGGTTCCTCACCCACGTGGCGCTCGAGCAGCACCCGGACCGGGACTCGCTGGTGCGCGCCCGCGAGCGCGACCTTCCGGACCCGGGCGTGGCCCCGGTCGAGTCGCGCGAGCACGCGACCCGCGCCGACAACTGCCCGGTCGCCCGGCACGATCTTCACGTCGAGCTCGGCGCAACCCGGTCGATCCGACCGCGCTCCCAGGTGCTCGCGGTGGCGGATCTGGTCGTCCGGAAGGACGCCGGAGGCCTGTGGGTCGCCACCCGCGACGGCCGGCGCCGCTTCGACGCGGTCGCCTTCTTCGAGCAGGACCTCGCCTTCGCCTGCATCAACGAGTTCGGCGTGCTCGGCGGCGCGCGCCACACGCCGCGGGTGACCATCGATCGCCTGGTGGTGGCGCGCGAGCGCTGGCGGTTCGACGCCGACGAGCTGGCATTCGCGCGCCGCGCGACGCCGGCCGAGCGGCTGGCCGGCGCCCAGGCCTGGCGCGAGGCGCACCGGCTGCCGCGGTTTCTGTTCGCGCGGGTACCGCGCGAGCCCAAGCCGGTCTACGTCGACCTGTCGAGCGCGCTGTTCGTCGAGATCCTCGCCAAGTGGGCCCGCGCCGGCGGCGCCGTCACGCTGAGCGAGATGCTGCCCGATCACGATCGCATCTGGCTGCCGGACACCTCTGGCAGGCGCTACTCCTGCGAGCTCCGGCTCGCCGTGCTGGATCCGCTGCCGTGGTGTCCCGCCTAGGTGATCCGTCCGGCGCCGCCCAGGCGCCGCACCGCGTGGCGATCGAGGGCGGCTGGTCGCTCTGGCGCGATCTGGTGGTGCGCTCGGCCGGCTTTCCGGTCGCGACCCTCGACGAGCTGGGCAGCCCAGCCACCGCCCGGGCGATCGACGCGGCGCTGGCCGGATCGGCCGCCGACCGGCCGGCGGCCGAGATCGCGCGCATGGTCGAGGCGACCGCGGCGCCCGAGCTGGAGCGCATCTCCCGCGCGCTCCGCCGCAGCGCGGGCGATCCGCGCTTCCGCGAGGCGCTCCTCTGGCAGAACCGCCACGCGCTCACCACCGCGGTCGTCCCGCTCCTCGGCATCCCGCCCGGCGCCAGCAACAAGAGCGCGCGGCGCAAGGAACAGCTGGTCGCCAGCTACCTGCAGCGCTACTGCGCCAAGAACGACACCATCGGGTTCTTCGGCCCGCTCGCCTGGATGCGGCTCTCGCCGAAGGCGCGCGGCGTGGCGCTGCGCGCCGGCCCTGCCCTGCTGGCCGGGCGCAGCACCTACTTCGAGCACTGGGCGATCGATCTCCTCGCCCGCTCGCTCGGCGCCGACCCGGAGCTCCGCCGCGCGCTGCCGCCCCGCCGCCACCCGGTGATTCACCAGGACGGCCTCGCGGTGTGGGACGCGCAGCTCCGCCGGCACGAGCTGCCGCCCGTCTACGCGCGCCTGCTGGCCGCATGCCACGGCGTGCGGCCGGCGCGCGCGATCGCCGAGGAGCTGGCGGCCGACCCGACGCTCGAGCTCGACGGACCGGACGAGGTCTACGAGCTCCTCGACGAGCTGGTCGAGCAGAAGCTCCTCCTCTGGACCATCGAGATCTCGCCGGTGCCGCGGCACCCGGAGGCGGCGCTGCGGCGCGCCCTCGAGGCGGCGAGCGGGCCGGCATGCGAACGGGGCCTGGAGGCGCTGCGCGAGCTGGAGCGCGGTCGCGACGCGGTGCGCGCCGCCGCCGGCCGGCCGGCCGAGCTGGCCGGCGCGCTCGCCGAGCTCGACGCCACCTTCGAGAAGGTCACCGATCACGCCCCGGTCCGCCGCGACGGCGAGTTCTACGCCGGGCGTACGCTCCTCTACGAGCTCGGCACGCGCGACGTGGAGCTCGAGCTCGGCGGCGACGTGCTCGCCCGGCTCGGCCCGCCGCTCGCGCTGGTCCTGGCGAGCGCGCGCTGGTTCACCTGGCACGTCGGGCAGCGCTACCTGGCGGCGGTGCACGCCGCGTACCGCGCGCTGCGCGACGAGCTGGGCGATCCGGTGGTGCCGTACCTGCTTTTGTGGCAGCGCATCGCCCCGCTGTTCCCCAACGGCCGCACCGCGAGCCCGATCGTCACCGACGTGTCGGACGAGCTGCGCCGGCGCTGGATGGACCTGCTCGCCTTCGACCCGGCTGAGCGGCGGGTGCAGCGGACCGCCGCCGCCCTGCGCGATCCGGTCGAGGAGGCGTTCGGCGACGCCCCCGGGCCGGGCTGGCCGTGGGCGCGTCACCAGAGCCCTGACCTCATGATCGCCGCCTGCTCGGCCGAGGCGATCGCGCGCGGCGAGTACACCGTCGTGCTCGGCGAGCTGCACAGCGCCATGCACAGCTACCTGCGCCCGCTGTGCATCGAGGACGTGCCCCACCGCGACCGCCTCATCGCGGCGTACGAGGCGGACATCGAGCGCGGCTGCGTCTTCCCGGTGACCTCGCGGAGCGCGGCCACCGCGATGGACGACGCCTCCATGTCGCGCGCCGACTACGAGCTGGTCACCGGCGACACGCCGCCGGCGGCAGGGCCGGCGCGTGCGCTGGCGGTGGGGGAGCTATGCGCCGCGGAGGAGGACGGCCGCCTCGTCGTGCGCACGCGCGACGGCCGCGCCCGCCTGCAGGCGGCGGAGTACCTGTCCTACTATCTCAGCGCCGAGTCGATGTCGCAGTTCAAGCTCCTGCCGGATGCGACGCACCTGCCGCGCGTCGAGATCGACGGCCTGGTGATCGCGCGCGAGCGGTGGACCTTCGAGGCCGACCAGCTCACCCTCTTCCGCCGGCCCGCGCCCAGGCTCGAGCGCTTCGTCGAGGCGCGCCGGTGGGCGCGGACCCACGATCTGCCGCGGCGCGTGTTCGTCACCATCCCGGAGGAGATCAAGCCGATGTACGTCGACCTGGAGAGCCCGGTCTACGTCGAGCTCTTCTCCCGGCTGATCCGCAACGCCTCCCGGTTGACCGTGACCGAGATGCTGCCCGGCCCGGACGAGTGCTGGCTGGTGGACGCCAGCGGCGCCCGCTACACGAGCGAGCTCCGGGTCGCCGCGGTCGACCCGGAGCCGTGGCGGCCCCGCTGAGCGGACGCCGGCGCGCAGGGCGAGCGGCGGCGCCTACGGCGAGGGCGGCGACCAGCGGCGCGGATCCACCGCGACGATCCGTATCTCGCTGGTGTAGCGCCGGCCGTCGGCGTCCGGCAGCCAGATCCGGTCGAAGCTCGGCACCATCTCGCTGATCGACATCGACGACGCCCGGCGGATCGCCTTGGCCGCCAGCTCGACGTAGATCGGGCTCTCCAGATCGACGTAGGTCGGCTTGATCTCCTCGGCGGTGCGCAGGAACACGAACCGCGGCAGCCCCAGGCGCGCCGCCCACGCCCGGGCACCGGCGAACCGCTCGGCGGCGCTGCCGGCCGAGGCGAACGCGACCTCGCCGGGCGCCGGCGCCCAGCGCTCGCGCGCGAGCACCACCCCGTCGACCTCGACCCGCGGCAGGTGGGGCGCCCCGCCGAGCAGGCGGAATTGCTGGTGGCTCTCGGCGATCAGGTGGTGCTCGAGGAAGGCGATCACCTCGAAGCAGACGCGGCCGTCGCGCGTCCGCACCCACAGGGTATCGCCGCGCTCCTCGACGAGGAGCTCGGCGGCGGCCAGGACCTGCTCGCGCGGCCGCCAGGAGCGCGCGGTCGAGCCCTCCAGGTCGAGATCGATCCGCGACTGCGAGTAGTAGTCCACGTGGGTGCGCGCGCGGCTCCACACCGGGGCGACGCAGGGCGCGCCGATCTCGCGGTCGCGCCGCTCGAACAGAGCCGGTGGATCCGGGTGCGGCAGGTCCGGAATGAGGAGCACGTTCATGCCCGGGTGGATCTCGCCGAGCACGACCTGCAGGTCGCCGCCGGCGGCGTCCGCCGCGCTGGCGGCGGCGACCAGGAGATCGATCGACTGGTGGCGCGCGGCCGGCCAGCCGGGGCCGGGCGCGGGAAACGAGGCCGCCACCGCCGGCTCTAGCTCGGCGGCCGAGCGGCGCACGACCCGCTCGTTGCCGCGCACCCCGAGCAGCTCGCGCCAGCGCGCCTGCATCTCGGTGACGACCTGGCGCACGATCGACCCCGGCTGGTCGCCGCCGGGGAACAGGGCCGGCAGCTCCGCCGCCATCGTCAGGTACTCGACCGCATCGCCCCGCCCGGCGCGCAGCCTCCGGTGCACCTCGCGCAGCGCCGCCCGGTAGCGCGCCGCGATCTCGTGGGTGAACCAGCGCGCGCTCAGCAGCAGGAGCCGCAGCGGGCCGGCCGCCCGCTGCCACAGGTCAGGCCCGACCACGAGCTCCACGTCGCGCTGGCACATCTCGAACGCCACCGTGCGCCCGGCGTAGGTCCTGCCGTGCTCGCGCGAGGCGGCCGAGCCGGTGAGCCGCTCGAAGGTGCCGTCGAGATCGTCGAGCGCGCGCTCGAGCCGGTCCGGATCTCCCGCGGCCTGTGCGACCCGGTCGCGCGCCGCCTCCAGCTCACCGAGCGCCGATAGCGCGCGCTCGCGCCACGGCCCCGGGTCGACCCGCTCGATCTCGGCGCGCAGGAGATCCTCCGGGCGCCCACCGCTGGTCGGCGGATCGAGCCGCCAGATCACCAGGCGCCGGTCCGCCAGCTCGGCGAGCATGTCGAGCACCTCCTCCTCGCCGGACAGGTCCAGCTCCGGGTCGGACGCGAGCGCAGCCGCGATGCGCCGCGCGCTGGCCTCGCCGTCGCACGCGGCGAGCAGGCGTGCGTACTCGAGCGGAAGCTCGCTCACCCGCTCGATCGGGTGGTGGAGCGTCTGGCCCTCGAGCCGGATGGTCGGCATGCGGCGCGGTGCCACCGCCGCGCGCAGCTCGCCGTCCTCGCTCAGGCGGTCCCCCAGCGCGTCGATCGCCCAGCCCTCCAGCCGCACCACCCGGCGAGCCAGGAGCGACGGCCCGGGCCGCACCGAGATCGCGGGGCCCTGCGCGGCCAGCGCGCCCCAGCCCTGCGGGCCGAAGAACCCGATGCGATCGTTCTTGGCGCAGTAGCGCTGCAGGTAGCCGGCGATGAGCTGTTCCTTCTGGCGCGCGCTCGAGTTGGACGCGCCGGGCGGCATGCGCAGGAGCGGATCCACCCCGGTCCTGAGCGCGTGGCGGTTCTGCCAGGCCAGCGCCTCGCGGAAGCGGCGGTCGGCGGCCACATCGCGCAGCGCCGCGCTGATCTCGCGCGTCGCCTCCGCGTGCGCCGCGGCGGCCTCGTGGCGCGCGGCCGACGCGCGGGCCAGAGCGGCGTTCCACCGCGCCGCGGCGGCGCCCGCCGGGTGGCCGTCGGCGAGGGCGACCGTCTGGCCCTTGCGCAGGCGGCCGAGCGCGCGGCCCAGCGCCGGCCGCTCGCTCGCCGCTGCCCGCTCGCGCGCCTCCTCGAGCGCGCGCGCGAGGGCATCCCGGACCTCGCCGAGCTCGCGCTCGGCCGCCAGCGCCCGCTCCGCCGCGGCCGCGGCCGCCGGAGCCCCGAGCCGCAGCAGCCAGTCGGCCGGGAAGCCGGCGCCGCGCAGCTCGAGATCGCCCCAGAGCTCCCATCCGTCGCCCAGGGGCAGCGACAACCCGGCACCTGGCACTGGGCGCAGCCTATCACGCACGGCGCCGCCGGTCGCCGGCGCGCCCGCGCGGTGGCCCACCGTTCACGCGGCCCGGCCGGCGGCGAGCCTGGAGCGGTCGCCGCTCAGTCGAACGGCCAGGAGTCCGAGCTGCCGGTGTTCTCGAACATCCGGTCCCACCACTTCTTGATGCGCGGCGGGGTCACGTCGAAGAGGTTGTCCCCCTTCACGTTGACCTCGATGACGCTGGCGCGCCGGCGGTCGAGCGCGCTGCGCGCGGCGCGGGCCACCTCCTCGTGGTCGCTCGCGCGGTAGGCGTCGCAGCCGCACGCGCGCGCC
>Ga0079224_100007454_pt1 | contig 14696 bp, 16 predicted proteins | sample Stecom2015_FD_80414 | JGI IMG/M metagenome (GOLD analysis project Ga0079224, IMG submission 80414) | Agricultural soil microbial communities from Utah to study Nitrogen management - Steer compost 2015 | ecosystem: Environmental > Terrestrial > Soil > Agricultural land | place: USA: Utah...
ATGATGACCCAACAAGGAGGCTCTATGAAGAGATTCAAAAAATCAAAAACAATGAAGGACTCTTTTATGAAAACACCGAAGCTCTCTTCTCTCTCATCCATGTCGATGATGCGGCCAAAGCTTTGTGCCGTCTCGCCTTACATCAACATTCAGGGGCCTATAACTTTGCCTCCAAGACTCCCATAAAAGTGAGTGATTTTCTTAAAATCATATCAGTTAAAACTGGAAGACAATTCCATATAGACCCTCAAGTACCTCCCTCTCCTTTCAGTATCATGAAGAGCTGGAGTATGGATGTAGAGAAATCAATGTTACTAGGATATGAGTACCAAGAAATTTCGGACTGGTTACCAAAACTTATTTCCTAAAAAAAGGGCCCGTATGGGCCCTTTCCTCTTAGTCTCTTGTAAGTTTTTTATAAGTAAGTCGCTGCGGAATATCTGCCTTATCACCTAAACGGCGACGAAGGTCTTCATGATAATCATGGAAGTTTCCTTCAAACCAAGTAACCTTAGAGTCACCTTCAAAGGCAAGGATATGAGTACAAATTCTATCTAAGAAGTAACGATCGTGGGAAATCACTACCGCACATCCTGCGAACTCAAGGAGCGCACGCTCAAGTGCTTGAAGTGTATTCACGTCAAGATCGTTGGTAGGCTCATCCAGGAGTAAAACGTTCCCTTCTTCTTTAAGCATCTTGGCCAAGTGAACACGGTTTTTCTCACCACCTGAGAGTTCTTTAATTCTCTTTGATTGATCTTCACCAGAGAAATTAAAGCGAGAAATATAAGCACGGGCATTCACTTCACGGTTACCAAGTTTAATAAGATCAACGCCACCAGAGATTTCCTGCATCACACTGACCTCAGGATCCATTTCCCGCGACTGATCAATGTATGAAAGTTTAACTGTCTCTCCTACTTTGAACGTACCTGCATCAGGTTCAATCTGACCCGTAATCATCTTGAAGAGTGTCGTTTTACCAGCACCGTTTGGCCCAATAATCCCAACAATTCCACCAGGTGGTAGCTTGAAAGAAAGGTTCTCGTAAAGAAGCTTATCACCGAAGGCTTTAGCGATACCATTGGCATCAATAACCACATCACCAAGTCTAGGACCAGGTGGGATGAAAAGTTCATTCGTTTCATTTCTATTTTCTGTTTTAGAGTCAGCAAGCATCTTCTCATAGTTTGTGATACGAGATTTTGATTTTGCCTGACGAGCTTTTGGACTTGAACGAATCCATTCAAGTTCTTCGGCCATTTTCTTGGCCATTTTCGATTGTGATTTTTCTTCAGCTGCAAGACGATTTGTTTTTTGCTCAAGCCATGAAGAGTAATTCCCTTCCCAAGGAATACCGTGTCCGCGGTCAAGTTCAAGAATCCAACCGGCTACGTTATCTAAGAAATATCTATCGTGGGTAATAGCAATTACAGTTCCCTTGTAGGCCTGAAGGTGACGCTCTAACCAGAAAACGGTTTCAGCATCAAGGTGGTTCGTCGGCTCATCTAGAAGAAGTACATCTGGCTCTGATAGAAGAAGACGACAAAGGGCCACACGACGCTTTTCTCCCCCAGAAAGAACTCCACATAATTGATCTGAAGGAGGACAACGAAGAGCTTCCATAGCAAGCTCTAAGCGAGAATCTAAATCCCAAATATTATGGGCATCCATTTTATCTTGAAGTTTAGCTTGTTCATCAAGAAGCTTATTCATCTCCTCATCACTCATTTCTTCAGCAAACTTCATATTCACTTCTTCGTAACGTTTAGCAACGGCTACAAGTTCAGCGAGACCTTCTTCTACAATTTCTTTAACTGTTTTATTAGGATCAAGTTTAGGATCCTGTTCAAGGTAACCAAAGGAAACACCTTTTGAAGCATTAACTTCTCCGATGTAATCCTTATCAACTCCAGCAATAATTTTTAAAAGAGAAGATTTACCGGCGCCATTGAGACCAAGAACACCAATCTTTGCTCCATAAAAAAATGAAAGAGAAATATCTCTTAACACTTGTTTTTTTGGAGGGTAAACCTTACCAACTTTGTGCATTGAAAAAATAATCTTTTGAGACATAACTTTCCTTTATTAACGAGAGCGCTCATTAAATCAAAAAAGTCTCGTTATGTAACTAAATTCGATTAAGAAAGGAATGCAACAAGAAGTAAATGAAGGCTAAATATGACGGTAGGAAAAAGATCGATAAAATCAATAGCTTAAGCGCATTCATTCTTTTTTCAAAAAGTTCCACATGCCACTTTTCGATAAACTTGCATTCACTGATTAATTCTTCAATGTCTTTAAGGTAACTCCCACCCTGCTTCAAACTCAATTCACAACTACTCTGCAGTTTATGAACGATGTTTTCTAAATTTTTATGTTTAATGGCATTGAGTTCATAAATTTGGGCCATTTTAAAAATCTCGCTGCGAGATAGTGAAACCGATGCCAAAGCTTTAAGGACATAAAGACTCAACCATAATTGGCCGATTCCTGAAAAATAGTACCTTTTAAGAATCCGACAAAATATAGGAAAGAGAATGAGTCCCAAGATCTGCCAGCAAAGAATCACAAAATAAATACTAAAGCTCAAATGGACTTCAGTTAAACTTTTGGCAAAAAGAATAAATCCCCAACTCATGCTAAAAATGCAAAACTTTTGAAAGTAACTTCCCCAGATAAACTCTCGAAGTTTTTTCTCAAATTGGAGATCTTGGTTCAAACTCTCTTTTACTGAAAGCAGAGCTTCTTTATATTGTCCTCCAAAGCGGCGAGACATTTCGAGGAGAAGATTGACGAGACTCGAGAAGAATTTATATTCAGGAAGCTTCGTACTATGATCTTCTCGCCGTTCCCAATTAAATTTCTTGAGCCAACGAAAGAGCTCTTCACCTGGTGGTAGTTTTTTCTCTTTGCTTCGGGGTTTTAGCCAGTAAAACAGCCCTAATAACCAAATAAAATAGAACGAAACGCTGAGCATAAATAAAACTCTCCTAAAAGATGAGAGCTTTGTAGGGCTTTCGTTGACAGCTTGCAATGGCTTATCATAATTTGAACTTTATGAATTCACTTCTGAAAACAGTTCCGGCCAAGTCTTTGCCACTTGAAGATTATCTTGCCCAATTTGAGGCCCAGATATCTGCCATGAACTCTTTAGAAGAAGCTGAATTGCTTTTTAAGAAAATCAAATTTCTAGGTATTCATTTTGATCCATTTAGCTCCGACATTTCAGCTGAATGTCAGCAAATCATGAATCAACTTGACCTTCATTTGTACCTAGATAACCCTTACCAGATGACCAATATACTATTGAGACTTTTGGATAAGACTGAAGAAAAAATTAATAACTTAAAGCATTAAAACATGAACAAAATTCCTGAATGTAATGTCCACCCGGTATCTATCAAACTACTCCGGTCTGGACACCCGTGGATCACGGCCGATAACTTTTCACAGCGTTTTCCTCGTCATGCAGAATTTATTATTGCCCTCGATGATCGGAAAAGACCAATGGGCCTTCTTATCCACGACCCTCGACATAAAAATATCAAAGCAAGATTATGGTCCACCAAATCACCGTTTGATCGCGAGGCCCAACACTTTACTGCTTCTTTGCAAGCACGACTTGATCTGGCCTTCGAAAAAAGAAGTGCTCTAGAACAAGCCCAGGCACGAGAAAACTACTATCTCTGTTTTGGTGAAGCCGACCAACTTCCAGGACTCTTCATCATTCGCTTAAAAGACCGTGTTCTCATTCAATTCTACACAGGGTTTTGGCTTCGTTATAAATCAATCATTCAAACAACGATCCAAGAAGTTTATCCTGAAATCAGTGATGATCACATTTGGTTTCAACTTCGAGGAGAAACTAAGGAACTACAAAAGCGTCCTCAGAACGCTGTTGAGCAAGGTCGAAAAGATGAGTTTCATCTCAATGAATTTGGCATGCAGTACCTTATCCGCTTAGGTTCTTCTTATGATACAGGACTCTATACTGATATGAGTTCTGTTCGAGATACTCTTAAAGATGAAATTACTCCTGATTCAAAAGTGCTTAACCTCTATAGTTATACAGGTGCCTTTTCATTATGGGCCTTAAAACTTGGTGCCCAACAAGTTACCTCAGTTGACCTCTCTCCAAAGTACATCGAATGGCTTCAACAAAACCTCGGCTTAAATCCTGAGATTGATGCTAATAAACATGAAGCTATTGTTAAGGCCTGTGACGAAGCTCTCGATGAGTTAGCAACAAATGGTAAAACATATAATTTTATTATTTGCGATCCTCCTTCTTCTTCATCTGATGGTCAGAAAAGAACTTCGGCAATTAAAGCTTACAAAGATCTCATCTCAAAGATGGATAAAGTTCTAGAACAGAAAGGAAAAATGGTTATTTTTCTTAACACTCATCAGGTATCCGCTCCAAAGTTTGAAAAGCAGATTGGTGATTATCTAAAAGAGCTAGGTCTTCATTACAAGATTGGAAAGAAACTGGGACTTGCTCAAGACTGTCCTACTCTTAAGGGTTTTCCAGAAGGAAATTACCTTAAGGGAATGATTCTTCAAAAGCTATGATAAAAGTTAGTGGTCTTTCAAAAACTTTTCCAATCTATCAAAAAGAACCCGGACTTAAAGGTTCAATCAAAGGTCTCTTCTTAAGAAAAAGCATTACAAAGTATGCTTTAAAAAATGTAAACCTCGAAGTCCATCCTGGACAAATTTTAGGTCTGATTGGTGCTAATGGAGCAGGAAAAACCACACTCGTAAAAATTCTCTCTGGTATAGTTCATCCGAGTTCAGGAGAAGTCAGTGTTATTGGTTTTAAGCCGTGGGAGCGCAGTAATATTTACCGCAAACAAATGTCTCTGATTATGGGACAGAAAAGCCAAGTGTGGTGGGATTTACCGGCCTTGGATTCTTTTTTGCTCCTAAAAGAAATTTATCAAATTGATGATCAAACTTATCATGACAATATTGATTATCTTTCAGCTACTCTAGGTCTTAAGGATCATCTCAAAACACAGGTGAGAAAGCTCTCTTTAGGTGAAAGAATGAAAGTGGAACTTATGGCCGCTCTTCTTCATAATCCTAAGGTCATTTTTCTTGATGAACCCACTATTGGCCTTGATATTACTTCACAAAAAGCTGTGCGTGAGTTTTTAAAAGATTACCGTGATAAGTACCAACCTATCATGATTCTAACTTCACACTATATGGAAGACATTAAAGAACTCTGCTCTCGCATCAATATTTTACGAGAAGGTGAAATTATTTATGATGGAGCTCTATCAGATATTCAAAGACTCATGGGAGACCAGAAAGTTTTAAAAGTAACCACTCAAGATAAAGCTTTTGAAGTTTCAATTGATCGAAGTGAACTTGCAACTAAAACACGGGAGATCTTTGAATCACATGAAGTTTTAGACCTCAATATATTAGACCCTTCCATTGAAGACATCATTGATAACATTCTAAAACATGGACTACAAAAAGCATGAGAGGATTCTCATCCATTGTAGCGATGGAACTTCGAAAAATTCTCGCTTACAGAACTGACTTCTGGGTAACCTTTCTCGGCCAGACCCTGATTCAACTCCTCATTGCTCGTTCGCTCTGGCAAAATATATTCGAAACAAATGGAGTTACTTCCATGCAAGGTTTTAGTTTAGAGATGATGACTCTCTACTATCTCCTCGTTCCCATTGGACTCAGGATTTTGGCAGGTCAAAACATAGGATTTCTTTCTCAAGAAATCTATGATGGAACATTTACTCGCTACCTGATTTATCCTGTGAATGTATTTGTGTACAAAAGCATCACCTATCTGACTCACTCATTTTTTTATTGTATTCAATTCTTTTTTATTTATCTGATCTATCATCTTTTCTTCTCCCAAGGGAGCATGGATCCCCAGAGTCTCTTTTTAGGCATTGGCGTCTTCTTTATTGCAAGCATAAGTTATATGAGTATTTCAATGATCGTTGAACTCATCTCTCTTTGGGCCGACTATATTTGGGCCCTCATGGTCATGCTCAGATTTTTTGTCACCTTTTTTGGAGGAGGGATTATCCCCATGGATTTCTTCCCGGAATGGGCACAGACTCTTCTTTCTTATACTCCTTTTCCCTACCTCATATCTCTTCCTGTTAAGACGACCATGAAACTTATTTCTGTTTCAGAAACGATTAACGGATTAATGATTCTTTCTATCTGGAGTATTTTCTTTTTTGGAATTGTTCATCTCATGTGGCGGAAGGGACAAAAGTCATATGCAGGAGTTGGCATATGATGAGGTACCTTATTCTCTACAAATATTTTCTACGTTTCTCTTTTTCAAAGGCCATGGAATTTAGAATTGATTTCTTTTTCAGATTCCTCATGGACATTATTTACTACGTTGTGAATATCCTTTTTTTTCAGGTCATCTATCTTCATACGCCGATTCTCGCAGGATGGAGTCAGGATCAAATGATTCTCTTCATTGCTGGTTATCTTCTCTGCGATGGACTAAACATGACTATCTTCTCAAATAATATATGGTGGTTTCCTCAACTGATTAATCGTGGAGATTTGGATTACTATCTCATTCGGCCAGTTTCTCCCTTATTCTTTTTATCTCTTCGTGAATTTGCTGCGAACTCATTGATGAATCTTTTAGTGGCCGTCGGCTTCTTCATCTATGCTCTCATGCAGTACCAAAGCCCTTTCACCGCACTAGATTTCATTTTTTACTTATTCATGCTCTTTTGCGGAGTCATCCTCCAGTACTGCATTCAGATGCTTTTTGTTCTGCCTTCATTTTGGATTCAAAATAAAAGAGGACTTATTGATTTCTTCTATGCCATCGCTCTGGCCGGAGAGAGACCGGATCGAATCTATAAGGGATTTGTGCGAGTTCTCTTTACCTTTATTATTCCACTCTCATTAGTGGCCTCATACCCTGCTCGCTTTTTTATTGAACCTTTCAATCCGTGGCTTCTTATTCACTTTTTTGGCATCTTCATTATCTTTTGGGTCATTATGCTAACTGTTTGGAAGAAGGGCGTTTCGAGCTATTCCTCAGCTTCAAGCTAAAGTACCATCCGAATTATCCGACAAGAAAACTATGATAATTAGACTGCTAGGTGGTTTGCTTTTACTCACGGCCTGTGGAAAGCAAGTCAGTATTGATCACACGGCATTAGAAGAAGCTTCTAAGCTTGGATCTATGGAAACGAAAAGTTTTCAGAATGGAATTATTAACAAGATGAATAATTCAGGTAATGCCTACCTCATCCGAAATTCTGAATCATTTACGATCTCAGATAAGTCTTCTTATCTTGCTAAGACATTTATAAGAGGCTTACCTGCTGGACAGACGAATGTGATCTACAAGGGAAAGCAAGAAGGAAAAGAATTTAGAATCGAAGAAATTTCAAGAAGATAAAATAAAAAAGGCCCTCGAAAAGAGGGCCTTTAGCTAAACTAACTTTTTACGATTCTATCTCTCCAGGCAACAACGTCTGGGGCAAGGTAATCATACTTCATTAAATCAACTGTATATTGAGAAAACTCATAGTCATGTGAGTGGGTAAGACATTCTGTAGGACAAACTGTCGTACAAAGCCCGCAGTAACAGCAAAGAGCTGTATCAATGACGAATTGAGTGAGCTTAAGACGAATGGCCTGACCATTACTTGCTTTTCTAATCTCAGTACCTTCAGGAAACTTTTCAAAGGCAATGTAGATACAATCTACTGGGCATGCCATCGCACACTGAGTACAAGAGATACAGTTAAGAGCATCATTGAAGAGGCGCATACGAGCTCTTTCAGGAAGAACTTCGCGCACTTCAGGATACTCAATAGAAACGGGTTTTACTGACCATACATATTTGAATGTGATCCACATCGCACGAGCAGTAGAAGTAACCCCTTCATATAGAGATACGAAATAATCTTTTACAGAACCGGTCTGGTGAACTTGAGTGCTCATCGATCAACCTCTCCTAGTACGATATCAATTGAACCAACTGTTGCAACAAAGTCAGCAATCATCTGGCCTGGAGCTACACGAGGAAGCATTGATACGTGAGTAAAACATGGTGATTTAACTTTTAAGCGATAAGGTGTTTTACCACCATCCTCTGAAACAAGGTGAATACCAAGCTCTCCACGAGGGCATTCATGTCGCATATAAACTTCACCTTTTGGAAGTTTAATAATTTTTGGAACCTTCGCCATGATCGGACCTGGCTCTAGTTTTTCAAGAACTTGGCGAATAATTCTGATAGACTGGATAACCTCATTCATACGAACAATATAACGGTTGTAACAGTCACCTACTTGTCCGATTTCCCCTGTTCCAACACAAACATCAAAATCAAACTCTTCGTAAAGAGAGTAAGGCATGTTTTTGCGAAGATCCCAGTTGTAGCCAGAACCACGAAGTACTGGCCCAGTAGCACCGAAATCGAAACAATCTTGAGTGCTCATCACACCAACATTGGCAGTACGGTTGATGAAGATTTTATTTGTAGAGTTAAGGTCATAATATTTTTTTGCCTCAACTTCCATTTCGTCACAAAAAGCAGCGACACGTGCTAACTGCTCATCAGACCAATCATTCCACAGTCCGCCAACCCATATGTAGTTATAAAGCATACGAGCGCCAGAAACTTCTTCGAAAAGTCTTAGAATCTTTTCACGCATCTCAAAGGCATAAAGGAATACGGTCTGAGGTCCTAAGTCGATAATATAAGTACCGAAAGCAACTAAGTGAGAAGCAATACGCTGAAGCTCTGCTGTCATAATACGAAGAAGCTCAGCACGACGAGGAACTTCCGTTCCAAGCATTTTTTCTACGGCTGCAACATATGTCCATTCCATACTCATGGCAGCAAGGTAATCAAGACGGTCCACAAAAGGAATAACTCCTCTGTAATCTAGATTCTCAGAATGCTTTTCCATACAACGGTGTAAGTAACCTAGGTGTGGAATAGCGTGAGCAACGATCTCAGAGTCAGTTTTAATTTCAATACGTAAAACCCCGTGAGTAGCAGGGTGTTGCGGACCCATATTCAGAGTAAGCAATTCTGTTTTGAGCTTCTCTGTTTCGGAGGTGATAGTTGGCTTTTCAGGAGTGCCAATGTCCCAACGGCTTTGCATATATTATCCTTTCCTATTGAACTTCATCTACGGAAGCAGCCTTTTGAGCTTTGTTAATGAGATCCTGACGGGCCTTGAACTCACGATCTTCAAAGTTCATTTTGCTGTCAGGAAACACTTCCATTCCGTTATACATTTTTGGATATACATAATCCTTACGAAGCGGGAATCCGACCCAATCATCAGGACAAAGAATACGACGAGGATCAGGGTGGTTATTAAAACGTACACCCATCATATCGAACGCTTCTCTTTCTTGGAAATTGGCCGCAGGATAAACCGAAACGATAGAATCTAAACGTGGATCAACTCTATCAGTAAGCTTTACTTTAAGAATGACTTCACGAGGATTTTCAACATCGTAGTGAGCAAACATATAACAAACTTCAAAGTACTCGACGTAATCAACTGCGCTGATCACATGGAGTGCATTGAAAGGCATTTCAGTGTTTGAGCGAAGCCAAGTTGCAATATCTAGAATCTTTGCAGCCTCAACAGTTACTGAACCATCAAGTTTTGCTGTATCTTCTGGAATAAATGCAGTTGCATTGGCCCCTGGTACATTTTTATTAATGAGTTCTACTAATTGATTAAGCATGCTTTACACACTTGTTACGAAGAAGGCGCTCATTAGCAATCTTCTTCTGTAGAGTCATCACACCTTCAATTAAAGATTCTGGACGAGGAGGACATCCTGGAACGTAAACATCCACAGGAACAACTTCATCCACTCCCTTAAGAACGTGATAACCATGTTGCCAGTAAGGGCCACCCTTGTTTGCACAAGAGCCCATTGAGATTACATATTTTGGTTCGGCCATTTGTTCATAAAGAGTCTTCACTCTTGTGGCCATCTTAAGTGTTACTGTTCCAGCAACAATCATCACGTCTGAACGACGTGGAGTGGCCATAAAAGCTCCTGCTCCAAACCTTTCAAGGTCATACTTTGAAGCACCTGTGGCCATCATTTCGATCGCGCAACAAGCTAGGCCGAACGTCATTGGCCAAAGCGAATTTTTTCTACCCCAATTGAGAAAATCATCGAGGGTGGTTAAAACAACACCATCTTGCATGGAGAAACTCCGATTTTAAATTGCGTCTATAAGAATACTTATCCTAAGGTTTTACACTCGAAACCTTGTTTTCGTCAATGAAAGTCCTTGGAATAAATAGGCCAGAAGACTGGCCCAAAGAAGATTATTTACATCGATTATTGTAAGAGCGGATGAATTCTGAGTTTATTGAGTTTTCTGACGCTGGTCCCCTGCTTCCCGATTGATAGTATGAGAGCCTTCTTCGATCGTTCTCGCATACTTTCGTCATAACTAGATCAAATTCCATCAATGCTGCGACGGGGTAAGGCAATCCGTAAGCCGAGGAAATAAAATTTATTTTGTCAGCTTTTAAAGAAGTAAAATCTTCTAAAACCCTGCGCGCTGAGAGCTGCTTGTGAAAAGTATCGTAATAAGGGCCTACGTGATAAAAAAGCTCTACTGCTTTATTCATAGAAATGTGTCCATCTTCGTCCTTGATGGACTGACAATGGGTACGACCTTGAGAAGCTCCAGACTTGAAGAGTTCAGAGAGAACCTTGCATTCAACAATAAAGGCTTGAGCTTCTCCACCCTTACCCTCAATAGTGCTCTTAATGAAATCTTTGACATTAAAGTCTTCTGCATAAGGATTGAAAGCATCTCTATAAACAAAATGAGTTAATTCATGGGCCAAGTCTAAAAGAGCATCATCCCAGGGATGACTCTTATTAATATAAACTAAGGAGCGAGTCTCATATTCCACTTGGTCTGGAGTTTCAGGAGAAAACTTCCTCACTAAAGTAGTATCAGTTAGGGAACCTTCTCCGGCCTTAATGACTTCAATAAGTTTTTTACCTGAAGCAAGGGCCTTTCGTTCTGCTTGTTCAATGAGAGTTGCCCCGGTTTCAGAACGAGCTAATAGCTCTAATAGTTTTCTGATATTTAATTCTTCGCTCTTAGTGTATTCCATCCAATTACGTGCAACGGACATGCTGCCATCAACATGAATGGTTTTTTCTTTGGCGGCCAAAACTGAAAAACTTAAAGATAAAAAGAGAATAGTTAACTTCTTCATTATCCGACTTCTCGGATTTCTGAAGAAAAACTCTAGATAAAATTAGAGACGAAAATTGAATAAGGTTGTTGAGCTTGTAACTTCAACATCTCCGAGCTTCTTACTCGGACTCTCACCCCAACTTCCGTTCTCATAGATACCTAAGGCAAATTGATACTTCCCTGGGGGTAAAGAAAACTCCTGAAGACGGATTCCTTCTGGAAGAGAAACCCATTGCCTGGTGTCAGCTTCTTCAAGCTTAGCAATCACCTTGGAAGCCCCAACATAACTAGCAAGGGCCACGGATCGAGCGATAAAGTCATTATCAGGGGTTTTAAATTGATTATACAAGGTAAACGCGGCGGCAATAGCCGTTAAGTGTTTCAGGGCCACTCTCGCTCCACGGCGGGTATATTCATAAACCGCTTCTTCTTCAAGAATCATTCGCGCAAGATCTGAAGTTTGGGTTATGAGGGCCAAGGGACGTATCTCTAGAACTTTTGAGTTTTCGTCTAACACGTAAAGGCCTAAACGCTTAAGCGGAGGTCTTTCTTCAATCATCGGCATTTCAAATTGAATGGCCATTTCTGATACTGCAATTGTTGCTACCTGATGGGCAAAAATAAATGAACCAGGCGAAGTTACATTTTTTGGAACAAGACCTAAAACATTCATGGCAAAAGCTCCAATCATTGGAACTCCATGCTTTCTGATGGCCTCCTTTGTTTTAGGATCATCAACCTTATCGATGGCCCCCTTGATTCCAAAGTTAAACTCTTTTCCGACCTTAGGTGCGATCAAACCTTCTTCAAGAATAATTCTCACATTCGGACTTTTCTTCGCTCTTTGAACAATTTCGGGACCGGCCTTTAAATCTCGCACCATCTTATCAAATTCATAGCGGCGACTTTCATAAGTCAGAGAGAGTATTTTATATTTTAGGAAATCAATGAAATCTTCATGACCTTGAGTTTTTATAAACTTCTTTTCTCCCTTACCTGCTTCCATGGCCTTAATGTAGTCCTTGGATTGGGAGTTGAAATACTGATAGACCCCACCGAAAGTACCTGCCATCTGGAGAGCATCTTTATAAAGCTGGAGAGCGATTTGAGAATCAGAACGACTCTGAATCTGCTCATGAATCTGCGCTCCAAAAACTTTTAAAAGAAGGTCTGATCGATAAATACTTTTAGTGCCTGAACGAGCGACTTGTTGAAAATAAGAGTCCCACGCGAGAATGGCAGCTCTTGCTCCAAATAAATCTTTTCGATCTCCAGTGGAAAGATATTTCTCGTAATAAGAGCGAGACAAATAGTAGTAAGCAAGTGAGCGCTCATACCCTGCCCCAGTAAAGTTGTCTTTACTATCATCTAAAACGGCTGAGACTAATACTGTAGAGATCTTGGTCGTATAAAATTCATCGATCAGATCAATTGCTGTTTGGAAGTGATTGATGGCTTCATCATAATTCTTTTGAATAAGATTAATAGAACCATTTTCCAAATGCCATAGAAGTGCAGACTTCGAATCTTTCTTTAAATCAGATTTTTCTAATATGCTTTGAGCTTTAGGAAAATCATTGCGTTCAAGACTCTTACGATAGTCAAGCATCTGCTCTTTTAAACCTGAGGCACAGGCCACCAGGATTAAAAGAGCAAAAGAGATGAAAAGATACTTATTTTTTACCATCCAAACTTGGATCTTTCAGAATACTTATTAATTCTTGAACGAGTTCTTAGAACCTCTGTTCCGCGCTCAAGGTCAGTCATACGTAAGTTAACAGAATATTCTTTGATGGTTTTCCCATCTCGTTTTTCTGGCTTCATATAAACATTTCCAAAAATAAGAATGTCAGCGCCAATCTGATTTCCAATTTTCTTGGCCGTACGCGGATCAACCATCCCATCGTTTTGATATGTAATTTCTTTTAACAACGTTTCACGTGCCTTATTATCCACGAGCTCAAAGTCTCCAGAATAAGAAAGCTCGTTTAATAACTCATCGTTAAGATCAGCAATTGGAAAATAAGCTTCAGCTGTATCATTTTGAACTTCAGCGATAAAAAGTTTTGGTGTTCCATAACGTGACTTCATTCGAGCAAATCCAGGATGGGACTTCATCTGCTTAAGAATCTCGCCTATCACTTGAGTTGTATCTGCTGCAACCCAGTTGTCAGTAATCTTCAACGCTTTCTCATCTGATTCTTTAGCATCGACTCTTTTTGCCTGAAAACTTCCACAAGATGTCGCGAGTGAGCTTAACATCAAAACTGTAACTAAAAACTTCATTCTATGACTCCTTACTATTCGCTCTGTCTGGCCTTCAAAAACTCTTCGTCAAGATTCTCAAGTGCCTTTTGAACATTATCTTTGAGATTTGGATTCGCACTGTTCTCAATTCCTTGAGCTGCTTTCTTAATGGCCTGTTGAAGCTGATCAACTTCCATGCGAACGAGAACAGCACAAGTCTGACCAATATAATTTTTCTTAGCTCCTAGTTTTACAAGATAGCTACGTCTCTCCCAATAGGTTTTGACAATGCTCGATCCATGAATGAGGGCCTGTACTCTTTCAGAAAGTTCATTTTGCACGTAAGAGCGAACCGACTCTGACTCTGGATTATTTGGATCAATGACAATTTGCCCTTGCTCACTTGAAGTCAGAGACTTTTTGATAAAGGTTGTTATTTCGCTAGCGATATCCGCTCGAGCATTGGCCTTCGCTAAATTACAGGCCATTTGTCGTGACGTGCTCGGCTCTGTCTCAAAGGAGAAATACCGATATTTCTTAACATCCCAACCTTCTTGCTTGGCCCAAATCTCGGCGTCCTCAATCCAACCTGGACGTAAGTGAGAAGAAGCATCTTTCACTTCATAGTCTCTTTTTATTGTCTTTGAGTTGTCGACGTCTTTTACAACTCTTTTAGGAGCGCTTGAACATCCAAAAAGCAGCATAGTACACAGGATAACGAGTCCACCTCTCATAAAACTCCTTACTAATCTAAGTTTAAATTAAAAAGTTGTTCTTCGAGAAACTCGGAAAAAGAACTTTTAATTTTTAATAAAGCATCTTCTTGATTTCGACCAACAACTGTCTCTACTTTTGACAACTGGCCAACCTTACTTCCGTTTTGAATATTGGTTATATTCATGGTGAAGGTAAACTTCTCAAACCCTTTAACATTTAAAAACTCTTTAATAGAAGTAACGTTCAAAGTTATTAAGTTAGGGTTATCAGTTTGGGTGATCTTATACCCTACCTCACTTAAGAGAGAAGTGAGTTTAGAGCTTAGCCACTTAGGGTCATGACCAATTTTTAATGTCACATCCTTTTGAGGTGGTGTAGTAAGAGACAATTTTAGAATTTGTTGATAGCTAACAGGTGCCGGCTTAATAACAGGGGTCAGGATTGCATGATATGTCTCTATTTCGGTCCGTCCTGTACTGATATTTGACACTTGTCG
>Ga0079224_100007455_pt1 | contig 14696 bp, 7 predicted proteins | sample Stecom2015_FD_80414 | JGI IMG/M metagenome (GOLD analysis project Ga0079224, IMG submission 80414) | Agricultural soil microbial communities from Utah to study Nitrogen management - Steer compost 2015 | ecosystem: Environmental > Terrestrial > Soil > Agricultural land | place: USA: Utah...
ATGGCTTCAAAATCTATCAATATAAACCTTAAAGTATGGCGTCAGAAAGATGCTAAATCTAAAGGACAAATAGAGACTTACAAGCTTGATAATGTTTCTACAAGCAGCTCATTCCTTGAAATGCTTGACCAGTTAAACGAGCAGCTTGTAGGAGAGAGAAAAGAACCTGTAGCGTTTGACCACGACTGTCGTGAAGGTATTTGTGGTATGTGTTCGCTTTACATTAACGGTAGAGCTCACGGACCAGACACTAAAATCACTACATGTCAGCTACACATGAGGTCTTTTAAAGATGGCGATACAATTTATGTTGAGCCATGGAGATCTAAAGCTTTCCCAGTAATCAAAGACCTTATTGTTGACAGAACTGCGTTTGACAGAATCCAACAGGCAGGTGGTTTTGTTTCTGTAAACACTTCAGGCCGTACTATGGATGCTAATGCAATCCCTGTAGCTAAGCATGATGCAGACAGATCGTTTGAAGCTGCTGCATGTATTGGTTGTGGTGCTTGTGTGGCTAGTTGTAAAAACGGTTCTGCTATGCTGTTTGTTGGTGCTAAAGTATCTCAGTATGCTTTATTACCACAAGGTAAGGTAGAAGCTACTCAGCGTGTACTTAATATGGTAAGACAAATGGATGAGGAAGGATTTGGTAACTGTACTAATACAGGTGCCTGTGAGGTTGAATGTCCTAAAGGGATTTCTCTTGAGAACATTGCCCGTATGAACAGAGAATACCTTGTAGCAAGTATCAAATAAGAATCATTTTCTATCGATATAAAAAAGCACCCATTCGGGTGCTTTTTTTATTAATATGTTGTTTTATTTATTCTGTGGTATCACCGGCTTCATTGGCTACGGCTTCAAGGAAGGAGACAAAGTTGTCCTCATGGTTTACATTAAGCTTTTTTCGGACTCTGTAACGGGCGTTCTCCACACCGCGTAGGGAAATGTTTAGTAGTGGTGATATTTCCTTATTGGTAAGGTTCATTTTAACGAAAGCACATAACCTTAGTTCTCTCTTGGTAAGGGTAGGGTTAAGTTCCTTTAATCTTTCAAAGAAATTGTGGTGTACCTTCTCAAAGTTTACATCAAAAACCTCCATGTATTCCTCACCAATTTTATGCTGGTTTAGCTTTTGGAACATCTCGAGTATCTTTTTGCGGGAGTCTTCATTCTTAACGCTTTCTTTTAGTTGCTTTAGGTCGTCGGTAATTTCAGCAAAAATGTCTTTCTTACTTGCCAGTAGCATAGTGTAATTAGCTAGTTCCTTACTCTTATTCAATACATCTTCCTCCAAGTGCATTTTGTCGCGTTTAATCTCTTCCTTGTCGCGTTGTAGCTTTAGCTGCTCCAGTTCCAGTTCCAGCATTTTTTTAGTGCGCTGAGCCTCTTTCTGGCTTTTTTGGTGTTCCCGTTCCATACGCTTGCTGATGTAGCGTATAATTACAAATAAAAGTAGTATAGCGCCTATTATATATAGCGAATATGCTAAAGTAGTTTGATACCATTTAGGGAGTATGGTAAACTGATACACTGTTTCTGACCCAGTAAGTCCGGCAGTATTGCGGCTTTTTACCTTAAAACTATAATTGCCCGGCCTAAGGTGGGTATATTCCTTATAAGCTATGTTTTGCCATGTAGACCAGTTTTTGTCAACATTTTCCAATATGTAACTGTACTGTACTTCGGTGCCGTGAGTCATTTTTGGTGCAGCGAACTCAAAACGTAAAATATCGGTTTGGTTGGGAAGTGTAGTTTCTTCACTGGTAGATAGCGGCAATAATTTAAGCTCCTGATCTTTAGAGTAGGATATTTGGGTGATAATGGTATTAATGCCATCGCTGTTTTTATTACTTTCTATATTGTAGAGATACAGTCCTGTTGTGGTTCCAAACAACACCTTGTTAGGGCTAAGGCTTACAATGCATTCCATCCCACGGTTAAAACTTCCTTTAAGGTTCAGGAAAAGGTCTTTGTGCAGGCTTGGGTGTTTCTCGTTGGTAAAAAAGTAGCCTGCCTCATCGTCCTGTACAAACCAAGTCTTGTCACCATATTCGGTAAGTTTACGTGTGTTTTTACTGCTGTCTAATATTGAGTTGAGTTGTGCCTGGGGTTCAAACCGGTTATTGTTGAAATTGAAGCGATATATTCCGGTATTGGTGGTAAATACAGTCTCATTTTTCCAACGGGTAACATTTACATTAAAGGACGAACCCAGTCCGTTTTTATTGGTAAAATGGTCAACCGAGCTTACTCTTTCATACGTTGGGTTAATCCTTACCCTGAACACTCCTTTATAGCCGTGGCAAATCCAATAGGTGTCATTTTCGTCGGAAGCCATAATATCACGTGACGATTCGTCAAAACCTGCTATTTTATTGTGTAGTATCCATTCGCTATCGCGCTTTTCCAAAAGGTATATCCCATTGTACTGTGAGGCGAGGTAAAAGCCTTTCTTGTTTTTTATGGGAGTGACTTTCCAAAAGCCGTTTGTATTACCAACTTTAACCGCCTGTCCGTTTTCAATTTTAAAGAGGCCGTTATCATGTCCGGCTATAATATCTCCGTCTAAAAGCTGTAGCGACCAAGCCTGACCATGCAGGTTAGGTACCTTTTTAAAATCAAGTGCCTGTGAACCTGAGTTTTGTGTAGAATAATATACACCCTGATTGGTTGCCAGATAATAGGTGTTGTTATGAGCCAGTGCATCATATACCGAAGCCTTGTTGAACAGGTAGGTATACGGCGATTTGAAATCTATAAAAGCAAGGCCAATGTTTTGCATGGCCCATACATTGTTTGATGCCGTTTTGTACAATTGGTGTATTACTGCATCCTGTAAGTTTTGGAATACAGCTGGTGTTTTAAGTACTTCACCCTGATTGTTTATTACCAGTATTTTTGAACTCAAAGTGCCCAGAAAAATAGCATCTGGCGAGTATCGTATGGCTGAGATTATTTGGTCTTTTGGCAGGTTGGAAAAAACATTGTTCAGCAACTGCATTGTGCCGGTTTCAGGGTTTCCTTCATATACATTTCCTGATTTTACAGTTACCAGTATTTTGCCTCCTGGTTCAGGAAGTATAGCCGATATTTCCTCGTTGTTATATTCGGTTGAAGGAAATACAGTTGTAAGTTCCCTTCCTTTACTATCCAGTTTTAAGATGCCATGATTTATATCCTGTATATAGTAGCTGTTACCGGCAAGGTTAGAGTAGGTAAATGAATTAGCTGCCGGGATATGTGTTGCCGTTTTTCCTGTAATTACTATAAGTTCATCGAATGAACGACACAGTAATTTGTTGTTAAGGGCATGGATTTGCCAAATGTTCTCAATGTTCTTGTTTTCAAGCTGGAGGTCTTCCATAAGTGACTTGTAAAAGTACCTGCCGTTATTGTCTTTTTGTATGGTTCCTATTTCGTTGTAACCTCCGGCATAAACCATGTTGTCATGGCCTATCTGCAAACTTCTTACCGATGAGTTGTTAGGCAGATTTATTTTTTGCCAGTGTTCACCGTCAAAAATTACTACACCATCATTATTGCCAAAAAAAATTGTCCCGCTACTATCTTCACACATGGTCCAAAACTGCGGATCGGCATTAAAATCGTTTCGCGTATACTGTTTTATTTTTCCGGTAAAAGCCTGATTAGGCGCAATGGAGTCCTGTCCAAAAAACGATAAATGAAAAAAAAGGAGGGCGAAAATGTAGAAAATGTTTTTTTTCATGTGCTTTGTTAAGGCTTTGTCATCACTTTGTTAAATAACAAATAAGCGAAAACGATGTAAAAATAGCTTTTTAACGGAAAGCAAAGCTATTAAAAAGATTGAAATATGCAATTATTTTTTTCTTTTAAAAAATTGGCTACTAGTTTTTTGTAAAAAAAAAGTAACTAAAAAAGTAGTGTTTTTTTAAGAGTGGTGTAAATAAAGTGTATGCAGTTTTTAACCCTGTTCTTTACATAATTATAATTTGGCACCTATCAAAATTAAACCGAAAACGATTTCGGCTTTACTAAAATTGGATTTTTCTCAATTTGGCCATTTGGGAAATTCAAAACAGCAAAGTAAGAGATTGTTTTTCATTAATTTAAATAACTCTAACTTAAAATCTATGGGATTCAAAAACTACTTAATTTTAATTGTGTTGTGTTTTACGACCGCAGCTTTCGCACAGTCTATTGATGTGAAAGGTACTGTTGTGGACGACGCAACAGGTATTACCCTACCGGGTGTTAATATACTGGTAAAGGGTAAGCAGGCTAATGCATCTACAGATATGGACGGTAACTTTGTTATCAAGGCCGATGCAGGTGATGTATTAGTATTTAGTTATATCGGATACGGAACAAAAGAAGTTCCTGTAATTGATAATAGGGCTATTGAAGTAAGAATGGCAGAAGATGCCACACTTCTTAACGAGGTGGTTGTTGTGGGTTATGGTTCGCAGGATAAAAAAGATATTACAGGTGCGGTTGCCACTATAGATGGTGAGAAATTTCAAAACCGTGTAAACAACCAGGTAAGCAGCCTTATACAGGGACAGGCAGCCGGTGTTCAGGTTATTTCTAACTCGGGTAAACCGGGCGGAGGATTTAGCGTACGTGTACGTGGTACAAGTTCAATTGCAGGGGGCAGTGACCCTATTTATGTGATAGATGGTGTTGTAACGTCAGATACCCGTTCTCTTAATCCGGCTGATATTGAGAGCATGTCAATACTTAAAGATGCTTCGGCTGCTGCAATTTACGGTTCTCAGGGTAGTAATGGTGTTGTGATTATCACTACTAAACAGGGTAAATCAGAGAAACCGGTTATTACTTATGACACTTATGTGGGTTTTCAGAGTGTATGGAAAAAACTGGATGTACTTAACGCTGCACAGTATAGAGATTTAATGGAAGAGATGGGTAGAACGACCAACTGGGATTTATATACTGCCGATACTAACTGGCAGGATGAAGTGTTCCAAACAGGTTTTTCTAACAGTCACCAAATATCGGTATCTGGTAAATCAAACAAAACTTCATACTACATGTCTGGTGGTGTTGTAAGCCAGGAAGGTGCGGTTAGAAGTGCTGAAATGAAAAGAAAAACATTTAAGGTTAACCTTTCTCAGGAAGTTACAGACTGGCTGAAAGTAGGTACTAACTTTAACTATGTTGATTATAATGATGTTGATGTGACCGATAACTCTGCCGTAAACCAGGGAGGTGTTATTCTTGGTGTACTTACTACTCCGCAAAACATTGGTATCTATAATGAGAACGGAACCTTTACAAGTAACCCGTTCCAGGATTGGGAAAACCCGATTTCAAGTACCGATGCAGCTCAAAGAGGTTACAGAAACCAAAGGGTTTTTGGTAATGTGTACACTGAAATTAATTTCCTTAAAGGATTAAAATTCAGATCGGCTTTAGGTATCGACTTCAGCAATGCAAAAAGTGATTATTTCCTAAACCCTTATACTACAAGTTACGGGCGTGCCATGAAAGGTATTAGCCGCTACCAAACGTGGTTAAACAACTACTACAACTTTGAGAATACATTAACGTATACTCTTGATGTTAAGAAACATCATTTTGAGGCTCTTGCCGGTACAGTATATCAAAAATGGCGTGCAGAAAACAGTAGCATAGAAACAAGAAACTTTGCCGGAGATGCTATCTCTACTCCAAACGGGGGTTCGCAAATTGTTACCGCTACTGCCGATAAGACAGAACAGGTAAACTCATCTGTGATTTCAAGAGTCAACTATGGTTTTGATGATAAGTACCTTTTAACAGCTAACTTCAGGGCTGATGGTTCTACTAAATTCGGACCAAACCAAAAATGGGGTTACTTCCCTTCGTTCTCTGCAGGTTGGAGAATTTCTAATGAGCAGTTCTTCTCAAATGTAAAAGCAGTAAATGACTTAAAACTTAGAGTGGGTTGGGGTCTTGTTGGTAACGATACCGGTATTGCAAACTATGCATGGTATGGTACTGTGGTTCCTGGTTCTAATTACCCTATTGGCGGAGCTGCACAGCCGGGTAACTATCCGGGAAGGATCCAGAATGAAGATTTGAAATGGGAAGCTTCAGAACAGCTTAACATCGGTATTGATTTAGCACTGTTTAACAACAGAATACGTTTCACTGCCGATTACTACAAGAAAAACAGTAATGACCTGTTACTATATGTACCAATACCAAGATCTACAGGTTTTGATACAGCATTAATGAATGCAGGTGAAATAGAAAACAAAGGTTTTGAATTTGCTGTGAGTTCCGTAAACATGGACGGAGAATTCAGATGGACAACAGACCTTAATATTTCTTTCAACAGAAATAAAATTACAAGCCTTGTGGGTGAAACAGTTTCTACAGGTGGTGTTGCCGGAAGAGGTGATGCAGTTCGCCTTCAGGAAGGTCAGCCGGTAGGTACTTTTTACGGATATGAGTGGGGTGGTGTAGATCCTGATACGGGTAATGTATATTACATTGGTGCAGATGGTGAGGCAACTTTTAATCCTACAGATGATGATCGTAAGATAATTGGTAATCCTAATCCTGATTTCATTTATGGTGTGACCAATAACCTAAGCTATAAAAACTTTAATCTTAATATATTCTTCCAGGGATCTCAGGGTAACGATATTTTCAATGCTACAAGAATTGAAACCGAAAGTATGATTAACTCTAAAAACCAGACGACAGCAGTATTAGACCGCTGGCAACAGCCTGGTGATGTTACTGATATCCCAAGAGTATCTACAGATGGTAGTATCGCTAACTCAAGAATCTCTACCAGATATATTGAAGACGGATCGTACCTAAGACTTAAAGCGATAACACTAAGCTACAACTTTACTAAAAATGTTACCGATAAAATTGGTCTTAGTAACCTGAGCATCTATACCACAGGAGAGAACCTGTTCACTATTACAAACTACAAAGGTTTTGACCCGGAGGTGAACTTTGCAGGAAACAGTACACAGGTATACGGTATAGATTATGGAACATACCCGCAAACCAGAAACATAATTTTTGGTATCAGGGCATCACTTTAATTAACAGAACAGTATGATTATGAGAAATAAAAAAATAGTTTTTTCACTTTTACTGGCAGGGTTTTTATTTACTGCCTGTGAAGACGGACTGGATGATACACCGATATCGCAGTCTATTAAAGACAATGCCTACACATCAGGCGACCAGATAGAGGCAGCCCTTACAGGTGTGTATGAATCTTTTCAGGGGAACGATTACTATGTTTGGGATCATATCCTGTTTTCAGACGTACGCTCGGATAACCACTATGCGGGTGGTGATAACCCGGAGGTTTTCCAGATAGATGCTATAAATATAGAGACAGCAAACAGCAGGGTTTTCAATGCATGGGCAGCGATATACAATGCGATTGCAAAAGCTAATGTGGTACTGGAGCAAGCTCCTGGAGTATCTCAGCAAATTACAGAGGAAAGAAGAGAACAGATAATGGGAGAAGCTTACTTTTTAAGGGCTTACCATTACTATACACTGGCAAGATTATTTGGAGGGGTACCTATTATTACGGCTCCGGTAAACTCTGCCGATCCATCGGTAACAAGACAGCCACGTAACACGGCTGAAGAGGTATATGCGCAAATTATTACCGATCTAGAAACAGCTGCATCTATGCTGCCTGATACTTATGGTGATGATCCAAGTACAAACAAGGCACGTGCTACTAAAGGTGCTGCTTATGCTTTACTTGCAAAAGCCTATGCTCAAAAACCAAACCCTGATTACGGTCAGGTAATAAGCTATGCAAACATGGTACTTACAAGCCCTGCAGGTTACGACCTTATGGGCAGTTATGCCGAACTGTTTGATGGTAGCCATTACAACAACATGGAATCGATACTTGAAATACAGTACCTGGGAGGTAACGAAGGTTCTTGGGGGCCGCAAATGCACCTGCCACCATCTGTTAGTGGTGATACATGGAGAAAATTTGTAACACCATCTCATGACCTGGTTGATGCTTTTGATTCTGAAGGTGACGAGATTCGTAAAAATGCAACCATCCTTTTTGAGGAAGTAAGCTGGGTAGACGAGTATTGGGGTAATGCTACAGGTAGTTCTATTCCTTTTGCATACAAGTGGAAAAATGCAATGGGTTGGGCAAGTTCTGATCATATTTATCTGCTTCGTCTTGCCGATATCATTCTTTTAAAAGCAGAGGCGCACAATGCCCTTGGTGATATTGCAGCTGCTGCAACAGAAGTAAACAAAGTAAGGGAAAGAGTAAGCCTTCCTGATTTAACTACAGAACAAATGGCATCTGCAGCAGTTATGAAACAGGTAATCCTAAAAGAGAGAAGACTTGAGTTAGCTCAGGAAGCACACCGTTGGGATGACCTTGTTAGAAACGGTGTTGTGGTTGATGTAATGAACAATGTTGAGGATATTGACCTAAGGGACGGTCAGCCAGTAAACTACAATATGCAGGCATTTGAGGCTTACCTTCCAATACCACAACAGGAAATAAACAGAAATCCTAATTTGGTTCAAAACGAAGGGTATAACTAAGAATAGAATATTATTATGAAGAAATCGCTTTGGTTTTTTGGCTTAGCCTGTATGTTTTTATCGTGTTCAAACAGTGAAGACGGGTCAACGACCCCACCGCCGTCACCGCCTTCCCAAAATAACGGAAATGTTATTGGCAGTGCCGATGTTTGGGTAACCACCGGGAACAAGACTAAGCTTTTAAGCCAGCAATCTTCAGTAGCTATTTATGATAACAATGCGACCGATTATCCGTCAGTTTCTGTTGATTTCTCACAGCAGTATCAGGAAATTGACGGTTTCGGGGCCGCATTAACAGGTTCATCTGCCTATGTAATAAGCCAGATGGGAGCTTCTGAAAAGGAAGCATTACTAAAAGATCTTTTCAGTACCGATGAAGGAATCGGGCTTAGCTACCTGAGGTTAACCATAGGAGCATCTGATTTTTCGCTGGAAGACTTCACTTATAATGATCTTCCTGTAGGAAGTATCGATCCTAACCTGGAACAATTTTCCATAGCTGAAGATGAAGCACATGTTATTCCTGTATTGCAGTCAATACTCAATTATGCTCCCAATATTAAAATACTTTCCAGCCCGTGGAGTGCCCCGGCCTGGATGAAGGATTCGGGTAGTTTGGGAGGCGGAAGCCTTGACCCGCAATGGTATAATATCTATGCCGATTATTTTGTGAAGTATATAAATGCTTATGCAAACCACGGTATCAGTATAGCCGCGGTAACATCTCAAAACGAACCGCTGCACGAAACTGCAGGATACCCTACTATGGGAATGACTGCCCTTGAGCAGGCCAGTTTTATTAAAAACAGCCTCGGTCCTAAATTTCAGGAGGCAGGATTAAATACAAAAATAATAGCATACGATCATAATTTCGATCAGCCGTCCTATCCTATAACGGTATTGGGCGACGAGCAGGCCAGTCAGTATATAGACGGTTCGGCTTTTCACGCTTATGCCGGAGATGTTTCGGCAATGAATCAGGTACATGCGGCCTTCCCTAATAAGAACCTTTATTTTACCGAGGTTTCGGGAGGCGAATGGAGTACTGATTTTACCTCAAACCTTAACTGGAATATGAGTAATATTTTTATAGGCACCACTAAAAACTGGTCTAAAAACGTATTGCTTTGGAACCTAGCCCTTAACAATAATCATGGCCCTGCCAATGGTGGGTGTACTGATTGTCGCGGAGTGGTAACCGTGAATTCGGGCGGGCAGGTAACTAAAAATGTTGAGTACTACAGCCTTGCCCATTTTTCAAAATTTGTAAGGCCGGGTGCAAAACGTGTCAGCTCATCCGAGTTTGATAATTCCCTTAACCTTAAAAATGTAGCTTTTGTGAATACCGACGGGTCGAAAGTACTGGTGGTGCTTAATGCCGGTAGTATTACAAAAAACATATCGGTTATCGTAGGGGATATTAAAATAAATTATACGGTAGAAGCTAATTCGGTAGCAACTATAGTATGGCAATAAAAACCGCATTTATCAAACATTTACAGTAACAGGGCCTAAGGGCGCTTTTAAACATTATGCATAAAAAAAATACCTCACTGAAAAAGATTGCTTTGCCGCTTTTAAGCCTTGCCATGCTGGCGGGATGCGGAAAAACAGAGAAAAAGAACGAAGCCGAATTGTGGTTAACCATGCCCGATAAGTCGGTTGCTTTTGAAAAGCAGGAGAACTTTTTAGTTAAAGAAACAGAAAATCAAAACGAAATAACAATAGATACTTCCAAAACCTATCAGGAAATGGATGGTTTTGGCTATACGCTTACCGGAGGTAGTGCCAAGCACATAACCAATATGTCGGCTTCGGCAAGAGAAAAGTTGTTACAGGAATTATATGGCACCGGTAAAGGTGATATTGGTGTAAGCTACATAAGGATAAGCATAGGTGCTTCAGATCTTGATGAGAAATTATTTTCTTATGATGATCTTCCGGAAGGGGAGACCGATGAGAACATGGAGAAGTTTGACCTTGGTTATGACAAACAATACCTTATACCGGTATTGCAGCAAATATTGAAAATAAACCCTGATATAAAAATATTAGGTTCGCCGTGGTCACCACCGGTATGGATGAAGGATAACGGCGATACAAGAGGTGGTAGCCTTAAACCGGAATATTACCCTGCTTATGCAAAATACTTTGTGAAGTATATACAGGAAATGAAAGCAAATGGTATTACTATTGATGCCGTTACCATACAAAACGAGCCTTTACATCCGGGTAACAATCCCAGCCTTTTAATGCCGGCAGAGGCACAAAAGGAATTTGTGAGAGACCATTTAGGGCCTGAATTTGAGAAGAACAATATCAAAACCAAAATAATAGTTTACGATCATAATGCTGACCGTCCGGATTATCCTATTACCATTCTAGATGATCCCGAAGCTGCTAAGTACATAGATGGTTCTGCCTTCCATTTGTATGGCGGTACTATTGATGCAGTTTCTCAGGTTCATGATGCGCATCCAAATAAAAACTTATACTTTACCGAGCAATGGGTAGGGGCTCCGGGCGACTTTGCAAAAGAACTTACATGGCATACTGAGAATCTTATAATAGGTGCGCCAAGAAACTGGTGTAAAACCGTATTGGAGTGGAACCTTGCTGCCGATGAGAACCAAATGCCACATACCGACAGGGGAGGGTGTGACCGTTGCCTTGGTGCGGTTACCATAACCGGAGACGAGGTTACAAGAGAACCGGCTTATTACATCATTGCGCATGCTTCTAAGTTTGTGCGCCCGGGTAGTGTAAGGGTAGACTCCAATATGGTAGACGGACTGCCTAACGTAGCTTATCAAACGCCAAACGGTAATGTGGTGGCTATTGTGCAAAACACTTCAAAAGAAGACAGAACAGTAAAAGTAAATGCAGGAGAGAAAAACGCTGTTGTTGCCTTAAAGGCAGGGGCGATTGCAACTCTTGTATTACAATAAAAACAAGGTTTAGCGGCACATAGTTTATCTCTTTAAACATTGAGTTTTTTGTGATGGCCTAACGGCAAAAGGGAAATAAAAGCTGTCCGCAATCTATTTAACAGCACAGGTGTGCGCTAAACCTTTTTAGATAAAGAGTAAAACATAGCTTTTATAGCGGCACTTAAAAGTCAGGACTTTCGGCGTAATGTTGTGGAAATCGTTACGACTGGTGATTACAGTGCTGTTATAATCTTAAATAACTTTTTTATTAAAGTATAGTTTATGTTTAGGTTAGTTACTGAGCCGTGCTTTTAGCGCGGCTCTTTGTTTTATAGTTGCAGGAGTACTGTTGTATTTGTACTTTTAATCAAAATACAAATACAATGAAAATATCCCTAGTCCAAACCGCCCTTCAATGGGAAGACCACGAAGCAAACAGGCAAAACTTTACCCGTTTAATAAATGGTATTAAGGAAGAGACCGACCTGATTATACTACCGGAAATGTTTGCTACAGGCTTTACCATGAAACCCGAACCTGTTGCCGAAACGATGGAGGGTGAATCAGTACAGTGGTTAAAAGCTATGGCTATTCAAAAGAGATGTGCTATAACTGGCAGCCTTGTAATAAAAGATGGGGAAGGGTATTATAACCGACTTGTTTTTGTGCACCCAGACGGTAAAATACAAACCTATGATAAGCGTCACCTGTTTACCCTAGCGGGCGAAGACAAGGCCTATACACAGGGGGATGAAAAACTGGTGGTGGAATACAAAGGCTGGAAAATCTGTCCGTTGGTGTGTTATGATTTGAGATTTCCTGCTTTTTCGCGTAATCTGGAAGATTACGATTTACTGTTGTATGTGGCAAACTGGCCTACGCCAAGGGTACAGGCATGGGATGCACTTTTAAAGGCAAGAGCGATAGAGAATATGTGTTATACGGCAGGTGTAAACCGTTGCGGTGCCGATGAGAACGGGCACAACTACCCAGGGCACTCTCAGGTGTTGGATTGTTTTGGGAATGAGCTTGTCAAAGCAGATGCCGATGAACAGGTAATCACCCTGTCACTAAACAGGAACGCCATGCTGGAAGCCCGCAAAAAATTCGGTTTTTTAAACGATAGGGATCGTTTTATTATGGTAGTGTAAAGGTTTCCATTACATCCCAGCTTTCCCTTACGTTAATCTCTTTAGGTTTGGTTCCTTCAAGGAAGTAGTGTACCTCCTCCGGCTGTAGTTTTTCAAGGTAATTGCCCGAATCCCATTTACGGTTTTTATTGTCGTCATAAATAACCCTTACCGAATACATATCGGCAGGGATATTGTCAAACGCCATTTCGGTTTGCGATTCGTTCTCAATATAGTTTGTAGCTATTATTTTTTCTTTTGAATCAAGAACCTCCAGTATTAATGGGAAACGCCTCGCATTTGCAATTTTAAGGCGCAGATTCCCATAGTTAGAATACATTTTGGTTGTTACCGTATAATTAAGGGTGTCGTTCTCCTTTTCGTAAAAATCTTTAATGGCACCGGGTAACAGGGTAAAACTATACTTTTGGCTTTCTTCTTTTTTAAAGTCTATTTTCAGGTTTTGCTTCATAGCATCATAAGAGGTCTTGAAAGGAACCGCTATGGAGTCTTTATTGATAAGTGAGATTTTAGTAGTATCAATATCTACAATTGGGGTGTTTGTATATATGGCAAAAGTATCCCTAAAGTGTATTGTTCCTTTTTGTATAGCAGAAACGCCTAATGAGTCAATGGCTTTCATTTCCTTAGGTTTTACTACAAACTCTTTTATGGAATCCAGTTTTTTAACCGATATTAATAGTGAGTCGGCTACATTGTTAATATCTCTTGGAGTCCATATTTGCAGTGAATCTTTTTCGGGCACTTTGGTAACAAGTGTTTTTATAAGCTCCTGCGTAGCGGCATTTTTAACTTCAATAGATACATCTTTAGTATCGCCTTCATACCCTGCAAAGTAACGGTTTGATGAGGCTTGCATAGGTTTTAACGGTTTGAATTCCCTTTTTTCTGAGAAAAGGGTTAGTTCATAAAGTGTGTCGTTAGGGATGTTTATCGGTTCTTCAAAAAAGGCAATTTTGTCTGACTTCGGATCATACTTATAATTGTTGTTATTGTCTTTTAAGGCGAACAGGTAGTATTTTCCTTCCTTAAGGTTTTCCAGATTGTAGTTAACCATGCTATCCAGCGTATTGGTTACATAGCGTGGTTTTTCTTTATATACGGTAGAGTCGTTAAAGGTTTCGTTTGCCTCATACAGCATTACAGTAACAAAGTTGTCGGGCTTTTTCTCAAAGGCATCTTTAATATTACCTCTTAGCATAAGTGAATCAATGTAAGGCCCTGTAGAGAAAATGAATTTGAACTGTGAATATGGGATCCCTTCGTTATTATCGGTAATACTCTGCCCGAAGTTAAAACTGTACGTAGTGTTTTCCTGAAGGGTGTCTTTTATTTTAATTCGGATAAACTTACTGGCACTTCCCATAGGGGTAATGTCAGGGTTGTTTTTCATGGGTGGGGATATAATAAGCTGTTTGTTTATATCCTTAATTTTAATGTATTCGCTAAAGTTTATCTGTATCTCCTTGCCTGTAAAATTAGTTGTCATATTATTTGGCGTGCTGTACACCAACACCGGTGGGATGGTGTCTTTAGGTCCACCCGATATGGTTCCCCTTTTGGCACAGCTGTTTAATGATAAAAGCGAAGCAAATAATACAACTGCCGATAGATATATGATAAATTTAGTATTGCGCATACAAAGTCCCTTTAACAGCACAAAATAACAATTATATTTAGTGTAAATAAAATGTTTTTGTAAAATTTAAGTGTGTGCATAGGCTATAGTTACGATACTCAACTTTGATTCCGGAATTTTTAACAGTGCTTTGCCACAGGCTTCCAGCGTTGCACCGGTGGTTATTACATCGTCAATAAGTAAAAAATGTTTGTTGCTGTCGGTTTCAGCGGGGTTAACATCAAAAGCCGAACGGGTAATCTCAGCCCTGTCTGTAAGTCCTTTTTTGGTTTGTGTCTTGGTGTAGTTTTTTTGAAGTAACAGTGCGTCATTGTAATTGGCATTCAGTCCTTTTGCTAATGCTTTTCCAAATTCGGTTACCTGATTGTAACCGCGCTCTTTTAATCGTTTTTTATGCAATGGTACAGGAATTACATC
>Ga0079224_100007457_pt1 | contig 14693 bp, 13 predicted proteins | sample Stecom2015_FD_80414 | JGI IMG/M metagenome (GOLD analysis project Ga0079224, IMG submission 80414) | Agricultural soil microbial communities from Utah to study Nitrogen management - Steer compost 2015 | ecosystem: Environmental > Terrestrial > Soil > Agricultural land | place: USA: Utah...
CCCAGCGCCGGCATGATGTTCGCACTCGGCATCGTCGACGTGCTCACCCCCGGAGATCTGACCGGTGGCGAACACGTCGCCGGGACCGGCACGGTGGACCTGGCCGGCCGGGTCGGACCGATCGGTGGCATCCAGCAGAAGCTCGTCGGTGCCCGCCGGGACGGCGCGGACTGGTTCCTCGCGCCGGCCGGGAACTGTGACGAGGTGCCCGGGCACGTCCCGGACGGCCTGTACGTGGTCCGGGTGGCCACCCTCGCCGAGGCACGGACCTCCGTCGAGGCGATCGGCGAGGGGAACGGACGTTCCCTGCCCACCTGCGGGTGAGGTGGGGCGGCTCAGCTCTCGGTCTGCAGCGTCGCCCGTAGGGCCGCCACCAGGCCAGGGACGGCGTCAGGTGACCCGCCGACGGCGTCGTCGCTGTCGTTGGCGCGGGTGCGCAGCGCACACCAGGACTCGCCGGTGCGCAGCACGCCGGCGGCCATGCGGACGTCCTGCCGCTCCGGGTGCGCCATCAGCGCGTCCAACGCCTTGTGCGGATTGTCTGGCAGACCCTGTTCGGCCTCCGGCGGGACGATGATTCGTTCGAGGACGACGGCGGCTCCGTCGACCTGGTCCGGCCAGCCGAGCTGGGCGAGCAGTTCCTCGACGGTTTCCGCCTGAGGGAGTCCGTCCTGCTCGATGCTCGTGAGGTGTTCGGGGTCCTTTTGCGCCACGGCCAGCGTGCCCTCGGGCAGTTCCTCGGCGAGTGCGGGCGTGGCGGCGACCGCGTCCGCCGTCCGGACGAGCGCGAACACGCCGATCGGCCCGTCCCACCCGCGAGCGGCCATGTGACGCTCGATGTCGCGGACCGCGTCGCGCAAGGCGAGCTGGCGCGGCGTCGGAGGGGCGGGCGAGGAGGCACCGGCCGCTGGGTCCGCCGGCACGTCGGATTCGAGCCTGTCAGCGCTATCCGTCATATCCCCATGATGACGCCTCGCGTGCGGACGGCCTGCCACCGGCATCTTTTGGGCATATGGCGCCCGGATATGGGAACCTAGAGTCAGGTCGGTCCGTTGGCACGGGTGTCCGCGCGAGACGCGCTGCCGGGGCATCCGCCGGTTCGACATCCCCGATCGCACGAGAATCCAGAGGTGCTGCTCAGTGACGTTCGCATCCGTCCCCCGTCCGAGTCGGGAGGAGGGCGGGCCGCGCCGCCGCAGCCCGCTGATCCCGACCCTGGTCGTCCTCGCCGTCGTCGTCGCGATCGTCCTGGCGCTGGCGCAGGTCTGGACGGAGTTCCGGTGGTACGGCCAGCTCGGCTTCACCGACGTCCTGGTCCGTGAGTGGACGACGCGGGCGGCGCTGTTCGCCGTCGGCTTCCTCATCATGGGCGGGGCGATCTGGCTCAGCCTGCACCTGGCGTACTCCCGCCGGGAGATCTATCCGCCGACGACGCCGGAGGAGCGCAACCTCGACCGGTACCGGGAGAGCATCGAGCCGTTGCGCCGCCTGATCATGATCGGCGGGCCCATCGTGTTCGGCCTGTTCGCCGGCTCCTCGTTCAGCGGGATGTGGCGGCCGGTCCTCATCTGGCTCAACCAGGTGCCCTTCGGCGAGACCGACCCGCAGTTCGGGATGGACATCTCGTTCTTCGTCTTCTCGCTGCCGGTGATCCGGTCCGTCGTCTCCTTCCTCATGACGGTCGTGTTCCTCTCGGCCGTGGCGGCCCTGATCACGCATTACCTCTACGGTGGCGTCTCCCTCGCTCCGCGCCAGCAGCGGGTCACCCGCCCGGCGCGGATCCACCTCTCCGTGCTCGCGGCGGTCTTCGTGGCGCTCATCGCGGTGAGCTACTTCCTCGACCGTTACTCGCTCCTGGTGGGGGAGAACGAGCGGTTCTCGGGCGCCTCGTACGCCGACATCAACGCGGTGCTGCCGGCGCGGACCATCCTCGCGGCGATCGCCGTGCTCGTCGTCGTGCTGTTCATCGTCACGGCGATCCGCGGGACCTGGCGTCTGCCGGCGGCGGGTATCGCCGTGATGGTCGTCTCCGCGCTCGTGGTCGGAACCGCGTACCCCGCCGTGGTGCAGCGCTTCCAGGTGGACCCGAACGCCATCGAGGCCGAGAGCCCCTACATCCAGCGCAACATCGACGCCACACTGGCGGCCTACGACCTGGAAGACCTCGAGACCGAGACCTACTCGGCGACCACCGAGGCGGAACCCGGACAGCTGCGCGAGGACAGTCAGTCCACCGCGTCCATCCGGCTGCTCGACCCGAACATCGTCTCGCCGACGTTCAATCAGCTGCAACAGTCCCGGCAGTACTACAGCTTTGAGGACACCCTCAACGTCGACCGGTACGAGATCGACGGCGAGAAGCGCGACACCGTCATCGGTGTGCGCGAGCTGAACCTCGACGGCCTCGGCAACGAGCAGCGCAGCTGGATCAACGACCACACCGTCTACACCCACGGCTTCGGCGTGGTCGCCGCCTACGGCAACCAGACCTCCGCGGACGGGCGGCCCTCCTTCTTCCAGCAGGGCATCCCGAGCACCGGGCAGCTCGGCGAGTACGAGCCGCGGGTCTACTTCGGGCAGAACATGCCGGCGTACTCGATCGTCGGAGCGCCCGAGGGCACGGAGCCATGGGAGCTCGACTACCCGGACGACCAGGCCGAGGACAGCTACATCCCGACGACGTACACCGGCGACGGCGGGCCGTCGATCGGCTCGCTTTTCGAGAAGATGCTCTACGCCCTGCGGTTCGGCGACATGCAGATCATGTTCTCCGACCGCGTGACGTCCGAGTCGCAGATCCTCTACGACCGTGACCCGCACACCCGCGTGGCGAAGGTGGCACCGTACCTGACGCTGGACCAGCGGGCCTACCCGGCCGTCGTGGACACCGACGACGACCCGGAGACCCCGAGCCGCATGGTGTGGATCATCGACGGGTACACCACCAGCAACGACTACCCGTACTCGGCACGGGAGTCCCTCGAGGACGCGACGACCGACGCGCTGGTCGCGGAGAACGGCCAGGCGGCGACCGTCGGGGCCGAGCCCGAGCAGGTCAACTACATCCGCAACTCGGTCAAGGCCGTCGTCGACGCCTACAACGGTTCCGTGACGCTCTACGAGTGGGACGAGGAGGACCCGGTCCTCGACGTCTGGCAGAACATCTTCCCGGAGCACATCACGCCGGCGTCGGAGATCAGCGGGGACCTCATGAGCCACCTGCGCTACCCGGAGGACCTGTTCAAGGTCCAGCGGTCTCTGCTCTCGCGCTACCACGTGACCAACCCGGCGACGCTGTACTCCGGCTCCGACGAGTGGCAGCTGCCGACGGAACCGGCCACGGGTAGCGGCGAACTCCAGCCGCCCTACTACCTCACGCTCCAGATGCCGGGGCAGGACGAGGCCAACTTCTCCCTCACCTCGAGCTACATCCCCGGTGGTCAGACGGACCGGAACATCCTCACCGGGTTCCTCGCGGTCGACTCCGAGACCGGCGACCAGGCGGGCGAGGTCCGCGAGGGCTACGGCCAGCTGCGGCTTCTGGAGCTGCCGTCGGACATCACGGTGCCGGGCCCGGGTCAGGTGCAGAACAACTTCAACGCCAACCCGCAGATCTCGACCGAGCTCAACATCCTCACCCGAGGGAACTCGCAGGTCCGGTTGGGCAACCTGTTGACCCTGCCGGTCGGCGGCGGCCTGCTCTACGTCCAGCCCGTCTACGTCCAGTCCGCGGCGGGTACCTCCTACCCGCTGCTGCGGCGGGTGCTCGTCTCCTTCGGTGAGGAGGTCGGCTTCGCGGCCTCGCTGGACGGCGCCCTCGACGCGGTGTTCGGCGGCGACTCCGGCGCCGAGACCGGCACCGGCGGTGAGGACGAGACCGGCGAGGGGGACCAGGGCGACGGCGGCCAGCAGCCGCCCACGGACGCTCAGCAGCGCCTGGACGAGGCGCTCGCGGCCGCGCAGGAGGCCATGTCCGACTCGCAGGAGGCGCTGGCCAACAACGACTGGAACGCCTACGGCGAGGCGCAGGAGCGTCTGCAGTCGGCGGTCGAAGACGCGGTTGCCGCGCAGGAGGAGCTCGGGGGAGCCGCCGGTGAGGAGACCGCGGCCGGCGAGGGCGACGCCGGCGCGGACGGAGCCCAGGGCGGCGACGGCGAGAACTGAGGCCAAGGCGTGGGCTCGCCTGTGAGCGAGCCCACGCTCCGGTGATTTGCTGCGGCGATCTCCGGAGACGTAACCTGGTCAGGCCGACGCGGGGTGGAGCAGTTCGGTAGCTCGCCGGGCTCATAACCCGGAGGTCGCAGGTTCAAATCCTGCCCCCGCTACCAAGCTCAGGCCCGGGGATCCACGGATCCCCGGGCCTGAGGTGTTTCTGACGACCTCAGCGGTCGGCCGCCTACCTTCGCTGCCGTCGACTACCTCAGTGCCGCCCGAGGATCGCCGCGGTGAGGGCCTCGACGGGTTCGCGAGGTGCGTTGGGTTTGTCGACGAGCACCATGTCGACGTCACCGAGCTCGGGGAGCCGGCTCGAGGCCGGCAGGACCACCAGGTCCGCGGGCACCAGGCTCTGCGCGAGCACGGTGATGCCGAGCCCGGCCCGGACCGCGGCCAGCATGCCGTTGATCTCCCGCGTCGTGCAGGTGACCCGCCAGGTGCGCCCGGCGCGCTCGAGCGCGTGGGTCGCCGTGTTCCGCGAGATGCTCGGGCTCGGATAGGTGACCAGCGGTACGACGTCGGAGTCGGAGACCGGGCTCTCGGGCAGACCCACCCAGGTCAGGCGGTCACGCCGCACCAGTGTGCCCGTGCCCTCCCCGGCGTTCTGCTTGATGAACACCAGGTCGAGATGGCCGGCGAGCAGCCGCCGGTGCAGCACGTGTGACTGGGCGATCGTTAGCTCGACCGTCACCCGCGGGTGCAGCTCGCGGAACTCGCGCAGGATCCGCGGCAGCTGCGTCAGGGCGAGGTCGGCCGCCGCCCCGAACCGCAACCGTCCCCGCATCGCCGAGCCGGTGAAGTACGCCGTCGCCTGGTCGTGGGCGGCGAGGATCGTCCGGGCGAAGCCCGCCATCGCCTGACCGTTGTCGGTCAGCGTGACCTCGTGCGTGTCCCGCTGCACCAGACGGCGGTTCGCCGCCCGCTCCAGCCGAGCCACGTGCTGGCTCACCGTCGGCTGGCTGATGCCGAGCCGTGTTGCCGTCCGGGTGAAGTTCAGCGTTTCACTGAGGGTGAGGAACGTTCGAAGCTGGACCGGATCGAACAAAGCACTCGCCACCTCGCCGTATGGATTGGATCAAGAGAACGGCAGTAATTATGTGCCGTAATGACAATTATAGGCGCTATAACCTAGAGAAATGACGGGCTCCTGCCTAACGTGGCAGGTGCATCACGACCCGTTCACTCCTCGATCCTCGGCAGGGATGCTCGTGCGCCCGGCCCGCTCGGCCCCGACCAGTCCGCCCGCCGCCACCGACGCCGTCTCTGACTTCTCCACCGACGTGACCACCACCGAACTGCCCACCAGGACCTCGACCGATGACGCCTCCGACAACGCCGTGGAGAGCGCTCCCGACACCCCCGTCTCCGTAGCCGACGTTCCCCCGGAGACGCCGGCATCACCCGGCCCCGGCCCGGACCGCAAGACCATCCGGCTGAGGCGGCCGGTACTGCGGAGAAAGCCCGCTTCGCCGTCGGGCGTCGGACTGGTCGACGCGCTCAAGGTGCGCAACTACCGCCGTTACGCGATCGCCCAGCTGTGCACGAGCACCTGTGGCTGGGCCGCCCGTGTGGCGCAGGACTGGCTCATGCTCGAGCTCACCGGCTCCGCCGCCCTGGTCGGCCTCACGGTGGCGATGCAGTTCTCGCCCATGCTGCTGTTCGGCCTGTTCGGCGGAGTCCTCGCCGACCGCTACGACCGGCGCACGATCCTGACGATCACGCAATCGCTCTTCGGAGTCTTCACCCTCGCGCTCGGTATTCTCACCCTGCTCGGCGTCGTGCAGCCTTGGCACGTCCTCGCCTCGGCCTTCCTCGGCGGGATGGCGATTGTGGTGGACAACCCGGCACGCCAGGCGTTCGTGCACGAGATCGCCGGGCCGAGGCTGCTCCGTCGCGCCATCAGCCTGAACACGTCGATCTTCCAGCTCGGTGCGCTCACCGGTCCCGCTGTGGCGGCGGGCCTCATCGCTGCCGTCGGCAGCGGCTGGGCGTTCGTGGTCAACGCGCTCGCGTGCGCCGTCGCCGCCGCGCTGATCCGTTCGACGCGCCGGGAGGAGATGTTCGCAGCCGTCGTGGTACGCCGCGCCAAGGGGCAGCTGAGGGCAGGCCTCGCACATGTCGCCGAGCGGCCGGAGATTCTCTGGGCGTGCGTCCTCGTCGGCTTCGTGGCGCTCACGGGCGTGAACATGGCGACCGTGCTCACCGCCTACGCCGCGGAGGTCATCGACCTCGGCGCGAGCGGCTACGGGCTGCTGACCTCCACGCTGGCGCTGGGCGCCATCACCGGCGCCCTGTTCGCCGGTCGCGCCCGCCGGCTCCGGTTGCGCACGCTCGTGGCCGGCGCCGCTTGCCTGGGGCTGCTGCAGATGCTCGCCGCGCTCATCTCCAGCACCGTGCTGTTCCTCGTGGTGCTCTACGCGGTCGGTGCGACCTGCCTGCTGTACCTGACTCGCAGCAACACGCTGGTTCAGACCAGTGCCGACCCGGCGATGCGGGGCCGCGTGCTCTCCCTCTACGTGCTGATCAACATGGGTGGCCAGGCGGTGTCCGGGCTGATCATCGGCTGGGTCTGCGAATGGGGCGGCCCGCACGCGGGCTTCGCAGCGTGCGCGGCAGGTCCGTTGCTCGGCGCGCTCGTGGTCGGCGCGATCCTGGCTCGTCGCGCGCACGTCCGGCCCGTGGCGCACCTGCGGCAACGCTTGGCCGGTGGTGGCCTCCTCGGCCTGGTTCGCCTGCCGGCAACGCCCGGAGCCCGCGGGAGTTGAGCATCGGCGGGGCGTGGCCCGGCGGCGCCACGATCAGCCGAGAAGCAGATGCGCGAGACCGGCGTCGATCTGTGCCAGCGCGTCGCGGTCGTAGGTGGAGGTGGAGACGAGGAGCTCCTCGCTCCCCGTCCGCTCGGCAAGCTTCGCGAGCTGCGCCGAGACCTGGCGTGGCGGACCGGCGACGGCCTGGGCCAGACTCCGCTCGACGCGGGCCCGGGTGCGCTCGCTCCACCGGACCGCACGGATGTCCTGGATCGGTTCGAGCGGTCCGAACTCGCCTGTCTCCCGTGAACGTGCCATGGCCCAGGCCTCCGGCAGCGCCAGCTCGCGGGCCTCGTCCGCGGTGTCGGCGAGGTAGACGTCGAGCGAGACCATGACCTCGGGCGCCGGGACGGCCTCGGACGGACGGAACTCACGGCGGTAGGCGGCCACGGTGGCCGCGAGCTCGGGGGAGTGGAGGATCGGTCCACCGATCACGACGGGCAGCCCGAGGCGAGCGGCGGTCTCGACGCCGTGGCCGGTCGCCAGGACGAACAGCGACGGCGCCCCGACGGTGGCAGGCCGAACCGTCACGGGGGCGGACCGGCTCAGGTAGCGACGCAGCTCGGTGATGTCGGCCTCGAACCGTTCCCGGTCGGCCGAGGACTGCCGCAGTGCCTGCCGGACCGGCTCGGTGAAGCCGAGCGTCCGCCCGACGCCGAGGTCCACCCGGCCGGGGTAGAGCGCCTCGAGCATCTGGAACTGCTCGGCGACGACGAACGGCTGATGGTGGGGGAGCATGACGCCGCCCGACCCCAGCCTGATCCTCGACGTGACCGCTCCGGCAGCGGCCAGCAGGATGGCCGGAGCACCCGAGGCGATCCCCGGGACCGCGTGGTGCTCGGCCGCCCAGAAGCGGTGATATCCGAGGTCCTCGACCGCTCGCGCCCGTGCGAGGGAATGCTCGAGCGCGGCACCCTCCGGGTGGCCGACCCGGGCCCGGGAGCGGTCGAGGAGTGAGACCTTCATATCGGGGGCAACCGACCGCGCGACCGGAAGCTTCCGGGCACGGCCGGCGCCTCGGCCGGCTGGGAGCTGATCGGGGTACCGTGCCCGGATGCCCGACCCGGACCGCCGGTACGCCGAGAACCCGATGATGCGCCTGCTGGACGCCTACGTGCTCGACGTGATCGGCGTCCTGGACGAGCGGACGCAGGCCGGCTTCACCGCACTCGCCGACCGGTTCGCGGCAACCTTCGGCACCGACCGGGGCACGTGGCAGCAGGTCGTCGAACAGGCCATGGACATCTCACCCGCGGACACCGAGGCGGTGCGCCGGCACTGGGACCGCCATCGCGCGCGGGCGCGGGCCGCCGGTCGTGCTCCGGACCCGGTGGCGTTCGCGCAACGCCTCAACGACGTGACCTACGGCGAGCAGGCGCGCGGGGCGCGCGAGCCTCGCACCTAGCGCTTCCGGTCCTCGCCGCGCTCGGCGCGGAGCTCAGCGCCGGTAGGTGAGGAAGCGATACCGCGGCCCGGTGCGGGAGGTGTGCCAGCCGTCGTCCGGATCGGCGGCGGCGAGGCGCCAGGTTGCTGCGTCGATCGCCGGGGCCCGGGTGTCGCCGTCGACGTCGAGATCGATCTCGGTGACCTCCAGGACGTCGGCCCGATCGATGCTCTGGGCGTAGACCTGGCCGCCCCCGAGGATCCACACCGGCTCCGCGCCGGCGCCGGCGAGGTCGAGCGCCGCGTCGAGGTCGGAGGTGACCTCGGCGCCGGGTGCCTCGTACTCGTGGCGGCCGGTGAGCACGATGTTGCGCCGGCCCGGCAACGGCCGGAACGGCGCCGGAAAAGACTCCCACGTGGAGCGTCCCATGACGACGGCGCAGCCGGAGGTCAACCGCTTGAAGCGGGCGAGGTCCTCGGGGACGTGCCACGGCATCGTGCCGTGGGCGCCGATGATCCGGTCGTGGGCCTGGGCCCAGATCAGTCCGAGCACTAGACGGCGACCGGTGCCTTGATGGCCGGGTGGTGCCGGTAGTCGAGCACCTCGACGTCGTCGAAGTCGTAGTCGAACAACGAGTCGGCCTTGAACAGGCTGAGGGTGGGGAAGGGGTACGGCTCGCGCGAGAGTTGCTCGCGGACCTGTTCGACGTGGTTGTGGTAGATGTGGCAGTCCCCGCCCGTCCACACGAAGTCGCCGACCTGCAGGCCGGTCTGCTGGGCGACCATGTGGGTCAGCAGGGCGTAGGAGGCGATGTTGAACGGGACGCCGAGGAAGAGGTCGGCGCTGCGCTGGTAGAGCTGGCAGCTGAGCGTGCCGTCGGCGACGTAGAACTGGAAGAAGGCATGGCACGGCATGAGCGCCATGGCCTCCAGCTCGGCGACGTTCCAGGCCGAGACCAGCATGCGCCGCGAGTCTGGGTTGGTGCACAGCGTCTCCAGCACCTGCTGGATCTGGTCGATGTGCTCACCGCCCGGAGTCGGCCATGAACGCCACTGGACGCCGTAGACGGGGCCGAGGTCGCCGTCGTCGTCGGCCCACTCGTTCCAGATCCGGATGCCGTGCTCCTGGAGCCACCGGACGTTGCTGTCACCGCGAAGGAACCACAGCAGTTCACCGACGACGGACTTCAGATGTACCTTCTTGGTCGTGACCAGGGGGAAGCCCTGGCGCAGGTCGAACCGCATCTGGTGCCCGAAGACGCTCCGCGTCCCGGTGCCGGTCCGGTCGGACTTGGCGGTGCCGTGGTCGAGGACGTGCCGGAGCAGATCCTCGTACGCGGTGTTGACCGGGGCGCTCTCGGACCTGGCCGCGTCGATGGCCGCTGCGGCGTCGTTGCCGGTTGAGCGCGTGGATGTCTCAGTCACCCCTCCATGCTAGATCCGGCCGCCGAGAGTGCCCGGCGGACGCGCGGGAGAGGGACGAGACGCGAGAGCGCCCGCGCCATGGTGGCGCGGGCGCTCGGACGTCAGGGCCGGCACGAGCCGATGCCGTGCCCGCGGGGCCAGGTCAGGCCGCCACGGTCTCCTTCGGGCCCTGCTCGACCTCGGCGCGGTTGCCGGCGTGGGCGACCTCGATCTTGCGCGGCTTGGCCTCCTCGGCCACCGGGATCGTCAGGGTCAGGACGCCGTCCGCGTACCCGGCCTGGATGTTGTCCAGGGCCAGGCCGTGGCCGAGCGAGAGCTGACGCGCGAACGTGCCGGTGGGCCGCTCGTGGGTCAGCCACTGGGCGCTGTCGGAGACCTCGGTGCGACGCTCGGCCCGGATGGTCAGGGTCCGGTCCTCGACGTCGATGTCGATCGTGGACGGGTCGACGCCCGGCAGATCGATGCGGGCGACGTACGACTCACCGTCGCGGTACAGGTCCAACGGCATGCCGGGCACGCCCGGGACCTGCCGGCGCATGATGCTGAGCCACTCGTCCATCTCACGGAACGGGTCGAATCGGGTTGCCATGGAGATCACCTCGTCGTATCCAGTTCTTCCGGCCCGGGCCGTCCGAGCCGGCCGGCCGAGGGCCCCTCACCCCTCGGTCGGAGCTTCGTTCATGGCAACAGTTTTAGCACTCTCCTTATTCGAGTGCTAACAGATGATCGCTCAGGGCGAAAAGTTGAGTCACTCGAACTCAAGGACGGGCGTCAGTGCAGCTCAGGGGCTCGCTGGTTCGTCCAAGTTGCTGACGGCCGTGCGCCGTCCTTTGCTGGGTCGGGCGTGAGAGGAGGGCGATCATGGCGGACGAGCAGGCCGGACGTGCGCCGGAGGTGCAGATCGTCGTGCGGCCGATCGGGACGCCGCTGCCGCTCGGGTTCCTGGGGCTGGTGGTCGCGACGACCTGCTTCAGCGCGCTCCAACTCGGGTGGCTGCCGGCGGAGGAAGGCGGCACGGTCGCCCTCGGCGTGCTGGTGTTCACGGTCCCGGCCCAGCTCATCGCCGCAATCCTGGGGTTCCAGGCGCGGGACCCGGTCGCCGGCACCGGGATGGGAGTGCTGGCCGGGGTGTGGGCCGCCGTCGCGCTCGCGACGTACACCGGTCCGCCCGGCGCGACGTCACCCGGTCTGTGTGTGCTGCTGCTCGCGGCGGCCGCCGCGATGCTCGTCCCCGCCGCGGCTTCGCTGACCAAGCTCGTGGCCACGGCGGTCATGGTGCTGACCTCGGCGCGGTTCGCGGTCACCGGACTGGCGGAGCTCACCGAGCTGGGCACATGGAAGTCCGCCGCAGGCGTCGTCGGACTGGTCCTGGCCGTCGTCGCGCTCTACGCCGCCCTGGCGCTCGAGATCGAGGATGCGAAGCACCGCACCGTCCTGCCGACGTGGCGGCGTGGCACGGGCGCCGACGCACTCTGTGACGACCCGGCCCGGCAAGCTGCCGGCGTCGCGGCCGAGTCGGGCGTGCGCAGGCAGCTGTGAGGCGCCGCCTCACCTGGCGAGCCGGTCGGCCAGCCGGGAGTTGGCTGCGCACCACGACTCGACCATGTCGGTGCCGCCGTGTCCCTCGCCCTCGTCGATGAGGAGTTCACTGGCCGGCCACGCCCGGTGCAGCCGCCAGGCGGTGACCGCCGGTCCGCTGACGTCCCGCCGGCCGTGGATGAGGATCCCGGGGATTCCGGCCAGGCGGTCGGTTCGTTCGAGGATCGGTGGGTCGAGGAACGCGTCGTTCGCCCAGTAGTGCGTCACGAGGGTGGCGAAGCCCAGCCGGTGCGTGGGTTCGGCCAGGGCGTGCGTCGGCTGTACGCCGCCGGTGCCGATCGAGACGTGCGTGTCCTCCCAGGTGGCCCAGGCGCGGGCCGCGGCGTCGCGCACCTGGGGGTCCGCGTCGGTGAGCAACCGGCGGTACGCCTCGACGACGCGTCCGTCGCCGCGGCGGTACCCGATCCCGGCCCGCTCGGCGTGGGTGGCGAAGGCGTCCCACGCCTCCGGAAAGATCGCGCCGACCGTTTCGGTGATCCAGTCCACCTCGAACCGGGACGTCGTCGTCACGGCCATGAGCACGAGGCCCAGCACCCGCTCCGGGTGCTGCTGCGCGTACGCCAGTGCGAGCGTGGAGCCCCACGAGACCCCGTTCACCAGCCAGGCCTCGATGCCGCGGTCCTGTCGGAGTGCCTCGATGTCGGCGAGCAGATGCGCGGTGGTGTTCTCGGACAGGTCGTATCCCGGCTCGGTCACCAGCGGCCGCGACCGGCCGCAGCCGCGCTGGTCGAGGGCGAGGATCCGGAAGTGGTCCGGGTCGAAGGCGCTGCGGTAGCCGCCCTTACCGAGACCGCCGCCGGGACCGCCGTGCAGGTAGAGGGCTGGCACCCCGTCGGGAGCGCCGGATTCCTCCCAGTAGATCTGGTGACCGCCGACGTCGAGGTGGCCGGACTGGTGAACGGGCGCCTTGTCGAACACTGTCGGACCGTAGCAGGGCCATCCCGTCGTCTCCCGGTGGGGATCGTGGCCGCCTGGGGGGATCGCGGCGTCAGTCGAACGACGCCGGCGGCGGGCCGAACGCCTCCCGGGTTCCGGCGACGACGTTCTTACCCAGCATCTTCGTGCCCTGGTAGCCGATCGCGGCACCGACGCCGAACGGGGCCAACCGGCCCAGGGAGACGGCGGCCGCGCGCGTGAGTCCGAACCGCACCAGCCGACGGGTGAGCGCCTTGTTGACCATCTTCACGGTGCCGAGCGGCAGGCGCGTGATGGCGGCGCGCGCCCAGTACAGCGTGCCGAGCCCGAGCTGGCCGGAGACTGCGCGGGCACCATCCTCGCCCAGGAGAGCGGCGAGAAGCAGTGTGCGCCGACGTTCGACGTCGTCGACCGCGACGCCGTGAACGGCGGCCACCGCCATGACGTGGTTGGCGGACGCGGACAGGAAGGCCGCGGTCTGCGTACCGGTCAGCCCGGTCGCGGCCAGGGTCCCGATGCCCGGGTAGGCCGCTGCCGCTCCGACCGCACCGCCGAGCCGGGCCGACGAGCGCAGGTACTGCTTCTCCAAGCGCTTGATCGCCTCGGCCGGGGTGATCCCGGGGTTCTCGCGGCGGACGGCGGCGAGCTTGTCCTCGCCCGCCGACCGCTGGACGGCCTGGTCCACCAACCGTTCCAGCGTGCGGCGCCTGCCCGGGCGGTCCCGCCGTGCCGCGTTCATCCGGCCACCTCGTCGGTGAAGCGGATCGTGTGCCCGGCCCCCGCCTCGAGGGTCCGCCCGACGGTGCACTGGCGCTCGATCGCCAGCTCGGCCCGCTCGAGGGTCTTGGCCAGCGTCGCCTCGTCGAGCCCGGAGAGGTCGGTGACGATCTCGGCGATGATCGCCGAGTACCGGTTCTCGTCCTCGTTCTTCTCCGCGGAGACGCCGACCGTCGCCGCGAAGTCGTCACCGAGGGCGTGCGCCAGACGGTGATCGGCCGAGAGCGTGCTGCAGGTCGCCAACGCGATCTGCAGGAGCTCGCCGGGGGTGAACTGGCCCTCGCCGTCGCCCACGAGGACCTCGGCGCCGCGGGAGTTGCGGCCGGTGTATGCACGAGTCCCGGTCCGCTCCGCCCACAACGCCTTCGGCGCGGCGTCGACAGCGCTGGGTGGGGACTGCGGTGCGGGCTCGCTGGTGGCCATGCCACTCATCGTGGCACGCCGCACCCGGGTGGCGCCGCCGGAGCGGCGGACTACCTTGGGCGGCGTGACTGACACGCCCGGACGCCCACTGCCCGACGCCGTCGTCATCGTGCTCTACGGAGCCACGGGTGATCTTGCGAGCCGCATGGTGCTGCCGGCTCTCGACGAGGTCCGTCGCCGCGGCCTGGTGCCCGAGCACTGGGCGGTTATCGGCTGCTCGACCGAGGATCTCGACGACGCGCGGTTCCGCGACCACGTCGCCGAGGCCGTCCGCGCCGGTGGTGCCGGCGAAGACAACACCGACGCCGGCGCCTGGATCGAGCGCGTGCGTTACGCCGGCGGTGGTTTTACCGAGGACGACGCCGGTGAGCTGCCGCAGGTGCTGACCGAGGTCAGCCAGCAGGTCGGCGACGCGGCCGGCACCGAACCCCTCCTCGTGCACTTCCTCGCCGTCCCGCCCGGGGCGTTCGCCTCGATCACGCGTGGGCTGGGTCGCCACGGCCTCGCCGAGGGCAGCCGCGTCGTCTTCGAGAAGCCGTACGGAACATCGCTGGAGTCCTTCGAGGAACTCGACCGCGACGTCAAGGAGGTCTTGAGCGAGGAACAGATCTTCCGCATCGACCACTTCCTCGGCAAGGAAGGCGTGCAGACCCTGTACGTCCTGCGCTTCGCCAATCAACTGTTCGGTTCGGAGTGGGACCGCTCGAGTGTGGAGCAGGTTCAGATCGATGTGCCCGAGGATCTCGACGTCACGAACCGGATCCGGTTCTACGAGGAGACCGGAGCCGCGCTCGACATGATCGTCACGCACCTGTTCCAGGTGGCCGGTCAGGTGGCGATGGAGCCGCCGGCCGACCTGCGTGACCCGGACTCGGTCAACGACGCCCGCGAACGGGTGCTCCAGGCCTTCCGTCAGCTCGACCCCGCCCAGGACGTGGTACTCGGCCAGTTCGAGGGGTACCGGCAGATCGACGGCGCGGCGCCGGACTCGACCACGGACACGTTCGCGGCGGTTCGGCTGTGGGTCGACACCGAACGATGGCGCGGTGTGCCGTTCCTGCTCCGCACGGGCAAGCGGATGGCCACGAAGGCGCAGCGTGTCACCCTCGTCCTGCGGCCACCGTTCGGTCCGCTCGCCGAGGAGATGGA